>Ga0307507_10003926_pt1 | contig 27478 bp, 28 predicted proteins | sample 7_EM_MG_FD_207223 | JGI IMG/M metagenome (GOLD analysis project Ga0307507, IMG submission 207223) | Populus trichocarpa ectomycorrhiza microbial communities from riparian zone in the Pacific Northwest, United States - 7_EM | ecosystem: Host-associated > Plants > Roots > Unclassified | place...
CCCCCAAACCTATTATAATTACACTATTGATATATTAGGGTATTGATATAGGCCTACCACACTGATCCTATTATCTGATGATCAGATCGGACTTTTCAAAAATTCACTTTTCAGTACATATATAGACTAATGCCCTCCTCCACACCGGTATGATACTAGTATTAGGCGAGAGTATCATAATGAGAAAAATGGCATTTTTGCTGAGCGCCAAATAGGGCCTAGCCTAGCAGGCTAAGGTGGAGGAGGATTACCCTACCTTCATTATCTGCCAACCTTACAGGGCAGCTCTCAGGACGTGGAACCATCTCGCAGATACTCATACGACCGTTATATCCCATCTTTTAATCGCACGAGAACGCTGCAACCTGGTATTCGCCCAGCATGTCAAACGACAAATTCAAATATCGTGTTGAAATCCAGCAAGTACTGTGCCCCTCCCCAATGTACGTGGTGTTTGTCAAGGCTAACAAGCGTAGATGATGTTCGTTTCGGGTGAAACCGGCGAACCGTCTGCAGAAACCACAGGAATCATTGAGGAGATTGTGCGGGGTCAGGTTATCGAGATGGTATTATCTCTAGAAGCTTACTTTGTAGTCGAGATTCTAATTCGTGACAGTTACAACAATGCACCAATCTTGCGTCACGTCGCGGGTCCCGCTCCATTTCTACCGACGATCTCATCTTTCTCATACGTCACGATAAGGCGAAGGTTTCCCGCTTACGAACCTATTTATCCTGGAAAGATGTTAGGAAAACCGCTAAAGATAATGACCCATCTGGAGGAGCTGGCGCGCCTGATCCTGCCGACATTCTCGACGACGCGACTGCAGGTATTGCAGGTGGGGCTGGGCCAGTCCAGATGAGGCAGAAGAAGGCAAAGATCGGACTCCCGTGGGAGGTAGCTAGTTTTTTCTCGGAGCAGGTCCCTGAACGCGAGGAAGATGAAGACGAAGACGAGGTAGAGGCCAACGCAGCCACACTGCAGCGCCTCAAGAATGCAGATGAACGCACGAGAGGTATGACTAGGGATGAATATGTACATTGGTCCGAATGCCGCCAGGCTTCCTTCACATTTCGCAAAGGGAAGAGATTTCGCGAGTGGGCTGGGTTCGGAACTGTTACAGATGCGAAACCCAATGATGATATTGTCGATATTCTGGGTTTCCTCACGTTCGAGATTGTGCAGACACTTACCGAGGAAGCTTTGAAGGTAAAGGAATTGGAGGACCAGGTTTTATTGGAAAGTCGAGAGAAGAGTAAAAAGAGGAAACGGGAGAAGTTCTTGTTTCATGCTGAGGAGGGAAGGACGCCTATTGAACCGCGACACGTTGAAGAGGCTTTCCGAAGATTACAAGTCCCAAAGCCCAAATCCCGAGCCATGAGGAATTTTTCGGGTGGAGTGGTCAAGTCAAAATTGACTTTGGTGTAATGATTTTAGGAGCTCCACACAAGGTTGTCACGGCCCACAGTTTACGATAACACGATAGATGAGGGGCTTATGCGCGAAAATCGGCGTTTTTTTTTTAATACCCATTTTACACTTCTGTTTGTGTCTTTGTTGACTTGCCTGTGGTTGATTTTACTCCATGCCACCTCTTATTCTCTCATGCATTTAGATAGGGTTCTTCTGCTCTAATCTTCCTGGTTACTTTGATATGTTCATATTAGAGTAACCGGATATTCCTGTGGAGATCGAGGGGTAGTATGTAGGCACCTACTCGACCATCATGTACCCAAGTACTCACTGTGTAGAATATGATGACTTAATTCTGTTGTTTATTTAGTTGGTCCTATTCGAGAAGATACGCAAAAGAGGAGTGTCGATACTTGACACAGATTATGCTCCCACTCTTTTGGCTGAAGGGACAAGTTGAAATTATCACTGACCACTGAGCTAGCAAGAAGTAGGCACTCGTGAACATCTGGATCTGTCGAAAAGTCTTTCTTCTATCATATTTTTTCATGATGAATCGTAAAATTGTGGTTGGTCGTGATCAGGGGATACAACACATCCCAAAGCATGGCTTCGCACCCCCCCCCCCAGCGATTTCCGGAAGGTTTTTTGATCTTCGAAATATCAACTAGTTCATACTTGCTATGGAGAGGCGAAATTAAAACATTGAATCGCAAGACCTGAAAAAGTAAAGCTTCAGAATAGGACCGAGGTCAAGCTAAGCTACGAGAGGGATATAGGCCATAAGGGAACCTTAACAAAAAGAAAAAAAAGGAGCGAGACCTTAAAGTGGGCATGAAAAATTCAGAAAGGAAATATCGGTTTCAACAAAGGCATTGTACAGTATTGTACTTGTACGAGTGCTTGCACATGTACTGAAATGGTAGGAAAAGAAAGAAAAAAAACGTGAAGGCTTATGCTTACCATAGCTGAGGCTCCGCTTTTCAAGGCATAAAATTGGGCTCGTTGCCCATCCACTCCTCCTCCCACACCCCCCAGACCGGGTAACCTTAACTCGCCCACCAGCCCACCAACAACTGTATTACGTTTCTGACCCTCTGCCCTAGAACAACTTACCTTGCAGCCGGGAAACTCAGACTCGCCCGACCAGAAATGATTAAGGGCACACCTTCCACTCAACAACCGTCCACCACCCGCGCATGTACATAATGCCATTCTCGCCTTCCAGCCCAGTTCCCCCCAAGATTCGTCCGAAAAGTTATCCATGTCCTGTCGCTGAATGCACTAAGCTGTTCACCTGCGAGCGCGGCATCAGGGACCACCTGTCACTGTACAAGGAACGCTTTCAAGATTACGCTTACAGGGCTTTAGAAGAACAGTTCGCGTTCTGTTCCGACCCTCCCGAAACAAAGGAGACTGAGATTACCCCCGTCAAGAAGGCCCCTCGTGAGAGCGGTCGGGAGAGTTTCAATTATCTCAGTGCTCATTACGAAGCTTGGAAAAACAAATACGGTATGTATTATTTTTGTTCCCCCGTTTTTTCTCTGTTTTTCTATTCATTGTTTTATTTATAATCTATCATCGGTTACTGGGGGAGTGAGTTATTGTGTGGATGAGAATGTGGGATTGATTTCGTGCTAATTTGAAGGTGCGGCGGATCCAGCTCAGAGCAACAAGGAGAGCTTCGAATCCAGGCATCGACAGGCTGCCCGCAAATATCGTCTCAACAACAAGGAGAAGGTCCGACGTATGGTTAAGCTTAGCAAGTTCCGAGCCAAGGCCAAAAAGATGGGCTTCGGGGCTGATGAGGCCGAAGCTAATGCTCAACTCTGGATAGCCGCATGGGAGAAGAAGTATGCCGAGTCGACAACAAAGTGCGAAGCAGGAGAGGAGGATGAAGAGGAAATTGTTACGATATCTTCTATGAAACCTAAACCTATGCGGTCTCTGCCACCTATGTCACCTATGCCGCCTATGCCGCCTATGTCATCCATAGGGTCCGTTTAGTCGATGCCGTCCTAGGCGGCCACCTTTTTTGTAAAGTGCCGAAGTTCTTTTGAGCTTTTATTGCTTTTCTACCTCCCCTTCTTCGTTTCCTAATTTTTTCCTCAGGCCCTACTATCGGATATCTCTCCTCCCTGCTTATTCTTTCGCCCATTTTTCATGTCATCTGAGTCCGTTTTCATCGGTGGGGTTTAATAGGGTGTACTTTGTATGGCACGAATCAGTCATATTTCAGTAGATAAAATAGGGCTGCAGGCGGACAGAGTCGATGGATGGCGGGAAAGTATGGCTGGATGTGTTCTTTTGGTTCTATTTTTTGTTCCTCTTCTCCCTTTGCGGCGGTGATCATGAAATAAGTCTCAGTACGCATTACGATATGATGTCTCTCCTTCTATTCCTTTTCTACTTCATCTGTAGATACCGGGATCTCGGTCTCTTTGGGTTTCTGTCGCTTTAATGGCTTTGTTTATTCTATGGGATACCTGAGTCTTTTGAGATTCGTTTTTCTCTCGTTTTTCCACTTTCCACAATCGCGGGGAGTTCTCGTTATTTCCTCCAGTCTAAAATATAACTTTCTCCACCCTCATTTTTTTTCTTGCCAGTTTTGTCCACAAAAGAAGGATATTACTTACCCTTCTTCAATTTTTTTATTTTTCATCTCTCATTGCACGCGGCATGGGCGGGTGAAATTGGGATACCGGCGTTTTTTCTTTTTACTGAGAAAAGTCTTCCGTGATACACGTGTTTTGCTACCTCTATTGACAGCTTTCTTTCTCTCTCCCTTTCTTCTGATCCTCCTTTCTTTCTCTCTTTCGTTCCTTTCCCCCATAGTCTAAGTCCTTTTCAATGCGGCAATCAGGAAGGTGAATTAGCGTGATAACGATGCTGTCGCTAGTGTTTAGTGAGCGATAGCGCGATAAAAACGAGCCAATTCAACATCAATAATCACCTGCCTTTTTATGCTTCACGATGCTTTCCTCTCCTGCCCGGCCAATACTCCCGCGATAACGCGTGATATGTAATACAGCTAGATCTCTCTTTCTCTCTCTCTCTCCCTCCCCCTCTCTCCCTACCTGCCTGCCCACCTCCCGTACCACACCTATTTCCCTTCAGGCAACCCAGAATCACTCCCCGCTAAAAGTCTAGACTCCCCCTATTGACTTATCTCTGATCGCGAGTGTATTTTATTTCGCAGACACGGTGATCCCCAAGGTAACTACATTGCGTATCTAACCCAGTTCGTGCGTGACATGGCGATGAGTGGGGGCGGCTATTTGAATTTCGCCGGCGGGCAGGAAAAGGGTGATCCTGGCGATGCCGAAAAGCACTGCCTTCTTATATAATGCCGCCTACCATCCCGGTGTCACTGTCACTCTCCCTGGTCCTCGCCTCCTTTGCCATCTTTTCTTGCGGAAAGGGTGAATCTTTCAGCTTTCATCAATGTTCCAGACCATCGAGTCGCTCCCTATCCTAACAACTGCCTATAATCATAACATTCCTTCCTTCCTTACCATATCATGCCTACAAATTACAATGTGATTATTTCGGAAACGCATTTTTTTTTCCTACCGATCTTCTCAGCCCTAACGCAGCGACACATAGATAGCTACCACTTCCATCACAATGCGTCTTCTATCCCGTTAGGTTAAGTCAGTTATCAACATCGTACGGTATCAGCTTACGCAGATTGGAATCCAACATCAAAGGCATGGAGTGGGTCCGATACGGTCACCGGCGCCGTAATAAGGCCGATGCAGGCATAAGGTACTTGTACAATGGCATTTTGATATTGGGCCCGCACTTATGCGGGGAGCGGAGCTACCCGAAGCGATGCGGAGCAGATAATAAGCATTTTTACTTGCCGGCTTGCTTGTTATACCCTACGTACTCAACTCGAGCAGAGGTGGTGACGCGGATACTTGGGCAGTCTAACATCGAACTTTTCTTAAAATCGGAGCGGGTTCAAATCTCGCCGCGAGTTCCCCCAGACCTATCTGACCTAGCCGAGCGAAACGGTAGGAGGGCAGAAGGAGAAACTGATTGGTAGCCTTATGGTGGGGTTTTTGTCTTATTTTTCTTTTCTTTCCTGCAAGAATGAGTGTGGTTGTGCGGATCGTTTGGATAAAAGAGGCGAAATTGGTCCTTCGTCGTCTTACCTGCATGAACCTTTGACTCCGCCTTTTGAGATCGTGGCATGTGAGCTTTTTTAATTATGATGGGATCATTGATCTTCCGCATGGCGGGGCTCAGCCCAGATGTTTTCGTTTCTCTTAAACGGTTTATAAGGTTATCGACCGTTTTACCTTAGGACGTTAATGGAACGAACGGGTGGAAAGCTGCTTTTCTGTTTAGTATTTTGCTGTACTGTACATACAGTATCTCTAGCTGCGACTGCTGCTACTACTGCCGCTACTGCTACCACTACCACTCCTGCTACTCGAGTACTACTACAGCAACTATACAACCAATATCGCGATAACTACTGTGCTAAGGCAGAGTTGCAACCTCACCAAGTGATATTTTATTCTGTTGCGCAATGGGGGTCGTTCCACGATTTGCCGAATCCACGAGTGTTCCTGATAACGCTGCACGGGCGCCCAGTGATAGTTTCTATCTTCATTTCGCACCAGTGGGCTTCATCCATCCTACCGCACTCGATCCAGGATATATTCCGGATACGAGGGGTTCCCTACTGAAAGGGTTCGCTCTGGCCCCGTGGGTAATCGCAACTATTGTAGTTGGATTGAGGATTTATTCTCGGTTGCGGATACTGAAGAAGCTAGGGTGGGACGATTGGGCCATTATTCCAGCTCTGGTAAGTGAACAGAAAAAAAAAGCAAGTCTATCGCTTGGGATAGATTATCTTTCTTTCTGAAGCTTTCTTGCTCGAGATTGGGAGGGGATCTGTTTGTTTGCTGATGAATGCCGGATTCTTTTTTTGAGGGCACAGATAGCATATACCGCTTATATTGCATTGATCATATGGGGTACGTCTCTAGGGAGTTATGGTACTCGTAATTGAATTCTGTGTATAAAGCGCAAGGCTAATTCTAGACGCCGTTTTGGGCAAAAACAGGAACTGAAAGCGCCGGTTTAGCGGAGCATCTATATAACCTTACTGCCGGGCAAATTATCAACTGGTTCAAGGTCAGTATATTCATATTTATGATTCTGTTATCTCTTGCATTCATTTCCGCACGTGTCCTAGGTCGTAGTGCATATGTGACAGAAAAATATGTTTAACATACAATTATCGACAACAGGTCCAGTACCTCATCGTAATAGTCGCGCCAATAACCTTCCTGCTAATACGCTTCTCGATCCTCCTCTTCCTGCACAAGCTCGCCGGGAATGGTGAGCCCAGCACTCAAATCATTATCAAAATCCTACACGTTCTTAACTTTCTCTGGTACCCCGCCAGCGTCCTGCCTCCCGTGTTGATGTGCGCTCCGAGGGAGATGCGGATGTGGGACCTCATGGCTATTATTAGGGCAAAGTGCCTCCAGCCAAAGGTTGTTGACAGCATGCAGATTAATTCTACGGCTATGGTTGTGCTCAGTGCCTCATTTGATGTTGCGTGCTTGCTAGTGCCCGTGCGTCTAGTGTGGAAGTTGAGGATGTCAACGAGGAAGAAGGTGGTGATTTCTAGCCTGTTTGGGGTGGGGATATTGTAGGTTCTGCCTTTTGTGTTGAATATGAGTGAGTTGCTGATTGGAACAGGGCCTGTATCTGTGGAATTTTGAGAGCGTACTTCATGGCAAGGTTGTTAGAAAAGCATGGGACCAGTTTTGATTCTACTTGTATTGCTCCCCCTACATCTTCTCCCTGTTTTGTGCATATACTCACATGGTCAGGGTATATGGTGAACCCTATGATTTGTGCACAAATGGAAGCTTGTCTTGGTATCATTACGGCCTGCGGACCCTCTCTGAAGATGCTTTATAAGCAACTCTACGGCACCCCAGAGCCACCAATTGGCGAACGGTCAATCACCGGGAAGTCTAGCTTAACTGGTGCCAAAATATGGTCAAGCAGATCGAGGCTTGGGGTAGAGCCTACTTCCTTGGGTGAGACGGTTATGAGCAGCCCGCCACCATGAACCCTCGATGCCAAGCCTTTCCGCTTTTCCATGATCCGGTATCTTCATTAGAGGACCCGCCGACCGAATTTGGTGTCCTGGCTGCGAAAGGAAAAAAATGCCAACGAAAATACACGATTGACAGGAATTTTCAATCGCTTTTGTCAGGGTATTCTCTTGGGTTATTTAGGGGGGTTGCTAGAACTTTCCACGAACCTCCCGCCCTTCGGAGATTTCACAGAATAGCATTTCAGGCTCCAGGGCTCTCCAAACACGGGGTTTTCATACTTCAACTTCATATCTATGATCTGCGCTAGAGCGCCATGGCGCTAGCCAACCTAGATGATATAAGAAGGAATAAGCCAAATAACATCAATAAATGCTCCCAGGTCACGATTAAAAGCTTTAGCCAAGGTACCTGCTTGGTAATGTAGCCTCCGTGTAACGAATCTAGTGAAACAATGACAAGGCAGCCCACCCCACAACTTGTGCAATACTTGTACAGGAGCCAATCTTCTCGTACCTAACTCGCCCAACCACTAGCTGTTCGCCATACATACATACGCACTGCCGTACAACTCAATCTCGCCGCGAACACCGTGACCACGCAGATCATCCGAGTGGCCCTCCTCTGGCTGGTTGGTGCCTACCTCTCGCTGCACTGCCAGCAAAATCTTAAGCACAAGGACTCGCCGCCTCCGCTCTGCCACAGTGCCGAGGCTGCCTAAGCAAAACACACAATGCCCCATAAATGCATTATCAAAAAGATTGCAATTTCGCAAGAGTATCTACCATTGGTTTACAAGAAGAATGGCATGATGCGAAATGGAGCAATGTAAGCGCCAAGATGTGATGCTTTGCCACAAGCGCTGCTGGGCTGTGTAGTACGGCCCTGGGGGCGCAAGTATGGACGGGGTGTTGCTGGAAAGGAGAAAGGAACTCCCACTAATTTCCTCAGGGTAGCCTTTCGGATTTTTCACTGTGCCCTTCTATAGAGCAATACTCCTGTCAGATTAATATATTTGGTCGGAGGGAGGGCGCTCATGAGTGGTCACTCGGATGGGGCTTTTGCGGGAGGTGTTAGCCTCGGTGGCGGATGCTCCTGACGGCTCCTTAGCTCCAAAATGTACCGCACAATGGTGTCTGTGCAGGCTTGGTAAGGGGTTTTGATGGATTGAAGAGAGCATTTCCTGACCCGCTGAAGTCGGGCGGAAGTGACGAGGGGGGTTATGACCGCGTTTAGGTGATTGGGCAAAATTGCTGGTTAGAGAGGATGCTTGTGTGTTGGCGACTGGGAATGATTGTTTTGGAAGGAAATATTACCGTCCGAGCGTGGGCCCGAGAGAACTAGTGGTTACTGTTTTTTTTTGAAAATAAGAAATGCACTTGCTTCACCTCAATGGAATTACTGTCTTCGAAGAGACCCCAGATGCTATTTTGGTCTTCTAGCCGTTTTTTTACCCTCTTCTTTACCTTTTCTTTATTTATTATTATCTTATATCCTAGTGGTGCCATAAGCGCCGCTGAGCTTTGGATTGAGATGCGGTGGAATCTCCTCTCCTCAGTGGGGACCCTCATGCTGAATCGTCAGCTAGCTTTCATGTAGGTCACGGTATCTACGGATGGTTTGAAAGGAAAATGGCAATGCAGGACGGCAAAATGTTGGTGATGTGCATTACATACAATATGCAATATGTACCTCACTTCCTTGATTTCGGAAGCAATAACCCTGGCTAGTGTGGGATCTCGCTCTGAGGTCGAAAACCGACTCCTGCGTTTCGGTTCCCCAACACTTTTTCTTTTCTGCCTTTGCCAACAATACTTGGACAACGATATACAGAACCACATCACGATAAAGCGGTGCTCTGAAACTGGGATGAAATTATCTTATGCAATGCTTTGTCCAGTTCCAACCGAGATGTTCCATCTTAAGCCTCAAAAATAAATCAATAAATCAATCCCCAAGCTATCCCCAAAACATCTGCATAAAATACAGAATGCACCATCCAGTCGTCCCTATGTCTCTTGCCCCCCCCCCCCCCATAGCCTACCAACAGCGGAAGCTCACACTACCTAAAACCCACACTGACTCGCTGCTACCGGAGTCCAAGACACGCTCACGCTCCCGAGCATGACTGCTTGCCCACCCGTCAGGGTATCCAGGGCAGCCTGCGAAAGGACAAACGTCCCGGGGGCCGCCACGTCCACAGCGACGATATTGAGGACCTTGGGAGCGGCGGGCGGAGGAGGCGTATACGTCAACTGGTAGCAGGCTCCGCAATTCGGCGAGTTCCACCCCGCGACGGTGCCAGATCCTCCCAAGTTGGGGAATCCGGGAATGCTTCCAAGGGTATGGTAGCCCTTCGTGTAGAGCCCATTCGGACCATCGCTGCAGGCTACCGAGAGCGTCGAGAGGTTGGCGTTGTCGTAGGTGTTGTCGTATTTAGCTATACCCGTAGTTTGCGCAAGGGTGAGGGATGCGGTGGCCGCTAGGAGGAGGATTGATTTTAGGAATTGCATTTTTATTTAGTTTTCTCGTCGTGTCCCTATTGGAGTGATGTGGTGTGCTGTGAGGCGGATGTCTTTGTTTTTCGTGCAGAAGAAGCGAGTGATCTTTGTGATGATGAAAGTAGCGAGAGAGGATTGATAGAGCTCGAATACTGGTATGATGGTAGTGACATTTCGTAGATGATACTAAGGGTTTATATACATCTCCTTTTTCTTCTCAAGAAAGGCGGTTTCCTCTTCCCCGCCTCTAGGAATCTGTAGATATTACTCAAGATCCCCTCTTCTAAGTCTCGCTCGTATCTTATGTTGATTAAACATTGTATAATAAGAACCACCGGCCCGGACGGAAGTACTAGTAGGGGGATTGTGCGAGCACAAAGGAATCACCAGACCATTTGTCGATCGCGGTTTCCCTCAGATTACTGTACTCGTGCACTCCGCCTCGTATCTTTTACCTTCCTTTCCGCTTTATTCCGCTCACTTAGGATAAGATCCAAAATCTTGACAGCAGCGAGAACCCGCCGTGCGATACAGGAAAAACTCACAAATCTTATCTTCTCTAGATCTCGTGACTGTGTGATAGGTAACGGTGGTTGTGCTACTGGTATGGGAGGATGTTTCTGTTACTATTTATGGCAGTTGTATCGTAGTTGTATTGCCAGTATTAAACACCGGATTTGGGTATTGGCTCCTTTGTAAGATGGAGGACGGGGGCTGCAACGACGTAATGTTTTCTCAAGTTTCCCTTTCCCCCGGAATTGGGCGGAACTTGGGAATCAATGACTCGAAGTGAGAAATCCGTAATTGTGAGTTTGATCTGTCGGGAAGGATTAAGTGCAATTATGGCTTGGAAGTTGGCTGAAAAAGTGCAACGAGAAAAAGATGGAGGAGGGCGAAACAAATGATACCTGATGTGTGCACATGTGGACCTGTTTATAATTTATACCAGAGGCCGATCGGAATTACAGTTAGGTGTTGCGATCAGCATTATTTGGAGATTCGGTGTTGGAACAGTTGGAACATGGGGAAGTCACGTTTATTCTCCCTAGGCTTTGTCTTTGTCGAGCACGGGTGGTAGCAGAGTTTTGCAACTTCAGAGCCTCATTGTTACTCGAAGCAATGATATCCCGGCTCAATCGGTACCTCTGATCTACTAGTCATTGTGTAACGAGAGTTTTTCGCACTTCTTAGTGTGCTCGTAATTCTCTACCGTTTTCGAACACAACTACTATTGCGTATGGGCAAAAAGTCGGCCGGAGCCTCAATAATTCAACAAATCTCACCCCAGAAATCAGGATTTTGGTGGTAGAGTATGCAATAGTAGCCGAGTTCACAAACATTAGAAAATTTCGAGTTAGGCTTAAGTTAGGCCGAGCGATCCTGGCCTCTTGACGATCCCCCCGGCCTTAACTTGCTTGACCCTTGGCGCGCTTTATGACCTGTCTGAACGATCAGCAATTGGGGGAATCCACGACTTGCTCGATTATGGCTTCATAGAAGTTCTCAGAAGACACTTCTCTCTAGCTTTCTGATCCCAATAAGAGCAATATTCGTGGAGATAAGTGAGATTTTCAATTACCAGTGTATGGTCCTTTTCGAGGCTATTTTGACCAAGCACAACTATTTTTGTATGTATTATGTAAGCCAATGAATTGCCTGAGTAGGTCGTCACTAGGAGCGTCGAGGGCGCTGCAATAACTTTAGGTTATTGTGTAAATTTAATCCAGAAGAAACCAAAACCCAAAGCTGCTACGGGTGGCTTATTTTTGGGCCCGAACATAGACTTAGCACACGATACAAGGGCCTAAGGATTCATGTTGGGATATCATTTTTATACAACTTCCATACGAATGCTTAAGAACGCGAGAACAGGATACGGGGCAACGAGCCAAGGTAGCAAATGTTTTGTGACGTTACGCCCCATACAAAAAAGGCAGAAACCAAGCAAAATCTTATCAACTAGAAGGAGGCGATAGGGGGATGAGCGAGCTTTCCATGTGCAATGTAAAGCAAGGCTAAGCTTCATAGCAATTGCTAAAAGGATCAAGTATTCGCTCACCCCTTATAGCCATCGTTGTGACGTCTTGATTGATTTCTAGTTTTATTGGAATATACCGTTATAAAAACCTGTTACCTTTGTCCGAGCCAGTGAGCACCGGTAAAGACAGCAGCAGCAGAAAGACAGGCAGTGGGCAGGAAGCAACGACAGCCGGAAGGAAGCAACGACAGCGACCTATAATACCGCTCTCTGCCCTCCGGTGTACACTCTTTGGTCCGGAAGCATGCAGAGTGGAGAGATGTGTGGTATAAAGTATAGGAATTGAGAATCAATGGAACCAAACCTCATACACCTGCCTCGCCACTTTTCTTTCCCTTCTCTTCCCCTAAGACGGAGATAGTGGAAAAGGGGGTACTCACTGCAGCCACGATCTCAACCGTCGGTTACGCCTATCCCCTCACTCTTTAAAATTGAGCACACGCAGGAATAATAGGAGAAGGCCTCAAATCTTCATCAAATCCTGGTTTACCATCGTCCTATCTATGTTTGAGCACTGCTAATCCTCCCTACATTTTCGGACCTTCTCAAGATTCTAACAGTCCGGGTGGGATATTAAGAAGGCATCAGGGGAGAAAGGGGAGCGGATGGAAGTTATTACGGTACAAGACAGCTAACGGGTCTTGGCAAGGGTTAGGTGTTCAAAAGGCGATTTCCGAGGAGGCATAATTCGACCAAGCCTTCCCGGCTTATGATGGGCCGAGCTCCAGCAAAGAGGTTTTTTGTACTATCATAGCTCACTTGCAATGGACGCTAACATCAAAATTGAAAACCTCTTGAACAGCTGTTCAGGAGCGAGAAAAAGAGCATTATATAACGGTAATAGTCCTAAAACGAGGATGCACCAACTAAGAGGTATTTTTATAAGGAGAGAGCACTTACCGTCGTTACTGGAGCACGGTGCCACCAAAATCGACGAATTGAAACCATGGCACCGATCGCCGTTCTGCATGAGCTACTGCGACATCTTGAAATCCCTTTGCAAAGCAACTGATTCCACGCATTATGACAGCCTTAGGTTGGTGCCACAAACAGGACTACCTTTTTTTTCCTGCAGCTCTGGATCATGGGCGTTTTTCAGGGCACTAGCGTTCAAACAGCCGTGGGGAAATCCGGCGGGTGTTATTTTATGGTGGGAATTTCTATTTGTCCTCTACCAGTAATTGGACAGTCAAGTTGGGGTATGTGAAACTTTCTGGTGTTTTTCCCTTCCCTCTTTTGCTTTTTTTTTGATCTTTACTTTTTACCCTTATTTTTACTTTTTCTAACTCCATTTCAGCCTTTTCGATAATCTGCAGACAAAAACCACCACCTCCTTGAAAGTGTCTATATACTCATATCTAGTGGGTCACATAGGCACTTGTTCCCAAGTCATGGAGGCTGCTTCCGTCCAAAACCATAACACTGGTGACATCCAATGCGTCTCAGTGATGACATGTGGCAATTGAAATTCTCGCATATGAAACCGGTTTTCGGGACCTCGTCTCAACAAAACTCACTCACAGTAGTTCCTAAAGCCCTTGAGTTTAACGCGGCTGTGCGCGCTTCTCGCGTCTATTCTGACGATGCTGACAACTCATCAATTATTCAGCAGTAGTCGTACTCTCCTTACTTGGACGATTTTTAGTATATGTATGGTACTTGGTTATCCCTTTTTGCCTCTTCAATGTTCCACTTCCTGATTTTCTACTATCCCTATACAAGCTTCAATTGCCTATCTTGATATATTCTCCTTCTAAGAATATGGACGAGCAATGGCTCTCTCAATGCCTCGACGAGAAGCTAGTGCACCCGATACTCGACAGAAGAGTTTACGTCTTGGAGAACTATATCATTAAGAAACAACTATCTCACGATGAGAGAGGTCGCAATGGTTACGTGCCCATATATTCCGCCGTCAAACAGCGAGACGAGAACGAGATTCTAGCCTTGAAGCTTGTGCAGGAGTATACCTCTATACCTGTTCCAAAGGTGGTCCATTCTGGCAATGGGTACGTCTATGCTAGGGGTGAGAAGATGACCGCCATAAGAGCAATAACTGACATAAAACTACCATTTCTAGATTCACTGTTTTCGAGCGCTTCACAGGGGTGACAGTGGACGACAAAGAAACTTGGGAAAGGGTTAACCCAAGGCAGCGGGAAGCAATAAAGCTTCAGGTACAAAGCTACATCAAAGAACTTATCAGAATCCCTCACCCAAGCTCTGGAGTCCGAAGCCTCGTGCCGGAGGGGGTACTCATGCACAATCAGTTACCCTACCCTGGCCCGTTCCCGTCCACAAGGGCTTTCCTAGAAGCTTACGACAGAGAAGATGTCTTTTTCGGATATCTGATCAAGCAGATAGACCCGGATAGCACTCCGGTGTTTTCGCATTTCGACTGGGCTCTCTCAAACATCGTCTTGCACCCAAACATGGACGCTGTGAAGGGGGTGATCGATTGGGAGCGTGCCTGCTTCTTTCCGGAGGCCGGGCGGTGTGTTCACAGAATGTGCTACAAGTTGCCTGGTTGGGAGACGTTGTTTGACGGCATGGAGTTTCCCAAAAGCGCAAATGGGGCGGAGATGGCCGAAGGTATGACCGAGTGACGGGTGAAGCAACGGGATCTACTGATCTCCACAAGCAGGGTTTATGAGAATTGCCCCTTCTGTTTTACTTTTTTTTTTTTTTTTTCCTCGGTAGCATCTTTTTTCATTCCAATCGTTTTCAGGACTTAAGCGGGACTTAAGCGGGGAAGAGCGGGGTGGAAAGCATATTTTTAGATTAGCACGAATGATTACGGGTTACCGGAATGGGGTGAAACACCCACAATACACCTCATCGCATTTGCCTGGATGAGCTTCATCCTTCGCCGTGACATCCGTGCGTTAACAGATTCTAGCCTCTCATAGACTAGAAGGGAAAGAAACCACAAGTAAGCAACCCGCTGTACTCGAATATATACGAGATGACCGAGTACTCATGTACATGCAATATCATACCTGGTCCCACAAAGCACTTGTGTATTGAAACATCACGGGCACTCTATTACATAAAACGAATGCTCTCCATTCGAGGGGTTTTTTTTCCGGGGCCCGGGATTGGAATTCTATTGGTTGCGGCCTCCGAGGAAGTAGGCTTTAGTAAAAAAGCTGTAAACGAGGGTGGAGGAGAGGGAAGAAAAAAAAGAAAGAATCTTGTCTTAACTGTTGTTAGTATAGTGAATAATGAGCGAGTGATATCTTGAGTATCTTACTTCGCTTAGCTTCCCTTGCGTAAGAGTTTGTCCCCTTTTCCTAAATGAAATTTACTTTTCTCACGTGGCCTATCTACGTGCATAGCGTTACGTTACAACAGGAAAGGACATATTCAACGTGCACGGTCGTCCGGCCGCGGCAGAAACGTGACATGGCCGGCCAGTACTCGAGCACTCGAGTACTGCACGATAAAAATTCTGGTCGGATTCTCAATAAAACCTTGCCATCTACCGGGAGACAGTGTTCCGGGGGATCAATGGCAGAAAGGGCGGTGAGCAGTGGGCTAAGAGCATTGAGTCGGGTGAGGCTTCAGGGTGGAAAGAGAGACCTAGGAGTGGACAAAGGTATACAGGTAACTGCTCAAGCGTAGGTGCCCCCATGCTCTGACAAACCTTTTAGTGTCCATGGAGATAGATAAAAAATTCAACGGCTGCTGGTTAGGTCCATTCACAAATCATCACTCGGTTTGGCAAGTATGAGGCTACGAGAAGGGATCACGTAAATGCCTATGCTTCACCTTGTTTCCTCATGTGATGGATGTCACCTGCCTACGCGGCGGTGAGGAAATTAAGCGTGCGCGATGACTACTCTATGTTTTGTGGTCGCTCATGGCGCGCGCACGTCCATCCTACTCGAGTAGTACACACGCCTTTGTGTCTCATAAGCTCCAGTGAGGGTCGCCATGATAGTTATTCCTTACTGGGGCTTTAGGGAAGGAATATACTGAGATGCTTTGGAACTTTCTGTTCATTTCCGCCCTACGTCATTCGAGGCCTTTACAATTTCCCAATACCCCGCAGAGCAAACCCCTCTCTCGGGAGGGCTGACTAATAGGGATCTTTTAATTTAAGGTTTGAAACACACCACCTCACCGCATTAAAAAAAAAAACACTCAACAGCCTTCTCGGGCGTCCTATCAGAGTTAAGGACTTGCTGTGACCCGAGCGATCCACTAGGTAGATCCCCCACGTTTTATACCCCATCCCGTTCGCAAAGCCCCGGCAGATGGCAGACGTGTTGCTGTGATAATAACGGCTAGGTGGCCATAGCACTGAGCCGCATACTACTGAGTATGGACTACTCGAGTAGTCGAGTAGTGAGAGCGTAAGATCAAGCACAACTCACAGTGTCGGAAAATTCAAATAGAGGTACAGGAGTGGTGGAAGTTCCCCGGAAGTTCCCCAGTGCCAAATTAAGAGAGAGGGATATCTCAGGGCTTGTCAAACATCCAATTATAACGATCCTATCTTGATCGACGGCAAGTGAGGTCATAACTAAAGGGTGGTATTCCTTGGTTTGGATTGGTAGCTCATCGAGTTATGGATGGTTGTTGGCGCATTTAAGCCCAGATGAGTGTGTCGCTCTCTATACATTGCAGATATTATAGCTTCACCTTGGGGGAGAGTACGGCACTCGTGCTAAATAGTAGGAAACCTACTGCTGCGTACTAATAAGGCATAATAAACAGGCACAATAGACTTAGAGAGCGCGTGATATATTCGTGAAGTGTAGTAATTTGAGGTCTGACTTGTAGTTCGGCCACTCCACCAGAACGTCAGGATACCTGGCCGTATCATAGGGGGCGAGCGGAATTCAACTCTATCTACCAGTGTCTGAGACCAAGAAGATAGTAACAGCCCCCCATTGTACATAGATTAAACCGGAGAGAACTCCGTACAAAAATTCTGTTAGCACCTAAGTTAGCCTTCGGGAGTGTGAAGTTGCGCAACCAAGGCTACCGAGCCTAACATCCCCGACTGGCTCGCTCTCATTCTAGTCATAGGTAAGTTAGATGGTAGTCTATATTTTTCCTCCCTGCCATCAATAAATCCACTTGGTTAAGTAGCCGTCCTCTTCGCGAAACAAGCTACTTGACTTCTGATATGTTCTACGGAGGTGTAGCGTGTAAGTTTTGTGGGTTCCACAAACGAGGACTGCCACCCTTACCTCCTGTGTAACCTACAAAACTTACACGCTGTACTCGAGTACCTCCGTAGTGCCAATTTAGGCTTTCCCACTAGGACTACAATGACATATGCCCCATTTACCCACCAATCCCACCAGTAATTTTCTACGTTGCTCCGCCCCTCTCAGCACAAAGCACCACGAGACCTCTTTCCTAGACGAATACCGCCTCCTAGCGGTGGGGTAAGCGGCCTGGCAATTAGGTGAGGTAAAAAATTACTTTGGTATCGTACCTGGATGCCCCGGTAGGCAAGTGGTGTACTCAGTTATTGGAGTATCCTCCCGACCAAGCGAGCTACCTGGTGGCTGGGATAGGGCATACGGTTCTAACACGATCATTTCTGATAGCATTAGGTAACTTAGATTGCAGGAGCCGCCGCTCCTCTTGATATATATGCAATGCATTCATTCAACTCACTCGTCTATTGCCCCATCACTCCTACCAACCACGCCTTAGCTTGTTTACTATTGTTAGTATAGAGGGAAAATAGGGCGAAAGGCTTCCCAGGCCATTGCTCCTCGTTCCCTAGGGTATTTGAAAATGGAGAGAGACGTTCCTCTGCATACCGACTCCAAGGGGGATGAATAGGCTAAAGGGGCTTTTTTTCTTTCAAAAAAATGGCTCGGTCTTGATGTGCTCTGGGACCACAGGAGTCGATTTTAGTTAGATAAGCCCAGGATTTTCTGAGTAGTGAGAACGATTGATCAGTGTGAACGCCCGAGGGCCGAGGGACCTATCGAACATGATGTGGTAAGTCAAGGTGACAAAGGAAACAGAAATAATTTCAATACCATAGGCTGTTCTTTAGATGCCAGGGGAGCCATCCACGACCTGGCTTCACTGCTAGAGAAGGGCTGATACAGTTTGGTATGTGGTGCCATAACACGCAGGCCTTCCAATAGGCAAATCGCCGAAAATGGGTGGACCAGACCCGACCCAACCCCAACGAAATTTTGGCCCCACCCAAGACAGCCCAACCCAAGGGATCATGACCCGAGCCAACCCAGCAGGTGGATTTAGCTGGTTCGCTGTATTGGTCGCTATGTAGGCCAAGGCACGCTCTGTAAAGAGTTTAGTGGGGATACCCGAAGACTCTTCCTTCCCACAAGGCGGGTATACCCGCCTAGACGATGCCTTGTCTTTGAATACTTCTCAGAAGAGAACAAATAATCCTATGATAGATATCCAAAGTGGAATATAAAGCCAAAAACTTAGGCTATTTATTGAAGTAGAATTGGCAAAAAGGTGTGGGCTTTGATGCTGTTGGAGGGGAAAAAGAGAAAATGAAAGGGTTTGTTAGGAGACCAATTGGGATTAGTGTGGGTCGAAGAGATTTTTGCAGTTCGATCATATGGGTGAAGAAAAACTTATCGATCATGGGGATGGGGAAGACTGGGAAAGTAGATAAGGTCAGGGACCCAAAGACCATGAAAATTATGTCTAACCTATTATGCCGTGCCACCTACGATACAATGAATGCCGAATATTGTAAAAATCTAGAATGGGGCCCGTTCGGAGACCACAAGACAGATGGAGGGCCCCGGTATCAGAAGAAACTCACGGTTGCTACCGCTTGCTTCGATATGAGGAGGAATGATCATAAACAAAGAACGGATTTGCTATGTACGTGGACTTGGGGTAAGGAAAGTTATTTTGGATCTGTGGATCCAAGCTTAAGACATTTCATAGGGGGTGAAAGATTAAGGCGGCTGTACTTGGGGCTTAGAGTCTGGTGTAAATTACCTTAACTCGTGAAGCCCAGCTTGAAAGTGGGTCCCAATACCCCAAATGAGATCATCACAAGTCATGAATATTGTGTATTATAGTACTCTTCTGTTATAAGCTTCTCAATACACGAGTCCCTAAAGGCTTTCGGCTATACATCTAGAGTCCTGAGCCGCCCCCTCTAAATTCTGTCATGCCTACCGCCAAATCTACTTTTGTTGTCACTGCCTTAGGAAACCTGATTGTTCCTTTTCATAAGGGATCCTATCGTCAGCTACTGCCAGCTATCGATATTTATGATTTCCATTCTCTCTCGAGAACGTATCTGCTCTTACAAAGTATGTAACATTTAATAATAATATCGCCACTCAAAACCTCGGGTGAAAAAATATCCAAACTCACCTACCAGCAGGGTAAGCATCCGTTCCCACGATAATTTCGCATGAAACGCTTAGCTGGCGCAGTAGTTAATGGTTAAAGTGTTCGAGAACCAATCAAATTCTTGTGCAATCAGCAAGAGGCCAAGAGTTCAGTTCCCTCGTAATATGCTATTGTCGAACAATGCGTCACCCAAGGAAGGAAAAACAACAAATCTTGCACTCCTGGGGGTTGAGAGATCGAAGATCTGGCCTTCCTCAATAAGGCTGTAGGGAAAATTAGTCCTACTATTGGGCGGGGGGATCCGTATACCTAGGGGTGAGGTGCGCGATCGGCGGGGTAGCGGAAAATGAAAACAAGGGCCCGTTCAGCACGTGCCAATCAAAAATTGTGGTGAAGAAAAAAAAGCTGAAAATAGTATACGGTTAAATTTTGGTGAGGGCCATTGGGGCGCCTTGGGAATATTCCTGTTCGGTGATCGGCAGAATAAAAGTCAAACCCCTCTGGAAACAGCTCTAAGCCCTACAAATTCAGGAGAAATATGGGGTAAATTTTGGTTTTCTGTATTTCATACAAAGCCTATTGATACTGCAGCTACCGAAATCTGATTTATTTGGATGTCATTCAGTGATAATCGTGTGGTGAACAGTATTAAGACCTAATTTTTTCTCTCTTCAGAACTAAACTGTGATGGCTCCTGGTAGAAATACTCACAACAAGGAATGTTTTGAGAGAGTGAGTGTTCCAGCATTTTTGCGCGTGCCGAACACCCCTTCAGTATGATACAAGAGTTTTTATTGGGAAAGATGTTGGAGGGCACTTTTATCGCTCAGTGTGCTATTACGTCCAAGAGATCTGGGGATAAAGTCTCAATGTAAAATTCCACTAATTTATTACCGGTCAAGGAAGGATACTTTTTCTAGATCCCGTTGTTCTCACATCATAAACAAGATATTTTCGGGGCAGCATACGGCCCACTAAGTGATATTATGAAAGTGCTATTCAAAACTGGCCCTGGACAAGGGTTGAAAAAGGGTAAAGAATTGGTTTGCCACCTCTGATTTGAAACAAGCAACCGCGAAATGTAATCCTGAATTTGACACCGACACTCTGGCACTGAAGTGACTGAATTACTCGTAATGTTCTGACGTTTGTGAACGCAACTGCTATTGCATACTAACAAAATCTTGAGGCTCCGGCTAATTTTTGGCTGGTATGCAATAGCAGTTGTGTTCACAAACGTTAGAGCATTACGGGTAGTCTGTGAGGATGGCCATCACCAAACTGCCGTTCCGCGATTGGTCGCCCTATCTGTTTACAGCATTTCTCAGGAAAAGTCAGCTGTGAATAGTTGCTGGTTACTACAAGTATCTGTAAAAGGGGTAAGATGAGTTTAATGCCATGACAGTTTCAGCGAAGCCCAAATTTCTGCCAGATGTTATCTAAGAGTTTTATCGTTCGAAATAGTGCCACAGGGTTGGCTGTGCGAGGGCTAAGGGGAGGAAATGGCCAGGATATAACCCCTTCCCAATTACAACTCTTTGGACTTTCTTGACACCTCATACGCAATCCATGAAAAGAGATCGGTGGTATAGTATCAACAGACATCAGCCACAATTAGGACCCGGAACTTTTTATCACAAGAAATCACTCGTGTCACTGTCCAGTGTCTTGTTGGAGGTCGCGCTGAAGAGGTCGGAGATGAAGTGTAAAGTAATAGGCCTTGAACAATGAGAGAAGGAAAGATTCTATCCTGCTTGATCGCCTATAGACGCACCTAAGACTGCAGTACTTATAGCCATCCGCAGTATCATCATACATCAACATGACTCTAGTTACATCCTAATTCCCCATGTCCCAAGTAGCCTGGCCTCTGGCCGAACACATCTGTACCATGCATCACACTGAAGTAATACTTCCAACATGTCTCACGGAATCAGTTTATCGCACGGGTACTCCTGGCGGCCGACTTGGAAGTGAGACAATTCCCTAGATGAGGTTGCGGCAAATAAAAAGTAATCCCAGAACTGCTACGAGTAGTAAACACTCCAATATCCCGAGGTTCCTTCTGTGGTACCGTAACTAACGTTGAAAGAGCCGAGGGTTTTTGGTAGAGTTGGAAAACAATGATTTGAGTTGCTTCCCCGAGGCTTAGTAGATGTTGGTGTCCATGCCGGTTTGGATATATTGCCCTCCGGGCCCGATAGAATTGGTCCCGACTTCTGAATGGATAAAATCACAGTCTAGCATAATAAGGGTGGTTCTGTGCCCAGAGCCACAAATCCTATAGTTCACGACCTTGGCCTGAAGAGAAATCCTGAAGTTTGCTAAAGATGGGTCAGAATTAATGATTTTGTTCCTTGGGTGCTTTGGGCTTTTGTGTATAATAGTAACTCCGCGCTTTTATGTAAAGATTGTGTCTTAGTGCGCCATGCCAAAAGTCAATCAACGGATTTGGCAGGAAAGAAAAAGGCCTATTATAGAACTACGAACCTAAAGCACAGACCATCTAGCGCCACCGTCTTTCTTTCCCGGGTGACCTCCCATGACCTCCCTTGTGTTACCCTCCCCAAACTTAGATCAGAGTGCGCTACTGCACACCACTTTGAGCCTCACCACCACCATGTCGGAAGAAACCCAACGACAAGTCTTCAAAGAGGTACCCATTCACTTCCAAACAGCCCCTCGCCCGGACCAACTGACAAAAGCCTCCAGCTGAAGCCCCACTGCATAAAAGTCAGCGAGACAATCTTAAAACCGACTCCCGATCCTAGAGGACTATCCACATCTCTAACCCAGCTCTTTCAAACACTAACCAGTACCTCCGGGCGCCATGGCGAAGTCTTCAACCGTGCGCTAGGGGACTACGTCTTCTACCCGCTCTCGCACATATTCCGGCAACACCAAACCGTGAACGACGGCGCGTTGGAGAAGGCTTTGGGATGTGTGCGCATTCTGCTGAACACCTGCTGGCGACTTAACATGCCAGCGGAGCAAGCGAAGCAGATGCTCATCATGATCACCTTTGTAATAGCGGGCACGCCCGGAGCTCCTGTCAATGCTAATAGAAGCGAGGAGACCAAGATCGAGGGTATGAAGTGTTTGCTAGCACTATTCGAGTGCGTGAAGAGGGCCGAGAAGGGAGTTTTGGGAGATGTAGAGTCGTTACCGGCGCTGGGTCACAGCGTCACCGCTGTGCTTGAGGTTGCAATTTCCACGACTTCTCCACAATTACAGATGGTTTCTTTGGAGAGTTTGGAGGCGTTGTTGTTCTCTTGCGTCACGGATTCAGATATCTTCGCTAGCTTTTATCCTGGCGTCGTCAGTGGGTTGGCGAAGGTCATTGGCCTAGGGCCTACCACAAAACGCCCATACGAGGTCCTCGCCCGCTGTGTCAAGGTGCTGAACCGCGTGATCTGTGAGGTTCTCGGAGATGCAAACGTAGTCAACCTCCCTACTGAGGAAGAAAACAAAGGAAAGGGGGAGGGGGAGGAGAAGAGCGAGGACTTGAAGGTCCACCGAACGACCTCCTGGCTCACCGCTACCGCAACACAAACAAAATCCGCGCTCGACAACATCCTCCGCCTCCGCGGTCACTCGCATAGCCATGTTCGCAAATCCGTATTCGAGTTATGTCGGGACCTCCTCGAGAACTGCGCAAAGTCTCTCGCCGAAGCCCTCACGGCCATCATCGAAACGATGATTGTACTTGCCGGGGATGAAGATGACAGTCTCCGGAGTATTTCTGGGAACACTCTACGTGTCGCGGCGATGAGCGAGAGCGTTAAGGAGACGATACAAAGCTGTGTTCACGGCTGGGCAATTTCTTTACCGAGGGTCATGGCTGGAAGCGAAGAGATTATGAAGACCAGACTTATCAGTCGAATTTCTACCGGTTTTAAAATCCTGACCGAGTTAGGCATGGGCAGCGAGATACTAGAGGAAACGCTGGCGATCAATATCCGGGATAGCCTTTTCACAGCCTACACCGGGGCCACTGGGAAGCAGGAGGCTATCCAAGCGGTGGAGGAGCCGTTGCCGTTTGACGCGCTGGTTTCGCGGAATAAGGCTGTCGGAATACTTAGTGTCTACCCGGACGTTATACTCGGGCACAGAAGCCAACGAGATACAGTCAGCAGTGTGAAGAAGCTTTTGAGTTTGCTAGGGTGCTCCTCCGAAAACGCGCTGCGGCTTGCACAGCGACACATCCGTGAGAGTTCGAGAGTAAATGCTCCTACTAAGGATAGGTCTACTTCTTTATGGGTCGCTGTGCAGTTACTCCGAGGATCGCTGGCAAATTCCGACGAAATGGACATATTCCTCGACCTGGACTTTTCTCCATCGGGCCCACTACAGCAACATGTCACAGAGGAATTATTCGCTGTGTCATTATCCGTTCTTAGCGACGCTACAGAACTGGGTGCAGACGAAGAAGCCGATCTCATGTCACCAACACTCCAGTGTCTCGCCCTCGAGGCAATCTCCCTCACCGCACAAGCGCAGAAAGAATCCTTTAGGGAAGAGCTAGTGGATGCTTTATACCCTATAGTCCATCTCCTGGGTTCCCCTTCAAGGGCAGTTCAATCCCACGCAATAGTCACACTAAACAACGTCTCTCGCTCATGCAGATACCCATCTGCCAAAGAGCTCATTCTAGAAAACGTTGACTACATGGTCAACGCCGTGGCACTGAAGCTGAATACATTCGACCTATCCCCCCAAGCACCTGTCGTCCTCGGAATGATGCTGAAGCTTGCAGGGCCAAGCTTGATACCCTACCTCGACGACATGGTCGTCAGTATCTTCGCCGCGCTAGACGCCTTCCATGGATACGAAGCGCTCTGCGAGGCACTCATAGGTGTCCTCGCTCAAGTCGTAGAAGAGAGCAGGAAAGGCGGCGATTTACTCGCCATCACAGCAAACAACGACGATTCCCCCTCATCCCGGCCGCAGAGCAAGCGAAGAAGGTTGCTAACGGGAGAAGACCTAATCCAGGAGATCAGCTCAAACCTCCGCAAAGAGCAAGAAAAGAAAAAGAAAGCAGTGCAAGAAGGGACAGACATGGCCGCCGGGAAATTCCCGGAGAGGCCTTGGGGCAAAAGAAAAGAAAATGGCAAAAACGAGGACCCCGCCATTATGGGTGAAGGCAAAGATGAGGACAGCGAAGACCAACCCGCACCGCCCCCGCCAGAAACTCAAGTAGCAAGACCCACAAAAACATACGACCTAGTCCAAAGAATCACCCGCCTGAGCCAACACTACCTAACGCACCCCTCCTACCCCCTCCGTCTGAGACTCCTCCACCTGATATCTACGGCGTCCCCACTCCTCTCCAGGAACGAAGACGCATTCCTCCCACTGGTGAACGACATCTGGCCCGCCGTGCTGAACCGCCTATTCGAGGACGAGCCGCACATCACAATCTCCGCGGCGGAGGCGATAACCACGCTCGCGCGGGAGTGCGGGGAGTTCATCTCCAGCAGGATTGTGGACGCGTGGCCAGGGATTAAGAGAGTTTTTGTGAATTGTTTGCGGAGGTGGGAGAAAGAGAAGGCGAGTAAGACCGGGAATATGGGGACTTATAGTCCTGGGTATAAAGTTTGGGACGCGCTTTGCGGGATGGTGGCCGCTGTTGTGGAGTTTTGTAGGGTCAGTGATGAGATTGTTGATGATGTTTGTAAGGTCATTGGCGGGGAGAGGCTATCGCAGAGGACGGATCTGAGGAATGCGCTTGAAGGAGCTAACGCTGAGGCTGTTTGGTTAGAGATTGAGAATTGGAAGGCAAGGAGCGGAGTTGGTGGAAAGTGGACTTTACCAGCTCTCGAGGGGGTCAAGTTTTATGAGGTTGTCTTTTAAAAAGGACTTTTTCTGGATTTAGCGTTTATTCGTTACAACTGCGTTCTACCACATATGCTCTTCTATTCTTATCAAAGAAACTTAGGCAGTAGCACTAAGCCACGATTTAGACAGATTAATACTTCCCACGGCGGATGGAAAAATGACTTTCAATCCACTCAGCCAACAGACGTGTGATGTTGAAGACCGTAATATAAGTTAATGGTCCGAGCTTGTGTCTGGCTAGAGGAGGAATAGAGTCCTTCGATCCCAATCTTTGAACAAATGGTAGGTACTAGACAAGTGCATATAGAGTTCCAGAGAATTATTTGATATACTTGAGTCCTTGGCAGGAGGGGGAGGCGCAATGGGGATTCTGTTTCTCAGTAGAATGCAAAAATGTAAACTGCAGCAGATACAATAAGTTATGGAATGGTTTTTCATTTCACCTGATGTAAACCCCTTTGAGCACTGTTATTCGCAGGACTAAAGATGGCCCGGGTACTGTTAAGAGACACTTGGTGGAAGCTGTTAACATGGCTTGGGCCAAGGATATTAAGTTGGATTCTTTTTGGAGAAGCTATAGGAATCAACGCCAATGAAGGTAGCTGCAGTTTTAGATGCAAAGGGGCTGTATACCAAACTCTAGTTTTTGTTGAATTTTTTTGAATTTTCTTTTAATATACCTATTTGCATGGATCTGAACCCTTCTCTGACCAGAAGGTGGCTAAACTTTTCAATCGCGAATGGCTTCCTGGCCAGAGGGATGGTGTGCTTCCGTAGTAGCTGTTGATATAGTCCTTCTCTAAAGGCACCGGGGCCGCGAGACCTTGGAACTTATTCCGATATCTTTCCTTGATAGATATGCAATCATAGAGTATCACTCGTTGGGTTTAGACCTGGGGCATGTGCCCCTCCATACTCCTTTTCCCTGCTCCACTGTTACACCCCGTTCTAGGTATCCTTTCTCTAGGTTGATATCCTTTTTCGGCTCTTGTAGCGGATGAAATTTATCAATGGTGCTTCACCTCATTTCTTATTCTTTTCGCGGGCTAACTTATATCTTTTGATCCTTGATCTTGTATATATAAGGTTTGCTCGCTGGCACGTTCATCTTATCAATGCGCTCCACGGATGAGATCTTCCCTCTATAGCTCCTAAGCTAAAGTCTGACCTAGCCATGCTGCAATGCAATTGTAAACCTGAGTTTAATCTAGCGGGTCTAGAGACTTGCGGGGTGTGAGGTGGTTCAGAACGGTGGCAAAAGCTCTGTTCCTCTTGTAGCCCGCTCGGTATAGTGCTAATGTAAGGCATGTATGGCGCTTGCACTGGGGCCTAGCTGTAAAGCAACAACAGCCATGATACAAATTGGTGGTAGTAGTGAATTGATGGTGCCTAATGTAAGCACAAATATAGGTGGATGGAATAAATGAATGCTATTTTACTTAGCTTACATCATCTATTTCGAGTTTTCGAAACTATCCCCCATATCTTGTAAAAACGCGGAATAATGGCTATGAGCACCATCTATACACCTTGGATGGAGGATACCGTTTCAAAAGTGTCCCCAGTGGCTCGAGGATATACTATAGAAAACCCTTGGTAGACGACCAAAAATTCGGCCACCCCAGATATCATACCCTAAATAGTGGTATAAAAAACCCAAAACCTCTCGTTCTTCACAGCGGCCAAATGTGAATCTTGGCGTTGATAGAGACTCACTATATAAAGGCCCCCATTCTCCCACTCTCCTTCCTTCCCCCTCAGTAATTTCTGTTCTCATCTGCACACATAAATTACTGATTATCTTTTTCTTTTCTTCTTTCTTCTTTCTCATATTTCTATATTCACATCCCTACTTATGCCTTCTCTCTCTTCTTTCTCCTCTGCCCTTTCTATATTCACATCCCTACCTATGCCTTCTCTCTCTTCTTTCTCCTCTGCTGTCATGGCTTTTGCTTTTGCTTTCATGTACCATTCCCTTTGCGAGTTCTTGTTTTCAAACGCGAGTACCCCTCTTGTTGCCTTTCTCTTTTTCACAGTTATCCCTTTGCTTAATGCCTGTACATTGATCCCTGAGATCCTTGTCGAGCTCTGCCTTCCTGTACTTCCTTACCTTGTGATCAATTTCCTCCTAGGAGATCTTGACACAGCGTATGAGGACTTATTTGTTTTCCCAGCACCTCCCCCTCCCCCTCCCCCTCCTCCTGCACCTGTCTATATCTCTCCCTCTGTTAAATTGCGCATGGCCCGACTTGCTGCCAGTATTGAGAATCCG
>Ga0307507_10003927_pt1 | contig 27477 bp, 23 predicted proteins | sample 7_EM_MG_FD_207223 | JGI IMG/M metagenome (GOLD analysis project Ga0307507, IMG submission 207223) | Populus trichocarpa ectomycorrhiza microbial communities from riparian zone in the Pacific Northwest, United States - 7_EM | ecosystem: Host-associated > Plants > Roots > Unclassified | place...
ATTGCGACACACTCAGCCGCACTGTTGCAGACACTCAAAACCACTCACACATTACCATGTTAAGTGGGTGAGTTGTAAGGGCCGATTCCTGACTCCATGAACCGTCCAACTTTAAGCAACTCCCGGTCTTGGCGGATTTCCGCATAACAGAAAAAAATACGATAGTATGTTGCTATGTTTTTCTATGCAAATAAAAACGATGTCTTAGACCTCCCTGTTATCCACATCTTGTACGAAAACTTCTTGCCTGGTGCTTGTAGGGTGGAAAATTGTACCTGAACCTTCCACCTCCAGTCGGCCGTATGCATTTCGGCATATATTATAAGTCAATTTGGATTGAATTTTGAGAGCACAGCATATACCAAGTTATGTAAGCGGTTTATTTGCCAAAGAGGATATTGCATGCAGTCTGGGATGTCGGGATAGAAGAATGGTAATTAGTTCTTGCCGTCGTCACTGTCAACTTGTCCTTCGAACCATCCTAGATATGGGTGAGAGAGATTCAATGATCGAAGAAGATTCTCTAGGGTATACATGCAGCTATAGCCAACAAACAGGGAGTGACCGAGCCCATTTGCAAAGGGATGATTGATCTGTGACTTCCAGGTTTTACTCTCAAGGAACCAGGATACAAGTTTAAAACCCTGCGCACAAGTAAAGCGAGCTTCTGGGTCCTTGCTCAGATTGCTGAAACCTTGCTCAAATGCTTTGATCACTCTAATTGCCTCTCCAGTGCGTTCATAATGCGTTTGTTTAGTTGCGGGCAAAGACCTATTATTGTTAAGTACTTCTGTATAGGAGTCGTAAGTAAAGTCATTAATTGCGTTGCAGTAATATCTGGCCAGATTACGGGCAGGATCTGATTCGTAGTCTGAATCGGAGTGCTCACTTTGTTCATTGTAATCAATTAGTTGGTTCTGGAGTCGTCAATACGATACAGAGGGGGATTTCATAAAATGGAAGCAACTATAATATCAAGAACTATATGTGCTTTTCAGAGATGTGTCTTGTATCCATCTGCAGACATGTATCTTTAATAACACAATGAATATTTGACTTACATAGTAGATTTCAACTGTGTCGATTTGAGAGGTTGTGTGTATATTCTGAGGGTTAGCGTAAGGTTGTGGTGATTGTAGTGATCTTATCGCCTCTGGGTGGGAGGCTAGGCCCGGCACCACATACACTTTGAACAATCTGTTAAGCCCAGAGCTTCGGGAAGGATAAAAGGATCAAGTTACCCTACCTTCACGCACGAACCTCCAGAAAAAGACTTAGCAAAACCACCCTCCAGCCCAACGTTGGGACGGCAGGTCACCAGCCGTCACCTGGAAAGTAGCGTTCCCTCACCAAAGACACAAGTCTTGGACACTGTACTTGTAAAACTGGATACGTTGTGGCCGTCCGTGCGTCCAGTTCCTGTTCGCAGGATACATGAGAGGAGACCTTAGAGCATGTCATGCAAGTGGAAGCATCTCGATTGAACGACGTCGTATAAAGTTTTAGCCATTCACAGATAGTGCATTCGGAAGTGGGGCTATAACTCACAGGACATATCTACGCTAGTTAGGCTTTCTTGGTCTGGAAAGTCGCCCACAACCAGTAGGAATACACTATGCTCAGTAAGGGAGTTGGGGAAACTCCTAAAGGGCTTGTTGGCAGGAGACTGATAACTATAGTAGGAACTATTGGTTTCATACATAGGAAGAGTCGTGTAATGCCGGTTTAGACAAAGGAATGCCTTTTGTAGCCCAAGTTAAAATGGAGCTAGTCATATCAAGACTGGCCATGTTCCACCTGGCGAATAATTAACCAACATGGGAATACAGGAAGATTATTCGTAAAACTATTTGTAATCGAGAAATGTTCGTATGGCCATCTAGGAGGACGGGCTCTACACCCTCCCCATAAGAGAGGCATACTTGGCAATAAGTTGCGAAAACCAGAGTAGTTAACTAGTAGTTGTTCAGGGTCAACAGGACTCCTGGTTCAAAGAAGTTGGGAGAGATGTGAGAAAAATACTTGGTTAAATGGAAGAGTTATGTAGCCTACGAACACCCAGACGCAGAATATAAATATTGAGGTGTCTTAATAGCTATTTTCTATCATCAAGCAACGGAGAAGAGAGCTCAACAATATATACACATTAAATATACTTTATTGCCTTACTTTTTCATTTTCTCTTTATCTTACCTTTGTCTCCCTAGACGTATTCTCTGAAGTACGAAGCGATCGGGCTTGCCATATTCACTTGTTCTTAGGATGTTGCTACCCCTATCACATACACCACACTCCCTCAGCTGGTATCTTACTGCCTGGCTCACATGCTACTACTACAGCACCTGCCGGCCTTTGTGTGCCGGCCCTCAACTACAGCGAAGAGTTCTCCTTTCGCCTCTACAATCCAAGCTGGTAACTTACTACCCACCCACTCACAACCCACTCGTGGCGGGCCTATCAAATCAATGACGAACTTTAAGTGTCACCTGCGCTGAGACTAATATCCTCGCTAGGAGCTGGTCTTTCCTGTTTCCACTTGGTCCCCAAGTCGGCTCTCCTTCCTGACGTTCATTTCCGCTGCTGATGGTTTTCACTAGACCGGAGGGATTTCACACTATGACTCACTATGAGTCATGAGTTATGTGACGCGAGACAATGAGTCATGCAGGGTTAGGGTTGAGGGAAGAACCCTTATATAAGGGCACCCTCGGGGCGTAGGATTTGGGTTCTTCATGCAACCCTCTAAGTTCTTTCATACACTATACTTTCAATACATGATCTTTTATCTATCATACTTTCAGGACACAAGATATAACTGTCTTGCACGAGCCTAGCGATCGACACTACTAGATAGAAGTCAGAAAACTTAGCTATTACAGTAGATATTAAGCAAAGGGAAGTGATCGTTAATGAATCATTAGTTACCTGCTGTAAGTATCACTTAGAGAAGAGAGGATTGTAAGATTAGGCATAACAATTATATCATAGTAGAAAGTGATATGAGAGCCCTCTAGTGGGGCATACTAGTCAACTATACTGTTATCCAAATATAGCCCATGAGTGCCGAGATTGGGACTCAACGTTGCCATCGGAAAGCTTGTTAGTTGTTTATTAAGAGCAAAAACAACAGGTGTTGGTGTTAAGAGTAGCTGATTTTAAGAGGAAGTGAATTGAACTAGGCTTAGGGAATGCTTTATTGTAGATGGAGAGTGTCTAGGAAGGTTTGTCTGAGAGAAAGCGCAGAGTAAAGTAAACTGCGAAGGATTTTCTTTGGTAAAACATATGAGATTGATAAGATCTCTTCTCCGTTGAGTGATGGATTCTATAAAGGTATAAAGGTACATCAATATTTATATTCCATGTCTGTGTGTTCCTGGGCTACATCTAGCATTCATACTAACTATGTACCTTCTAACAAAATCCAACGTTCAACTAACTGTAAACGCTATTTGACCCTGAGAAGATTATTCCCCTAATAGCTAACAGAGAGAAGCTCTCTTATTTCTCTGATGGTGTCATACTGCTTGCAGTAAGAGATTAAGACCATCATTCTCCTCTGACAAACTCTTGCGGTCTGATCGCGAACTTGCATCTTGGTTTCATATAAAACTTTCAAAGGGGCCAGCTCACGATAGGTGTTAGGCATACCAAGAATGCCAACCCATAAGACTCACGCAGAGACCCCTGCGTACCAACTAGTCAAAAGTACAAGAGATACATCTCGGTCTAGCTTAAGATGATAGTCATGTGCCTCTGACTATAAGGTCACGTGTTCGATTGACAGCCGCGTCATAGTTATTATTAGTTAAATATAATTATGCGACAAGTCATAAAATGACGGCGATAATAGCACAAAGACCTCTGAGGGATTTAAGTGTGCGTTCCTGTTTTAAGATGCCCATAGAGTGGGAACAAGAGTTCCCTAAGATGACGGACGAAATGAGAATAAACACTTAAGTAAAATATCGTATGATGATACCAGAAGACACATAGCGGAGACCTCCGGGCCCGCTCAGAACCAGTCAGAACGAACATAAGATAGTGAGGGCAAATTGCTATTTGAGCGATTGCTGCCACAACTCAGTTCGGAAACCTGATGTGCAGACAGTAACAGAATCTCGCGCATTGAATTGTCTGACGCCTTTGAAGTGTGCCGCTTCATATACAGTTCAGTGAAGAGATATTAATACGCTGGCATTGGTCGGCTACGTGTACTCTAGACGGACCTATTATTCACGGGACTGACACACTGTCACGATAATATGGTAGTCTACGTCGTCATAATGTGAGCATGGAGTCGAACAGTTGTCAGGGTCAAGAGGTGTTCGCACCTACGAGTTTAGAGAACGTAGTTTGGTTGATACTTAGTTACTATGGTTAGGACATGTAGCCCGCGAACACTCAGACACGGAATATAAATATCGAAGTGCCTCCCTCACTTAAAACAGAATCATCAAGCACCGGAGAAGAGATTTTATCAATATAATAAGTTACACACTATTATTACCTCATTATCTTTATATTACAGGAGTAACTTAGTTACACTTTACTACGAGCCTTCCTAGACAAGATTCTCCATCTATAGAACCACTCGCGCATAAGGCCAAGTCCGGTATTATAGGTTACCATACGGGCTACCCCTAACAATAGGCTGCACTGTGTGCCGTACTTCCATAGTAGCATCAATAGTATAAGAAGAGTCGTTCCCACAATCAATCCAATAGCTTTTTGTTATTGGAACTTGTTCTTCTTCATTATGTCCCGATAGGTCTGTTCAATACTGTCTCTTTGGTAGAGTGTGGCCATACTCTCTTGGCAATGGCAAGACAGTCTCGTTGTATTCTGTGAGGCAACTAAATTCACATGGATGAGGTACTGGAATCTAGTGCACGGACCTCCAAAACTACCTGACCATATTTCCCTACTCATACCTCTGCGCCCCCACCATTGACAAGCTATGTTCCCTGCACCACCAGTGGCAGTTTTACTCGTACTCAGGAATTTGCCTCCAGGGTGTTACAATCCTCTCCTCTTCCGGGGATACTTGCAGCAGGTCAGTACTAGCTCACTAGCGATCGCTTCTCAACTTCAACTTAGAACTGCGACAGCTTAGTGCTCTTAATTCGCTCAGGCAGCATTGATCTCCAGACTCGTGAAAGACACTCTTTTCTCTGTTCCTGGAAGTTTGATAGGTAAAAGATCTTGTATTGAAAGTATAGTATAAGAAAGAATTTAGATGGTTGTGTGAAGAACTCAAATCACAGGTTCTTTGTTTTTCTTTTTTGTTTAAATCAGTGGTATTTAGTTTAAGGTATAAAATATATATGTAGCTGAAGCTATGATAACAAAAAACCTATAAACAAATGAGCAACAGAGGGAAATCCTACTTCCAGTAGCCAGAGTACGAAAAATCTATCGCCAGGCCAACTATGACTACAATTTAAAAGAAAGTACATGTAGAAACCTAAACGAAACTACCAAGGATATTACATTGACATCAAAAGCCCTTCAGCTGACTGGTGCAAGTCAGCTGCGTCGTATCTCGCAACCGATCAAAACCCATAAAACAAGTCATGTGCCGCAAAGAGGTCACATGTGCAAAACCCATGACTCCTAACTTTGAGTCATGTGCGAGATATATAAACTACATGACCACCAATGTACGTCATGTCACTTAATCAATCAATAACAATAACCCAATGACTCACGATTGCGTTGTCATGTCAAAACCTATGAGTCAACTGGTCTCTTTCTTGTCCATTTCCCTCCCTTTTTACCCTGCTCTAAGAATACTTGACCCTTGCCCTTTTGGTAACATTATTCAGATCACATATTCCCTTTGGCGCAAGCCCATTGCCCTTGTGCATTTCTTCGCTATTCTGTTCTGCTCCTGCTTGCCTCACCGCTCAACGAGGCTTTCCCTCGACTGAACACAACTTTCTCCGGATGTTCTGTTTCACACACTGGGCTCAAGTCTAAATCTAAGCAGCATATGAATAATAAATAATACTTGCATTTATATTTTTAATTTTTTTAAAAATAGTACATCATCTTGTCCTCAATTGGACGTTTAGCGGCTTGATCATCCCCTCTTCCAGTCCCCCAACTGCATCCCCCTTAGCCAGAACCCCAACTGCCTACCCCACTCCCTGAGCCCAAACTACATCCCCCTCTTCTAAAGCCCGAACTGCATCCCCCGCTTCTGGATCTGTATTATCGTCATTCTTCCCCTCACTTTCCTCATCCCCTGAAACCTCCAAATCCATATATTCTACGGCGTCCTTGTCTTCCAGTGGGGTGTGAGACTCCTGGTACTCAATATATACACTCTCCCGCAGCATTTCCTTTATAGGTTTTTTTGTATTCTCAACGAGTTTCTTATTCACCTGTGATTGTAGTCCTTGCCAAGTTGCATACTGTTCAAGATAAACATCTAATTTTGCTGGTTGGTACGATGGGCTTTAGAACAGCGGATCTGGACCTTTAAAAAATCCCAACCAACTTTGTGCTGTGAGAACTGAGAAATCTGAAGGTTGAACAAACAATCCAGAACTCCATGCCTTCAATGCATGATACATACACACCGTTGTAAGGCATATCAGGACGCCATTAGTGCGATTGAGAAAGGTTTTATCGGTTCGCCTCTGCATTCTCGCACCCAGGTACCACTTATGAACCAAGAGTTTTGCTATCTGAGGTGCAGCAAAGGGCCAACCATATTCCTATTCGGGTAAGTCTTGCCCCGTCTCATCTGGGATGATCTGAGTTTACTAACTTGTTGTTTACTTGGATGGCACATAAACCTCTGGTTTTCGAGCAAATAAGTTACTCGTGGCTTGATTTCGATTGTTGTTTTATGGGAGAACTCAGAAAGCTCCTCGATCGTATTCTTGGTCTCGGAAACTAGGTGTGACCTGGCACTTGACTTTCTCGATTTCAACTAAATGTATCTCATTAGCTGTCGTCAAGCTCCAATAGGATGTTCTTTGTTAATCAGAAGACTTACAAAAGTCATTGCAGTCTTTGTCATCCCGACATGCCTTCAACCTAGCTTGGTAACTGCCTTTACCCACTAGCCTTCTAGAAGCAAATCATTTTCGGCAGGCTTTACAAAGAGATTAACAAACTATGTATGATACCAGAACATATTTGCGGCGTTCTCAAAGACTATCCTCTCCTTACCAGGCAATGTATTACTTTTTGTCGATAGCACAATCAGGATCCCAATATCAGACGCCGGAAAGTCCAGATTAGCTATACTGTGTCGAGAATTGGACGGCACAGTTTGTTTCTCTTCAAGAATATCAGGAATATAGGATGAGCATTGTGATGAATGGGCTCGGAGATGGCCAGAATGTAATTGTGCTGCCTGCTCTTGTGACACAAGCCTCTGCGAAGGACCATTCACAGCTGGTGTTGGGATGTCCTCCATACTCTTCCTGATAAGCATGTTGGTTTAAAGATTATTAGAATCACTTATATATCTCAACCGGCTTCTGACACTCCGTGGCAGTTCCAGAAGTGAGTTAGCAGGAGGTCTTTCGCCCCATCGGGGACGTCTAGGAGGAATATCATCGTCGTCAATTTCTGTGAGTTCCTCTTCATCACCCAATGGATTAGATGTTTAGATAAAAGCTCTCCAAAAGGATTTATGGACTCACGCTGTTGTATTGAGGACGAACGAGCTTTATATTAGTATATGAATTCAAGCTATTACCTAAGGTCTGTGTGAATTATTGGCATGTACCCTGACCAGGCTATTCCATTTGGCCTCCGAATGTCTCAATGGCTACATGCATGGATGGCTCTGGGTCGCGTAGAGACTGTCTATTTGGGAATACTAGGATAGAATTTGATATGTTAGATCACTTGGCTTGATGAATATAACTTCTAATTTTCCAAAGATTAAATTGTACATACTAGGATAGGTTGCAGGATAAATAGAACATTCAGCGTCTGAGAAAAGCTTTCCATTTCACCCGCCTAATTCTAGAAAAAAAAGATCTCTAAAAACAGTAAAATCTAGGACTAAGATAAGATATAGGAAAGCCATATAACAGCCCAGACAGGATTAAGAAAACAATTAACAGATAGAAGCAAATCTAAGTAGCAGCAAAGAACAAACAAAGCCCATGAAACAAGAGAACAGCCACCCGAAGGCCCAAAGAAGACACAAAGGGGCGCAAACAAGCCTCAGAAACCCCGGCAAATGGATAGAAACGAGAGCAAAATGAAGCTAGAAAAACCTGTGAAACAAAAGAAAGCCGATCTAAAAGCCCAAAAGGACCTTAACTGGCACAAACAAGCCCCAGAAGGCCCCTCCGCCCCGAACCAATGGGTAGAAATGAAAGCAAAAACTATGAAAACCCATAAAACAAAAGAAAATAACCACCAGGAAGCCTAAAAAAGACCCTGCACGGCGCAAACAAGCCCTAGAAACGCCACCAAATCTATCCCATCTATGGCGCCTTATATTTAGGAGGTGGGATCCCAGGGGGAAGAGCCATGCTTGGGATATCTCGCCCTGCGTAAAGGCTCATGTCAGCGGCTCCCTGCCTAACATGAGCGCAGGAGACCAGTTCCCAGGAGTGGTACTGGAGCCTAGTGATCCTGCGATCATTGCTATGGATTCTCCTCTGCCAGCCAGCGAGGGACCTGGGAGAGACCTTTCAGCGCTTTGCCAGGCGATCAATATCCTCCTCCTCATCAGAGTCAGATTCTGACTCTGTGTAGAACTCGGCGACGTCAAATTGGCCAGGTCTGAAATAGTTCCGATAGAGTCCAACCAGAGGTCAATTGGGACAAACAGGGTCTCCACACTCAGAAGGGGCGACAGCCACTCGGTGGAGAAAGCAAGCGACAGTGAGGGTGGTGCAGCAGGAGAGACCAAGCCAGGCATTGACCTGATCATGGTTGATTAATTCGATCTGGTCATCGGCATCGGGAGTGGCATTCATCGATTAAATGTCACCACGGGTACCAGTGAATAGCCGGGGGCGCTTGGTGTCCTCGACATACCAACAGGGGGCTTCGCCGAGCTTCTGTAAGACGTAGTATATGAGAAGCGCAAGCCAGGTCTTGTTTGGTGTTTGATTGCCACCGATAATCCATGGGAGCTGTCGAGCCTGTCCAAGGTCGACAGCTGTTGTCTCAATGAATATTATCCACGCTGGTTTCTCCTGGTGGATGGTCGGTTAGGGACGGGCAACGTCATCCCTTGATCCAGCTCTGGACGAAAAAACAGGGGCCATCAACTTCCTCCTCTTCCTTTGCATTAGAATCAAGTCCGACATTCCTGCGAGACTCAGCTGCCTTCTTCAGCACGTCCATCATAAGGGCATCGAGGGGAGTGTGGAAAGCCCGATATTGGCTGTTCCGGCGTAAGTTGAATTTGGCTTGGAAGCCTTGGAGGGTAGTGTGTCCAAGAGCCTCCATCCTAACTTGCTTCCACAAAGTGTCGCCAGCCTGCCTGCAAGAGACAATATTCCGCTCCTCGCACTTCTGCACAATGAATCTGCGAACAGCATGGTATCTTCTCCCAGAGACCCATCAGCAAATTTTAAAAACCAGTCCTGGTCCGCCCTGATCCACCCTGGTCCACATTTTTGGTAAAATTTCAAAAAGTGTGGATCAGAATGGATCGGAGTGGACCCGGTGGACCACGGGGACCACAACCCCCCTTGGTGGACCAGGAGCGTTCAGGACCTCCTTGGACCATGCTCCGACATTTTCCTGATACAGTCCGTCCAGCAGCAGTAAGGTTAAGCTAGGTCCGGAAGATTTCGGTAGTGGGACGGGTACCACGTCTTGGAGGCATGCTATTGACAAATTAGATTCTCTGTAAAAAGAAGTATATGGGACAGGTAGAAGGCTAACCTGAATTATGTGAGAATGTTCTTGGTGTGCAGAGCAAGAGGGGAAAAGTCTACTGAAGTGCAGTTAGCTATCCTTTCATATTACAAAAGACATAGCAGAGCTTATACAAGCCATGCATAAGTTCATTCAAGAACTTATAAAGTGCTCTACCGTGCCCCAGAAGAAAGCAAGAAAGATCAGGCTTCAAAGGTTTGTTTTTTCTCTAGGCGGGTGAGGAGGAAGTAAAGAGACGAATTGCATGATAAACTTACTTTTATTGGGCATCAAATAGTCTTATCAACCGTGACAGATTTTTCTGTAGGGACGAGGGAGGATTTGATAAAGGTGCCCTGTGTGATAAAGTTACCTTGGTGCAGTGAGAAGCGAAACGAGAAGCAGTTGAAAGCTTTGATTTGATAGTAAGTTATTCTATATATCAATCAGCATAGCTTAAGATTGGCCTAATAACGGCTCATTCTGGACGTTGGGAGTGATAGATGAGACTTACTAGTACAGTTGGTTGGAAATGTGAGTCAGGCTGTATGATCGCGCAAAAGTATTAATGTCGGTATATAAATGTATCGTTGTAAAGAGAAAAGTTGCTGTTTGAGATCAAAGAAGAACTATGCGAAACTGTAGGGTGATGAGAAGTATGAAGAAGAAGAAGAAGAAGAAGAAAGAGAAAAGGCCCAGTAGAGAGGGTTTTATAAGAAGGCAGAACATACAATTCAAGTTGTTTGTGGGAGTATCAAGAGTTCTGACAATTCTGACCAATTGGCAAGAGACCATTCAACATCATCTCTTGAATGTTAAACGTCCTTTTTTGCCTGTATAAAAGAGTACAATCATATAGTTACCGTAAGGCAAACATATAACAAGGTAAGCTTGTACACTTGAAAAGGTAAGTCACACAAACATGAACAAGCTTTTCAAGGTCAAGTTAAGGTACGGCAATGTGGAAGGTAGGCTTGTGACTAGCTGTGGTTTCTTGGGGTGGGTTCGGATAAGGAATAGTAGGGTATGGTATATGAGCACTGGACATTATTTTTGGCCCTTTCAAAGTCTGCAATAAGCCGAATAAAGTATGCGAGGTTAAGATACGGTACTGGAGTACAATTCACGTTGCTTGTTTAATACAACGATAAATATAAAAAAGCAAGCGGAGACGGTTTGTGGCTCATTTGGTACAGGAGCTAACGTGAAAAGAGGGTTTTGAGCTGCAGGAATAAACAATCTGAACCCGTCATACAAGTAGAATCTCGCTTAGGGGTAGGTGAGACAAACCCTACACAACACCCAATGAATGTTTTTCAAGTTGGCACTTCTGTTTTCTTTCCCTTGATATATCTCGAATTTGCTGACATTACTGTGTGATGAATTTAGTCCCATTTGCAACCTTTCGTGTACAATTTGCATCGATAACACAGTTCCAGTCAAGAAACAAGTTCATCAATTACTACACAAGCCCAAGTGAAGAGTTTGTTCGTGTTCCATTTGTGCTGTTTCTTATCAAATCTAATTTCTTGTAAAATGGTACAAGAGTCTCAATGCCCGTATTGGGGAAAAAAATACAAGTCCAGTACATGGTACAGGAACCTTATGGAAACAGCACATTCTGGTTTTGTACAGCCTCAGAGGGTACTAAAATGTACTATTTGCGACCAAGAACGTCCTGCACAAAGTCCACTGCCTGTAGACTCTAACCACACCTCCAATCTATACAGCTAAGAATTCAATATAATTGAAAAGAATATTGCTGAAAGTGAGCCGAAGATTGACGTAAATGCTACTGATTCAGACGTCGAAAGTCTCAATTATTCGGACACTGAGGAAAGCAGACTATGGGTTGGACCACCCATACTGAAAACACACCCCACTGCTGGGAGATCACTAAGGGACGTTGTACAGCACAAAATGTCTGAAGACGAGATGTGGTCACCATTCAGCAACAAGACTGACTTTGAGCTTGCTCGGTGGTTCATTGAATCAAAGGTACCAAAAGATCACGTGGATAAATCTTTCAAGAAGAACTTGAGTCTGAAGGTAGTAATATTAAATCAGCTTACCCGCTTCTTGACGCTGTTGATGAGTTGAAGTCAGGTATGGGGATGAAGAGCTGGAAAGAAGGGTTTGTATCGTTTAGCAAAACTGTATGTTAATCTATCCCTACAATATTCTATTCTAATTGAAAATAGGAACTTTTGGACAAAGAAGCACCAGATGAAGCTTCCTTGACCCAGAAATTCTTTTTCCGCAATTCTATTGATTGTTCTAAATATTTACTTAGTCAAAAATCTTTTACTCCAGATTTAGTTTACGCCCCTGTGAAGGAATGGAATAGCGAAGAGCCACTTCAGCGAGTTTATTCAGAAATACACACAGCTGATTCGTGGTAGGAAACACAGGTAGGTTCAAATGCGACTTTCCACAGCACATTCATACCGTTTATTAGGACACAAAATTGACAGCCAAGGATGGATTGCCGGATAGAGCAACACTCGTACCAATTATATGTGCATCGGCCGTTACCTTTTTGATGAATTTCTTAGGAGATAAGAAAGCCTGGCGAATCTATATGACAATTGGGAATATACTATCGAGTACGTGGAATAAGGCATCAAAACATGCAACCGTCCTCTTGGCGCTTTTGCCTGTCCCCCCGAAGAGATTGGGAATAGCAGCGAGGGATGCACGGCAAAGGCAAGTCAATAATGAGACTTTTTGCAAGTTGATGGAAGCGATCTTTGCGCCAATGGTTGCACTGAGGAATAACAGACTTGAGGTTGAATGTGTTAATGGAAAGGTTCAATTATGTTTTCCACGCATTGCGGCTTGGATTGTGGATAACTTGGAAAATGTCACTTTGGATAATATTCAACAAAATCAGTGTGCTGTCTGCGAGGTTCGACCAGAACAGTTAGGATCCCATTTGAGACGTTCCGGGGCCAAACGAGATTATAGAAAATAGAAACATCTGTTCAACAAATGCTCGCATAAGGAACAGCAAGTCGGGAAAGATCTAATAGATTCTGGTTTCAAATTGCTTCCAAGCATCTTTTGGGAGCTTCCCAACGTTAAGCAATTCGATTTGCCCAAACCAGATATTCGGCACGTGGTGTACCTGAGAATATTCGAAGCACAGTTTATGAAATAAGTCATCGGATTTCAAAAGAAGTACAAGGTGCTACAAACATTTGATGCTATCAGGGAGAGTTTAGCTGTTTATCTCGACTATTGTACGCCGAGCAAAGAGTACAGTAGGATTTCTCAGAGGACTGGAAAAGAGATGAGGAATCTAGATAAAGTGATACTACCGTGTTTCGCAACTTCTCTACGTTGTCCGAATGCCACAGAACGTCCAATATTCACCAAAGCTCTGATATTTGTCTGATCCATTGTTGACTTTACTCTACTGTCACAATATACAAGCCATACCGATGAGATAATCCAATACCTTCAAAAGTACCTAAAAGCCTTTCATGACCACAAAGACGTGTTTAAAGAGTACCGAAAAGATAAATCCACAGCCAGGAAGGTGAGAGAGGTCACTGCGAGTATGCGGGATGAGAATAGCGAAGTACTTAATCAACATCGTCTTTTGGGAGCTACAGCAGCCAAAGGACGGGACATGGCGGATGAGTAATGTCGTGATTTCGACAGAATGGTCACAGATATATATAATGAAGATGTAGACTTTAACTTTGTTAAGATACAGCAATTGAGGCACTTTTGCGACAATATACAGGGCTTTGGAAACATTCAAATGTATTCTACTGAGTTGGAGGAGACAAGTCACAAAACAATGATCAAGAAGGGTTATCGGCGGTCAAAAACAAATTATACAAGCCATGAAATACTACGAACATATGCTAGACTTGCCAGCTTCAACATTCATGAAAGAATATACACGTGGATCTACCACGTCCGATGGAGGATGGACTACACAACAAATACGATAAACAACAGGTTGGATTAGTAACTCGGTAACTACAGGGTTTTACAGCAACCAGCAAAACTGTTTCGCAATCCAAACATACATTAAAAATTTTAGCGGACCTTTTAATTGATTATTACCGACGGAAATGGTCTGTGAATCCGCTTGAGCTGGATACGGTTAAGCAGTTTCCGGTCGAGATATGTCAGCCTCTACGTGTCCGGGTAGAGAATTTCCAGGAATTGCGAGAGCTAACTTGGCACCTGCTTCGGTGTACATCAGCAAAATGTAAAAACCACCCCTGGTCCACCAAGGGGGGTTATGGTCGCCCTGGTCCTCCTGGTCCACCTTGATCCACCCTGGTCCACATTTTCGGTAAAATTTGAAAAAGTGTGGATCAGAATAGCTCGGAGTGGACCAGGTGGACCACGGGGACCACAACCCCCCTTGGTGGACCAGGAGCGTTCAGGACCACCGTGGACCACGCTCCGACATTTTCCTGATGCCTACAGAAACTTGGCTTTGGAGGTCAACAGGGCAGAGTAGGAATGATTGGGTCTGGGTGGATTAAGGCAATAGAAATATTTATGGTACATTAAAAGGCTTTTATCTGGCTCGTTTGGTCTTGATAATGAAAGTTCAAGATCAAAGAACGGGTTTAGTAGATAGACTCATATTAGCAAATCGACACTATATTGAGAATTGAGGGAACATAGGCGACATTGCAGGGCTTGTAACTGTTACTTTGGGATGGTGACAGGGCCAAAAGAAACGACTAAGATAGTTAGTATCAAACTGATCATGGGCATGGCGCATTTAGTACCTGAGACTGTCAGGAGAGATATCAAACGCTAGTATGTAAATAATAGGATTGATTTAGAAACATTTAATAGAATATATTGAATACGGCATGGTAGAAACAAAAAGTGGTGCAAAAGAGACGTGGAGTTGAACAAAAAGAACGCCGAAGGATACAGAGAGTGAACTCGCGGAAGACAAATACAAAATAAAATAAGAAAAGATTAAGCGAACTATGAGGTCTCGAAAAGGACCATATGAAGTACAAAGGATTCGAGGTTCGGTGAAAGAAGGCAAACAGAACCAATTTGGTACACGTGATTTTTTATACAAACGAGAAAAGGTGTGTGGGAAAGGTAAAGGGGCAGAGGGCGCACAGGATGACCTGAGGAACGTCTCCAAGGGGACGCCTAGGAGACAGAATCCACATCAGCAAAAATATTACCTTGCGTTCTGGTGCATCCTGTTCACCCTGTGCGCCAGACACTCCAGGCGCTTATAACGTAAACTCTAGTTCCTGATGCGAATGCCCCAGCTGGCTGTGTCCGGACGCGGCCTCTTTGTATCCGGAGACACAGGACGCGGCCTGCCGTAGTTCTCCCTAGCAACCCTGCCCCCAGCACATAATCTCTTCCTCCCCTAGCCCTGAATCTCCCTGTCCACAGGCTCCTCTTCGCAGGCGCCTTCTGGCTGGGACTTACCTACTCTTAATCCTCTCCCACACACTCCTGTCCGCCACTCTTCTTCCCATGATACCCCTTTCTGCGCTGATTTCGTCCGCTGGATCAGGGAGAATATGCTAAGGGTTCGGCAGGTGTGGGGAGAAGAACAGAGCTTGTGGGGGGGTTCAGAGGGAAAAGGAGAAGTGGGGAGAACGTTCCCAGTCCCTCTACTTGTCCTTTTTCGTCCAAACCCCCCTACAAGCTCTGTTCTTCTCCCCGTACCGCCCCAACTCTTTGCGTATTCTCCCTGATCCGGCGGAGGTTCTCCCCTCTCAACCTTTCGCTCTTCTCCCTCCCCAATCGATCTCGTCCGCTGGATACCCGACTCTGCGCTCCGGCCTCTCGCTGTCCACCCAACCGATTCCCCTGCCTTCGGAAGCTACATTTGCCAGCTGCCCAGCTTATCTGCATCCTCCCGACGCCCACCCATGTCTTTCATGCCTACAATGGCCCGCCTGACGCCCTCCTACTGGCCTACATATATTAACCTTTTGTCACTTCCGGACTCTATTGGCATATATCATTTATTTCCCTTATCATACTCTCATACTATCCATATACCATCACAGAATACTGATAGGTGCATTCCCCTCCTCTAGGTCAGTTTCTTCAACCTGTGATGGCGCGTCCGCCGGTTCTCGCAACAGAGGTAAATCATCTAAAACCCCCAGATTCGCCCCTTGATCCCATTGCAGTCCGCGCCGACCATGTCTGTATTTGGCCTTCTAGCAGGCCTATCATCTCATTAGGCGGCTTATCACCCATTTTAGTACCTGTGGTTTTCACGAGTATTGGATGCATGTGCGCCTGGGCGCCAAGGGATCCGGACACATCTGAAAACCGCAAGTCAAGGTTATTTGTCTTACCTTTGGAACTGGCACGTGTGAAAGCTACATTATCGATAAAGTTTCCAGTCCACCAACATCGTAGTGAATGGCTCAATATAGCTGCTGTCAGACAGAGAAATGGGCCATTGATCTTGCCAAGAAACCCCTTATCCATAATGTCTTTCCTTCCAAGGCTAGAGTAATATTGTGCGTATATTGCGTCCGGGATATCTGGCGCTACGAATTGAAGTAAAATTGACTATTTGTTGAATTAGATAGATTTAGTCTGATAACGGTTCGAAATACTCAGGGGAAATGTGGAAAAGCTACCCCATAGTTCCTTGGTGGGCAAGTGAATCTATCCTCCTCAAGCAGGTATTCCGCCCTTCGTCTGCAGGCCGCAGGATCATCAATACCAACCTTATAAAGTCCTGTTATAGCCTTCTCAACCATATGCAGATACTGAGATCTGGACAAACTGTGCTTTGACTGGATCTGCAAACCAGTGGCCTCCGGCCGTTCTATTTAGTTTGGGGGTAAGATGTAGGTTATAGATTAAGGGTAACTTGCCTGGTCATTTGAGTGTGGGGTAGCATCGGCCAAGTTGGGAAAGCTCAATTCCCTCCGCGCATCGTTCCAGCACCTGGGGACTTCGTCGGTCAGGGTAATTGGGTCCAGAAACGGATTCAGAAGGATCATCCAGTGCGACATCAGGGAACAGGCTTTGGCTAGCATGCTACGCTCAAGTCCTATGGCCATATTCCGTCTGCTGATGGTCCACTCTCCACCTCCACTCTCCAATTCCAGCATTGTTGGCTCTGAGTGGCTTGGAGGTATGGCCAGTGTTGCAAGTGAATTCAAGACGGCAGGTGAACCGGAGAGAACCACAGATGGAAAACGATTTTGGCTAATAGGTACTGGGGCAAGTATTCCCTGTCCGGGGTAACCAATCCTGGTAGAGCTCTGGGTATCCTCATGGGTAATTGTCAGTATCGAAGCTTGTGAGCTACGGACATCATGCCCGATCGGCCTGTGTGCCCCCTTTAAATCCGCCAATAGAGCTTCATCATCCCCATGCTGTTCTAACTCGTTCTCCCCCTTGCTCTCCTTGCTCTCCTGGCTCTCCTGTCTCTCCTGTCTCTCCTGGCTCTCCTGGCTCTGGCCCTTGTATTGTCCATCATCGGAGTCTATACTGTCATCCGCTGGCTGCAGGCCCTGCACCCAGTTATCCGGAACAGGCTCCCAGTTGTCCGGAACAAGCTCTGGTATCTCGAGTCGGGATGAAGCTGGTCCCAGCACGGCATTCCCCCTCCTACTTACAGTAGACCCAGCAGTAACTGACTCAAGAGTTGGTGGTATTCTAGTTCCCCTGGCCCCTGATTGAGATCTCAGGGCACACTTGGGGCGGACCTCCCTTCGTCTTTGCCTCTCCTGCCTCGACAGACGTATTCTGTCCGCCATAAGCCGCCGCTGTTGTTGTGACATAGAGTGCAGGCGAATTGTGATAGAATGTGATCATAGTGGATAGAGTTGCTAGATAGATGGTGTTAGGAAATGTGTATTGGTGGGTAGCCAAGGGGGCAATATGGGGGTTGAATCTTAGAGATAGGAATTGTCCGGGCACCTTTAAGTGCTCTGGACATTCACGGCTTGTCACTCACTTTCATACTCGACGACATTGGCACACACCCGGGCAGCTGAATTGCCGCTGGACACCTGTTCTAGGAATTTGCACCCGAGGTGTCCAGCTTCAAATCCGCCACACAACTGTTTTACTGAATCATAATACGAGTGTCAAGGATCTAGAGTTAATGAAGCAGATAAAGAGGTTTATTGAATGCATGGACTAATCGAGTTCAAGTAGGTCTGCCATGCGGACCATAATGAATGCGGGTAAGGCTATAGTTCAGAGCACGGAACGCTCATCTCAGAAAGTACAAGCTGCCCCTAAGGCTCAACGGATGGGGTATAAGGTGAAAGCTAGGATGGAAAAAGCAATGAAGAGGGCAATCCCGAACGAAAAACAGCTGGAAGAATGATCCGCACAAACCCAAAGAGCAAGGTCTAAAAGTAGAAGAAACATATCCCAAGCGAAAAAAGGTGGAAATAAACAAGAATGAACTGCAAAAATTCTAAGAGCCAGCCTCAAAAGCCAGAAAAGCCACCCCCAGAAGAAAAACAGCCAGTGCCGAACACGACAAGAACGGTCTCCAAAACACCCAAAGAAATTGACCAAGCTCCTCACTTCCCTCAGTAGAATCCGCGGATGATGGCAAGTCTAAATTTACCACACTCGGTCAAGGCAAACCGGCCCAGCAGTGGCGAGCTAATCTAAAACAGAAATGGTCAGGAACGAGCGAGAACAACCCTCAGACCTCTAGGAGCCAAAATGCAAAACACCGAAAGGAAAGGTCGAGGATCTGCAGCGGCCTAGTATCTATAATCATGAACTGAACCACCCTCTTTGCAGCTTCATGTTAGCCACATTGGGTCGAGGCAGGCTAGCCTTATTGACAGAAGCTAGTGCGCAGAAACGAACCGGAGCGGACTCCTAACGTCCGTTTCTGCTGACACATGAGTAGGACCTCCTGCCAACATAGCAGATGAAAGACCTAGTAGTTGTAACCGCCACTTACCATGTGTAAAGTATCAACTTGAGCTGCCTCGGGAGCTGGCGGCCGGGCCTGATTTTCGTCCAGCATCTGCTGCTGCCATATCTACAAGCGCATCGTCGGCGAAGAGATTAGAGGCGGAATGGCCTCTGCTGGGCGTACCAACTTGGGTCGCTGATGTGTTGGCAGGCTGCTGGGCGCAGAAGGCTAGCATCAAAAGATGTTCAGCTAATGTCCTCAGCTGTAGCTGCTCAGAGGCCGCAGAGGCTAGATCGTGACTCTGATTGGGAGCCAACGCAGGAGGACTGTTTGGCGGACAAGGTGTGGCGGTGGGTTGCCAACTCCAATTAACCTCCCCATGGAGTCTATCTGGTTCACCCTCAATATTACGGTCAATTATTGGCACACCGCAGGTGACCTTTCTCAGAGGCTCTCCAGCGTCAGCGGGACTGTTCGGTTAGTCACCCTCAGCCAGGGCTGCTAGGTGACGTTTGCCACTGCTATTGACTGCCGTCCAGGTAGATAGCCAGAATAGTTTCTTTAGGTCAGTCTCCCTTCCTATTTGTCGGCCAGCCCTCAAGGCACGAATGCCCAAGTCAGTAGGAGGGGCAGAAGGTTCCTTCCTAGGAGATGGTGTGAAACCTGAATCCAAGGCTCGCACAACCTTAGTGGCCTAACTGCGGTTTGACTCTAACTCCGGTCCATCGACGTCCATCAGACCGTTGCACACCCCTTGTTCACTCTTTCGCATGCTGCTCCATGTTTTTTTGGTACTCAACCTGGTGATTCTCTTTGCGGCTGCAGCGGACGACTCGGGCTGGTGGCCGTCTGAGTCCGACTCATCACTATGAATAGACAGACTGGGAGATTGGCCCCGATTATCACGAGGGCCAAAATTCATGGCGCCGGGGGGGGGAGTCCCATCTTCTCCACGGGTGCGATGGCCACAAAGAGCAGATCCATTGGTTTACTTGGCGAATTCCTTGACCACCACATGCAGACATGCCTACTGTTTCTGATTGAGATCGTTTTAGCAACTGGTAGCGGCTCCTGAGGATCATCAAGCAGCATGCATGTACCCTGTCTGGTCGCACCGACGAGCAGACGACATCCGTATCCCCGTGCAAGGACTCTGTCTATGCACATATGCAGGTTCCACATGGTGGGTTCGGTCATCTCCATCCAGTAAACATGTCCATGGGTTCGCCATTGGATCTTGTCCAGCCTGGCAGGGAGGGGGCTGTCTGGGTGGACCACAGAGGGTTGATCTATCCAGAGACGGACGGAGGGCGGGCTGACAAGACCTGCAGGAGCCATATTAGCATAAACTATGCACATTCAATGCGTATCGTATGAGGTAACTTATGATCATTTCCGACGGCAACTAGGGCCGCAACGAGGGCTACAACGGAGGCAACAGAGGAAACTCATTGTGCTACCAACACTCGTGTTAAGCTGGGCTTATGTTTTTTTGCTATCTCCTTTAGCAAAAAATCAAGGCATTTTGTTAAACATTCGCCCCAGGCAGTATCTGTCCGCCAGAGTACTGCCCTAACTATAACGGGCGGGGTGGCAAGGGCATATGCCTGAATGGCAGCCCATTGGGCAGCCGTACTCCCCTTCCAGCCCGGGATCCTGTCTGGCACCATCCTACGTTTCATAGTATTCCACCAGTCTTTATACTCCTCACCATAAGTTCTCGGTTTGGGGAAGCCGCAGACATACTCATCAGCAAAATGTAAAAACCAGTCCTGGTCCACCAAGGGTGGTTATGGTCCCCCTGGTCCTCCTGGTCCACCTAGATCCACCCTGGTCCACATTTTTGGTAAAATTTGAAAAATTGTGGATCAGAATGGATCGGAGCGGACCAGGTGGACCACGGGGACCACGACCCCCTTTGGTGGACCAGGAGCGTTCAGGGCCACCTTGGACCACGCTTCGACATTTTCCTGATGCTTACACCCAGTAACCTCACCATTATCTTTGAAGGTATCGGACTTTTGGTATTAAAGTCCTACTTTTGAGGCTGGTATCGTAATAGCGGTTGGGGCGGGAGGATGGTTGATGGATCCGGAATTGCTTTTCTTTTTCCACAATGGGATTCCAGCGAATGAAAGATGTCCACTAGCAGATGCTAGAAGCCTGGAGGTTAATGTCAGAATGCTTTATACTATTAAGATAGAAATAGAGCGGGCCTGGTGGACGATAAAGGGAGATGAAGGGAGTTCTGCAAATGATAAATGGCTGTGAGAAGGTTATTAGCTCGAAATATGCAGATGGATAGTACTCAATTGGTCTGGGGATATACTAGTAATACTGTGGACAAGTGAGAGGTTTTGTAGAGCTTTGTGGGTTCTATTGGGATGGATGGGTTGATGGATGAAGGATGTGATTGTGATTCAGGAACAGAGCATGAAGAGAGGATGGAAGGGGGTGAGGGAGAGCTTATATAGGCCACTGGGGTTCGCACGATCGTACTCTGTACAAACTTGAATAATGATCTCTTGAATCTTCAAAGGTCACGTGATCCACGCACAAAGGCGAGAAGCTTGAGATAAGGCTTTAAGCGGCAACAGAGCTGCGGAGGAGCCGCAGCCTCAAAGCCAAGACCTTGCTAAACCACTCTAGACCCGCCCGGTGAAAACTTAGTTAATGACAGCTTGAATGTCGGAACCTGTCCGTCATCCTAATAAACAAACTTGAAGTGTCCCCTAATCCAACCCTTGAAAGAAATCTGCCTTTGGCTTTGAAAGACTAAATCAGCTGCTGTCCATCTCCACTGATTAGCTCAGCCAGACCACTTGAAAGAGAAACACCACACAAGCACGATGACCTCAAACACAGCAAAGTGTACTTATTGCAGGCGACGCTATCAACAGGCCGCTGCATACGAAAAGCACCTAAAGACAATGCATCTTGATATAGTTCTATCCTTCAGTGCGAATGCGGACCTGACCTCGCCAGGGCCGCCTGCTTTTGTACGTGATGAAAATATCAATCAGAGCGACTCAGACTACGAATCAGATCACAGGCTGGAGATCGCAGATTGCCACGCAACAAGTAGTGAGATAGATCATGATGTGCAGAACGATTCAGATGCGGTGGACGTTTCCCACCCGCCAGTCTCCGGGCACCCATCAAGTCAAGAAACTATTTCTGGTGCTGGCAGAGCACTCAGCGATGTTGCTGGCTATACAGAGCTGAATAGGGCCATAACAGATGACCCCTGGAACCCTTTCTCGTCCCATGACGACTTTAATTTGGCAAGCTGGCCCATCTGGAGCAAGGTAGCCAAGTCGCAGATTGAAGCGTACTTTACAGAAGGTTTGGGTGGCACAGATAGCAGATCATTCCGGTCCGCCTATACCATGCGACACCACCTCGACGTTCTGGACCCATTTGGTGAGTACCTGGTGTAGGGAGAAGCTGTTATCGATGATGGTCAACATGCAGCAACTTTCTATTATCGGAATATTATCGACTGTGTCTGCTACTTGATCCGCCAGGTTGTGTATAGATCAGATATGGTCTACTCACCTCTTCGGGAATATGATTTGAGTGGGGAGCGATTATACTCTGAGATGCATACGGCGGACTGGTGGTGGGATACACAGGTATGAAATAGGTTCTGACAAGTTTCAAGTGGTGAGTGTTTCAAGTGCTAATAGCCCATTATGTTCCTTGGTAGAAAACACTACCCCATGGGTCAACAGTTGTACCCATTATCGGATTGTCGGACCAGACTCAACTTACCAATTTTTCAGGAGATAAGAAAGCCTGACCGGTATATGGGACGATCAGCAATATCCTTTCACAGACAAGAAACAGCCGTGTCAGGATATCAATCCTCCTTCTGGCATTGCTTCCGGTGCTGCCAAAGTTTACTTGTGAATTAGCCCGCACCGACGAAACCCAGCGGCAGATGAATGCGGATATCCTGCAGACTGTCTTCGATCTTGTCCTTGCGCAATCACAACAGGTTGTCCAAGAAGGAACAGTAATAGATTGTGCAAACGGCAAAATACGCCTTTATTTTGCCATCTTGGCAGCCTGGATTGGGGATCGTGCTGAACATGCGGCCTTGCACGGAATAGGAAGCAAGTCTTGCCCAAACTGTGAGGTTCCGTGCAAGGAGCTTGGTGGGAATCCGCTGAAGATGTATGAGACCCGCGACTACATCCGATATAGAGAACAAGCCTTGAGGCATGAGCCGGCAGAGGTGGCCAGTATTACAAAATACTTTCAGCAGGTGGGTGTGAAAATAGGAAATAATGTATTCGCCCAACTTGAGCAAGTAAACCCCGCCGACCTACAGTCACCAGTCAGAAGTGTTCGTGAAAAATGTCTTGCCTTACTAAGCTGCCTTGCCAAAATGCGAACCTGCTGCCAGCAGTATTCACACCAACGTACGGCCTGGGGAAATTGCCATTAAATAAGAGTCAGATCATGAATACTTTATACTCAGTGCTAGTTACTATAGTTATTTATTGTATTTATGGTACTTATATGGAATTGTTCATACACACTTGTGCTCATAAAGTTCTTATACTCTTCCTTGTATTCTAATAAAGTTGGACAAAAACTCTTTTACCTTATTAAAGAGTAGGCTAATAGAGCTTAAAAGATAACCTTTCATACTACACATGTGAGTTCATGTATTCCCAAGTTCTCCTCTAGCAGGGTTTTATAGCTTAGGATAGTACTCTTGAGTCTTTGAGAAAATATTGATTGGTGTAAATTCTTTTATTTTTACTTTTTTTTTAAAAAAAAACAACAGCTATTATTTAGTAAAGAAATACATGATTGTGAACTAGTTTAATTGTAATCATAATAAACTATATACTCTACTGTAAAAACTCGAATAATTTGACTTTGAGCTATATAGTCTAGAGTTTTCTCCTCCGAAAAAGAAGAGAAATAGCCCAACAGAGTAGGTCCCCTAAGAGAGAGAAGAAAGGATATATATAAAAAAAGAGAGCTTACTAGGAGAGGCAAGTCCAATGCCCAAGCGTATGGTCCAAGGAGTTATGTTTTTACGGTAGTGTAAACTGCATGGTAGATTGCGATCTAGTTTGTAGTGTTTGGATTTTAGTGAGGTTGCTTAGTAAGGTGAGACATGTTTCACGAACACTTCTGACTAGTAACTGTACATAAGCCGGACCTCTTATACAACATTTACCTCGGCCAATTCAAACATATGATGGAATGGGTGGAGGGGTTCCTGAAAAGGCATAAATGGCAGCAGGTGTTGGACGATGCCTGGAAAGAAATTTCGCCTTACCCTGGACTCAGCGTACCGAAAAAGGCCTAACGTGAAGTTACAAAATAGCAGGATAAGGAAATGCACAACCGCGGCCCCTGTATTTCGGCCGTATTGGCGTCCGCATTGTGAAATCCGGACAGTTCTGAGCATCACGATTTCATGAGTACATTGAAGTGTGTTAGCGAGCTGGTTGACCTCTCTGTCATGGTCCATTATCGCAGTCATACACCAGATACACTTGTCTACATGGAAAGGTATCTGCAGACATTTCACCAGACCAAGAACATTTTTCTTGAGTTCTATATCTCGAAGGCTACGCGTGCAGAAGCAAATCGTCAGGATCGGGATCTATGGGAACAAATGGCGAATCAACGTGCTAATGAGGGCCGCCACAACACTGCTGCCAAGGGCCGTCAGCAGGTGGATCAAGAGAGGCTTGAAAGGACCAATCAGCGGACGGATTTGATACACACGAGAATCACTTCAACTTCATCAAGATACACTACCTAAGTCATTATGCTTTCCATGTACGGTATTTTGGGTCCATATCGATGTATTCTACTGAGATCGGCGAACTAGCACATAAGGAGCAGATTAAAGACGGTTACCGGAGGTCAAACAAGAAAGAAGCCGCCCGACAAATTTTGTCGCAATATGGCCGCCTGCACGCTCTAGGAATGCACTTGCAGACTATAGAAGCACTTGTGAAAACAGGTGTGATCATGGTAGAAAATAGCGGGATGGAAATGCCCACTTCTTCAAGCCGCAAGCACCTCGATGAATGCTCAAAGGCCACACGAATATTGGCACGCTCTCTGAGCTATGCCAAGCCCATTAGATCGAGTATTGTGACATGATGGAGGACATGCTACCTTTTATCCAGCAGACTACAGCGGATGACCCGCGGCGGCCTGCTGACCCCACAGAACTGGGATTGCTTCCCGTAGAGCGATTTACCCAGCTTGAAATTCCGGTTTCTGACCTTCAGGAGGCTGACCTTTTCCAAATCCACCAGGCCCGCTGGACTGGAACAAAGGCTTTCCGCACCGGCGGTGCTAGAAACGATTGGGTATGGGTCCGGACTGGCGGGGAGGAGAGTTCTGGGGATTTGCAAGGACTGGCTGTGGGGCGATTATTAGCACTTTTCAGGATAAGAAATGTTCTCAGCGAAGCCGCAGGAGTCCATCGGCTGGCATTGGTTCACCTACTCGATCCGATCAATGGTTGTAGATTTCACCTGACAAGCAGATATATCCAAGTCAGCATGCAGTCCACTGGTTGAGACATGCGAATAGTCGGTATAGGGGCAGTAATTGGACAGGTACATGTATTTCCTAGTGGGGAGAGGCAATGGATAGTGAATCATAGGATTGATCTGCGGACGTTTAATGATATATATTAATTATATTAAATCATTCTACGGAATTATGTACAGTATTTATCTGGCCTCAACTAGGCCCCGTGAGTACTACAGGATAAATCTGGGAACTTTAAATAAAATATAGATGTGGCCGAGCTGAAGCTGGACACTTAAGTTGGCAATCCCTAACTAAAGTGTCTGGCTTCAACTCAGCCACTTGAGTACTAGAGGATTAACCTGCGTACATTTAATGAGAATATGAAACTACTGCACGCTACGGAGCCCACAGGTGAGGAGCAAGTTTTATAAGAACAAATCTAGATGACGTAGGTTTAGCCTTAGCGGATCGTAACAACAAGACTATTCCCCATACTACGCTACGCATGCCTATAAGATGGCGGTGGGGGACAGACTGGGAATGAAGCGTTCTGGGATGCCAGCAGATGGATCCAGGCCGCTGGAAGTGGGGGAGTGGTGAAGGCGGCACCCAATGCGGACAATTTGGTAGGGGTACACCGGACGCCGTAGACGAAAAGGTAAGGTGGCGGACGGTGGTGGGACAGAATGGGCGGCGACAAGCGGGCAGGGCACTTGGGGAAGGAGAAAGGGCCGTCAGGATGCACCAGACGCAAGACATGATACGCAAAGAACACCCGGACGGCCAGGGTGCAGAGGACACATGGGGTGGAGGTGGCTCATCCGGACGTGGGCGTTATGCGTCAGGAGTGAAAGTTGTTTTTGCTGATGCACTAGACTTGCCCAGAACTCCTGATATACATTGCTGACCTCTAAGAGTCGAATTATCTTGTAGAATGCAAAATTTGTTTTGATCAAACTCATTCATCTCATTTTCTGGAGTCAATAGAATCCTTAAGGCTCAAATCATGATTGCAGTAATCTGGAATACATTACTCATTTCTTTCTTATAATATTTGGTAGTCATGATCTGCTTACTCTATCGTTTAATTTGTTTGTATTTCCGAAGTGATTGCTATTGTTGGGAATTAAGCTTAAAATTGTAGTTTGTATGCATTATATTAATTATAAATTCCTTTTTTTATTTATGTACAAACCACACATGTTGAAAAATATCAAGGCTCAGTTGGGTATGGCATTTTTATAGCATAAAGATGACTTTTATAGTATACTGGAACCTCAAACTTTTTATATAGGGGTGTGTTTGGTGTATACAGAAATATCATGATCTATTTTTATTTTCACACTATATTTTTATTGCAGAAATCTGAGAACAAAGTAGATAGGTTAAGGGATAGAGTTTAAGAAGCTTTTACAATGTAAATTTGTATAACTATATGATTGACTATTTATATATTATAAAATTTAATAATAAATGCAATACTTATTTGAAATTGAGTAAACATTTGATGCTTATAGAAAATTTAACCGGAATCAGAGAAGCCCAAATCTAAATTCTTTTTAGAACCTCTTTTGTGACTCCACCCTAAGCTCTCTAACTGTGGAGTTTGAGCAAGGGTGATAGAGTATGATACCTACTTTTTTTTCTCAATTTATTTATTGTGTAGTGGTACAACCAAAGGCCCATATATCTGAAATATGCTATAAATTTATTTTAGAATATATGACATTTACAACCTTTATTGCAATATAATTTTATTATAACCCGCCAAACAAGGCCTAATTATACTAAATTTATTAGATTAAAGCCCTATTTAGCAGGCTATTTTTATAGCATAAAAATGACTGTTATAGCATAAATAATAGAAACTCAAACTTTTATATAGTGGTATGTTTGGTGTATTCAAAAATATCATGATATCATATATTTTTATTTTCACAATATATTTTTATAGTATAAACCTAAAAATAAAGTATATAGCTTCAGAGCTAAAATGTAAAAATCCTTTACAATGTAAATTTTAATAACTATATGATTGACTATTTATATAATATTATTGTAAATAATAATCATAATACCTGAATGAAATTGGCTGAAAATTTGATTCTTGTACAGAATTTAATAGATACATCAGCAAAATGTAAAAACCAGTCCTGGTCCACCAAGGGGGGTTATGGTCCCCCTGATCCTCCTGGTCCACCCTGATCCACCCTGGTCCACATTTTCGG
>Ga0307507_10003928_pt1 | contig 27476 bp, 28 predicted proteins | sample 7_EM_MG_FD_207223 | JGI IMG/M metagenome (GOLD analysis project Ga0307507, IMG submission 207223) | Populus trichocarpa ectomycorrhiza microbial communities from riparian zone in the Pacific Northwest, United States - 7_EM | ecosystem: Host-associated > Plants > Roots > Unclassified | place...
GCTCCCTGGTATTGCACTATCTCCTTGGATCACTGTTCGGTACGGTCGGCATCGTCGAAAAGTCGTGATCTCGTTTCGGTCCTCCCTCCCTCGTACTTCTACTTGATTGGGCTCACCCCTCCCCTCCCTCACTTGGTCTTCGTCCCGTGGCTCGGTTACAGCCAACACCCCCCACCCGGCTCGGTCGCTTTGGCGACCGGCCATCATTCACCTCGCTTCCTCCTAGGACTCGTGGATTCCCTCGGCCTGACCCGCCACACGTTCTACCATTAGCCCCGCGGCCCGGGTCTATATGGCTCCGGTACTATTACCTTCGTGCGTGGTTGTGTTCGGTGATAAGCATACTCAGGGATCGTTAAAGGCCTTCGCGGCGGATGGGCTTTCTCTGGGGCCTCTACTACGGATGTGGGTTTTTTTGGTTTTTCTCACTGTTGGGTTATTTCTTGGGTTTTTGGTAGATGTTTCTTTTGGTCGCGAGTTTCATGTATATTTTGTTGTAGTTTTCAGCGCCCGGGCGCTTGGTGCGGGTTTTGGACCAGGGGTTTTTTCTCCCACGGTTTCCACCGCCTCGACGATGGGTTGGACTGGGTGGAAGTTTGTTGCGGCCATATCCTCAGGGATGCGTGCTATTTTTGTACTTATTGCTTCGGCCTTCGGCCAAAGCTAGAAACAAAATTTAAAATATGATAAAAAAAAAAAAAGAAAAAAAGAAAAGAAAAGAAAAAAAAAAAAAAAGACATGGGAGTTGGGTCACGAACCATCTCCGCTACACACCCCGCGATTGATATCTCAACACCATGAGAATTCATCGTCAACATCCACCACCACCGCACTCTCAGTGAGCTGCACTCGCACTCTCCGGGAGCTGCCCCCTCCCCCTCCCGCCTTAATTCTCTTCCCATGTTCTTGGGCCCTGGCGTCCTTGTTTCTAGGGGTCGTTTGGCTCAATCACCCCCTCTTTTCGCTTGCGCTTCGCTGCCTCGCTTAGCGTTCGCACCATCGCCAACACCCTTTCGCCCATGTTACAGACGGCTGGGACAACATTCCGCAGTAGGAGAAAACATTTCAAAAGGCCACGGTCGATTTCTCCGTTCTCTTCACCTCCACTAGAGGCTGCCTGGTCAGACACGCACACGGTTACCGATAGTTTCCACGGTTAGTGGGTCTACCTCTGCTCTCCCCCTCCAGGTCTCGTCCTGTTGCTCGGTTACCGCTACAGTCCATTCACTCAGCTGGCAACCTAGTGCCTTCGCCGCCCTAGCGATTGCCACGGTCACGCCCCTCGGTTACGCTCAGTCTTTGTATTGCACTGCCTCGGTGGCGGATGTCAACGCCTTGGGTTCTTGAGTAATGGTTGGAACGTCACAACAGTGTCACTGACCCCTGCGCGCTGTTTCTTCTTCTTTCATTGTCGGTTACTTTGTGTTTCATAGAAGTGTTCTACCATTTATTTCATTTTGTTGGAAGTTTACGGCACGGGTTTTCCTGTTGATTCCTCCCCATGTATTTATTTGTATTTTTCTTTTCGACCGCCTAGTCGGAGGGGGATTTCTTATTTTGTGTGGCTGGTGTGCGGTTGGTCTCAGACCAGGGAGACTTGGGTTGATGGCTTTTTCCCTGGCGCCGGTGGGTACACGGAGGTTTTTCTTTACCATAGCTAGCGCTGCACGTAGTCTTTGTCCCTAGACGATGAATGAATTAAAGCACATGAAACAAAAAAAGAAAAAAAAGAAAGAAATGACATGGGATTTGGGTCACCTCCGGCGATTGAAAACTCACCACCATGAGTTTTCATCGTCGACATCCACCCCCTCTCCCCTCCTCTGATGGCTCTCTTGCCTAGGAGAGTGACGCTACCACCACCCCTCTCCCCTCTGATTCCCTTCTGATCTTCCTGTTGCTTTGCCAGCATGGTTGTAGGGGTTTCAGGGTTACTTTCCCCTCCTTGCTCCGCACTTGTTTCGCTACCTCGCTTTGCATTTGCACAGTCCGCAACCCCTTTCTTTCGTCAATGGGTCGGTCGCAGTCTCGGGTTAGCGTCGAAGTAGTGGCCCCGCTGGCTCTGCTCCCTGGTATTGCACTGCCTCCTTGGATCACTGTTCGGTACAGTCGGCAGCGTCGAAAAGTCGTGATCTCGTTTCGGTCCTCCTTCCCTCGTACTTCTATCTGATCGGTAATTCCTTTCCACTCCCGCACTTGGTCCTCGTCCCGTGGCTCGGTTACAGCCAACACCCCCCACCCTGCTAGGTCGCTTTGGCACCCGGCCACCATGCACCGCGCTTCCTCCTAGGACTCGTGGACTCCCTCGGCCTAACCCGCCACACGTTCTACCATTAGCCCCGCGGCCCGGGTCTATATGGTTCCGGTACATTTACCTTCGTGCGTGGTTGTGTTCGATGATAAGAATACTCAGGGATCGTTAAAGGCCTTCGTGGCCGATGGGCTTACTCTGGGGCCTCTACTACGGATTTGGGTTTTTTTGGTTTTTCTCACTGTTGCGTTTTTTCTTGGGTTTTCGGTAGATGTTTTCTTTTGGTTGTGAGTTTCATGTATATTTTCCGCTAGTTTTCAGTGCCCGGGCGCTTGGTGCGGGTTTTAGACCAGTGGGTTTCCTCCGACGGTTTCCACCGCCTCGACGATGGGTTGGACTGGGTGGAAGTTTGTTGCGGCCATATCCTTCAGGATGCGTGCTATTTTTGTACTTATTGCTTCGGCCTTCGGCCTCAGCCAGAAACAACATTTAAAATATGAATAAACAAGAAAAAAAAAGAAAAGACATGGGATTTGGGTTCTTCACCCAACCATCTAAGTTCTTTCATACACTATACTTTCTATCTAAAAACCTTTATCAACCATATCTCCACGCAACAAGACCCGATGGTCTTATATGAGCCTAGCGATCCACGTTGGTAGATAGGAGTCAACGGACTTAGCTATCGCAAAAGCTATCGGGCTCAGAAGAAGTGATCGTGGGGAGACTATCGGTTACCTGCTGCAAGTATCACACGGAGAGGAAGAGAGGATTGTAACATCGTGATGGGGAAAGGATGTGACGACTCCAAGCTAGCTGGACACTTTGGGCAAGAAAAAACCACTGAATTGGTTACAAGGCACACCTATTGGGAAAAACTCAGCGAATCTATAAACGACTATGTCCGATCGTGCGACGAATGTCAACATAACAAATCTCCACGACAGGCGAAATATGGTTTACTCCAACCATTAGAAGTACCATATACAGCATGGACGTCCATCTCAGTGGATTTCATTACCCAATTACCCGAGTCCCAGGGACAAACCCAGATCTTGGTAGTAGTGAATAGTTTCACAAAAATGGCACACTTGATCGGCTTAGCGACCAATGCGACTGCAAAGGATGTCGCGAATACCTTCCCTATGGAAGTGTGGAAACTTGACCGACTCCCGTCCGAAATTGTCTCGGACATGGACGGAAAGTTTTCGGGCGGATTTTGGGAATCACTGTGCAAAACATTAGGAATCACAAGGCGAATGTCGACGGCATATCACCCACAAACAGATGGACAAACCGAAAGAACCAACCAAGTTCTGGAAGGTTACCTCCGAAACTTCGTCAACCATAACAAAAACAACCGGTATCAGCTACTAGCGTTAGCTGAATACGCTTACAATAATTGCCAAGCAAGCTTAGATAACCTAACCCCCTTTTTCGCCAATTACGGATTCCATCCACAGACGGAATGGATGAAGGACAGAGAGGCTCAAAACCCAGGAGCCACGATGTATAAGCACTGGATGAAAACAGTGCAGGAGAACGCGAGGACAACCCTCGAGCAGACCACAGTGGCCATGAAGAAATACTGCGACCGGAGAGCGACACTACAGCCCGACATCGAGATAGGTGACTTGGTAATGTTAAACACCAAGAACATTAGGAGCAAACGACCGACAAGGAAGTTCACCCCGCGATTGTACCGCTCTTTTAAAGTCTTAGAGAAAAAAGGGAATAGAACTTTCAAACTCGATATCCCAGGTCGATGGACAATCCACCCAGTATTTCACGTCTCGCTACTCGAAGCCTATGGTGTCCCTGACCGACCTAACGGAGAACAACCTCCACGGGAACCAGAGGACGTCGAAGGTGAACTGGAATGGGAGGTTGATAGAATCATTAAAAGTGAGATAATCACCTCCACGAGAAAGGTTAGAAGGGGAAACAAGGAGTTTAAGGAGCTCTGATATTTTGTAAAATGGGCGGGGTGTTTAGAGGTTGAAAATACCTGGGAAACACCGGAGGGGTTGGAAAAGGCCAGAGAAGAGGTGGAAAATTTTCATAGGGAAAACCCCGGAATGCCAGGGCCGAACTTGGATTAGTAGTATGAGAAAGGTTTTCCACAAGTGGACAAGCAAACGCTTCTGGTTTTTACCCCTACCATACGGAGCTCATAAAGGATTGAGAATGTATTATAGTTAGACAAAAAGTATTCGGGACCAAACTTAAGAGAAGGGAGCTCGTGTTAGCCATAGAGCTCCCAGAAGGATAAGGGGTCAAGTTACCCTACCTCAGCGGACGAACCTCTAAAACAGACTTAGCAACACCCCGCTCCAGCCCCGACGTTGGGACAGTGGGTCACGATACGCCGCCTGGGAAGTTACCTCCCCTCACCAAAGACATGACTCACGAAGACCCTGCTCACAACACTATATATGTCGCGGCCGTCCGTCCGACCGGTTCCTGTTGGCCGGGTATATGAGTGCGACCTCAGAGCACCTGATGCAAGTGAAACCATCTGGTCTCCTACGAGATTGCGGACGCAGCCGAATATGATATGATCATACCGTTCGAGTGGTGGCACCACGAACATCCGATAAAAATGTATTGAAACCCTTCAAAAATTGTGTTTCGAACATACCAAATGTGTAGAACATGTACAAGATGAAAGCATCGCTGAAATGTTTGAATGGGACAAGACGGTGGCTTTGGATGAACAGGTAAGGATGATAGAGAGGATTGGATCCACAAGACATAAGGAGGTACAACTAGAAGGAGTAGCAAAGCCGTATTGGCAATACAAGGAAGTGTTTGAGAATGAAAAAGCGGAAATTCTCGCTCCTAGGGGAACCTTCGACGGTGCGATTGACCTCAAAGACGGAGCCACTCCACCCTGGGGATCTATATACCCAATGTCGGCTTACCAATTAGAAGAACTAAAGGAATATCTTGACAAAATGCTGGCCGAAGGAAAAATAGTCCACGGCAAACTCCGGCTGGCGCACCAATCCTTTTTGTTCCCAAACCTGATGGATGACTACGATTATCGGTAGACTACCCTCAACTAAATAAGTTAACCATACTCAACAAATACCCTTTACCGCTCTTGACCGAACGGAGGGAAAGAGTAGCAGGTGCAACCATCTTCACCAAACTAGACCTGAAAGATGGTTGCCATTTGATACAGATCAAAAAAGGCGATCAATGGAAAACCGCGTTTCGCGCCCGATATGGACATTACGAATACAAAGTAATGCCATTTAGTTTAGTCAATGCACCCGCCACATTCCAAGCCATGATGAACCCTATCCTGCGACAATTTCTGGATCACGGCGTCGTAGTCTACTTGGATGACATCCTAATTTACTCAAAAACTATGGAAGAACACAAGGCTCTGGTTAAACAAGTACTTGCCAGGCTAGAACGCCATGACCTCGCGGTATACTTAAAGAAATCCGTGTTCCATGTCGAAACAGTCGAATTCCTCAAATACATCGTGGGAAAAAGTGGCGTCACTATGAGCGAAAAAAAGGTCGAAAGTATCGTCAATTGGAAAGCCCCACGGTCGGTAAACGACGTACAAATCGTTATTGGTTTTGCAAATATCTACCGACGCTTCATAGAAAACTTCTCAAAAGTTTGCAAACCAATTACCGACACGTTAAAAACTAAAGGAGGGAAACATTTATGGTTTTGGGGAGGAGAACAGGACAAAGCCTTTCAGGAACTTAAGGGAAGATTTACCTCAGCCCCTATTCTAGCACACTTTACGCGGACCGCAAAACCGTGATCGAGACCGACACTAGTGACTTTGCACTAGGCTGTATCCTTTCTCAATACTTGGGAAAACGATTGCACCCCGTTGCATTCCACTCACAAACGCTAAACGATGCCGAACGGAATTACGAAATTCATCATAAAGAGTTATTGGCAATCCTGGAAGCATTCCGTGAGTGGAAACACTACCTATTGGGAGCAGACGATCCGGTGACGGTATACACCGACGACCAGAACCTACAATACTTCCTCACGACTAAAGTCTGAAACCCCCACAGATCCGATGGGCTCAATGGCTAGCCAATTTCAATTTTAAAATAGTATACCGCCCCGGCAGCAAAGGGGGCAAACCTGATGCATTAAGCTGCCGGCCGGCGTACCGCCTTGAGGAGGGAGCTACGCATCGTGAACAGACAATTTTGAAACCGGAACATTTCGAAGTTTCACTTTGCCACAGAACGGACCGAATTCAGGTCAGCCTTGTGGAAGGGAAAAAGCGGACGACAAACCGGCTCACAATAAAAAGACTACCACAAAATACGATAGTCCCAACAAAAGGCTCCAGGATGCCAGCTGGACATGACATTTATGCCCAAAAGGATGGCACTATACCAGCCCAAAGACAGATGTTAGTGGACACCGGCATCGCAATACGACTGCCTAGTGGAATATACGGCAGACTGGCAGCAGGAAGTGGCATGGCACTCAGACATGGAATAGCTGTGGGCGGCGGGGTTATACATGTGGATTACACCGGCGAAATAGAAGTAATACTCCGGAACGATGGGGACACCAGTTACCAATTCAAGGCAGGCGACCGAATCGCACAGCTAATCGTGGAAAAAATACAAACGCACGCTCCCATGGAAATCGATAATTTGGATGATACGGAAAAGGGAGCTCAGGGATTTGGCTCTAGCGACCTTGGCCCCAAACGGCTAATTACCTGTGAAGAACTCAAAGTCAAAATGTGTTTCCTAAACCCTGACCCACAGGACAACTCATATTTTGACGAAGAAGACATTCACACACATAGCAGCCTACGAGACGCAATAACGATGCTGTCTAGTGCCATGATGGCAGCCATACAAATGCAAACCATGGACGACTCATTCCTGGACAGAATAAGAGCGGCAGGAAAGGAGGATGACACTTGGACCGCGCGGAAAAGGGGAGTTAAGCCGGTTAAAGGAAATACGGGAAGCACTACCGAAGCACTGGGAACTGGAAGATGGGCTACTTAATTATAAGGGTAGACTATTCATTCCTTCAAAAGAAGAACTCTTAAACGAAATCGCGAAAGGATGTCATGACTCCAAGGTAGCCGGACACTTCAGACAAGCAAAGACAATTGAATTAGTCACAAGGAACTTCCTTTGGGAAATGCTCAGCGAATTGATAAACGACTATGTCCGGTCGTGCGACGAATGCCAACATAACAAATCTCCACGACACGAGAAGTATGGTTTACTCCAACCATTAGAAGTACCATACGCAGCATGGACCTCCATCTCGGTGGATTTCATCACCCAGTTACCCGAGTCTCCAGGAGAAACCCAGATGATGGTACTAGTGGATCGTTTTACAACAATGGCACACTTTATGGGTTTAGGGACAAATGCAACCGGAAAAGATGTCGCAGATATATTTCTCAAAGAAATTTGGAAACTTCACCGCCTCCCCTCCGAAGTCGTATCGAACATAGACGCAAAGTTTTCGGGGAAATATTAGGAATCATTGTGCAAAGCATTAGGGATTAAACGACGAATATCAACGGCGTACCACCCACAGACGGACGGACAAACCGAAAGAACCAACCAAGTGCTGGAAGGTTACCTTCGAAACTTTGTCAACTATGATCAGGAAGACAGGTATCAGATGCTACCATTGGCCGAATACCCTTATAATAATTCCAAAACAAGCGTACATCAACTAACCCCCTTTTTCGCCAACTACGGGTTCCATCCATAAAACCGAATGGATCAACGAGAGAGAGGCTCAAAACCCAGGAGCCACAATGTATACGCACTGGATGAAAACAGTACAGGAAAACGCGAGGACAACCCTCAAGCAAACAAGAGCAGCCATAAAGAAATACTGGGATCGGAATGCGACACCACAGCCCGACATCGAGACAGGTGACTTGGTAATGTTGAATGCAAAAAACATTCAGAGCAAACGACCGACAAGGAAATTCATCCCCAGATTGTACGGCCCTTTTAAAGTCTTAGAGAAAAAAGGGAATAGGGCGTTCAAACTCGATATCAAGGCTCGCTGGAAAATCCACCCAGTATTTCACGTCTCGCTACTCGAACCCTATAAAGTCTGTGACCAACCAAACTGAGAACAACCCCCACGAGAGCCAGAGGATGTCGAAGGTGATCTGGAATGGGGGGTTGAAAGAATCGTTACAAGTGAGATAATAACCTACACAAGAAAAGTCAGAAGGGTAAACAAGGAGTTCAAGGAGCTCCGATACTTTGTAAAATGGGCAGGATGCTCAGAGGATGAGAATACCTGGGAACCACAGGAGGGGTTGGAAAACGCCAGGGAAGAGGTGGAAAGATTTCATAAGGAAAACCCGGAGATGCCGGGGCCGAACTTGGCTCAGTAGTATGAGAAAGGTTTTCCACAAGTGGACAAGCAAACGCTTCTGGTTTTTACCCCTACCATACGGAACTCATAAAGGCAAAGAATATATTATAGTTAGACAAAAGGTATTTGGGACGAAACTTAAGAGGAGGGAGCTCGTCTTAGGCACAGAGCTCCCAGAAGGATAAGAGGGTCAAGTTACCCTACCTTCGCCCACGAACCTCTGAAAAAGAGTTAGCAACACCCCCCTCCAGCCCTGACGTTGGGACAGTAGGTCGCCATACGTCACCTGGGAAGTTGCGTCGCCTCACCAACAACATCAGTAAAGAAGATCCTACTTGGAACGCCGTATATCGCAGCCTATCGGATCAGTCTTGGTCTTTTTTACCGGAGGTCACGTGTTCGACCCACACACCCACCATAGTTATTATTATTATACTCTGATTGCAAATCAGTCTCCAGGCATGGGCACGAGCACTGCGACCGAGGGGTTTCTGCGGACTCCTATAGACGAAATCAATCTCAATAAGTAGGGCGTCATAAGGCAGAGTTTGAATGGTTGGATAAGAAGTCATGGAGCTTCAAAGTTAAGCCGACCGACATATGTAGTCTGATATGTAAGACGCAAGCATATGATGACCCGGCATGAGAAATGTTGATCACAACATGACCGGAAGGAACGACTGGTATGATAGCGAGCCAGGCTACATATACCGACTAAGTTCATATGACTTAAAGATCCAGAGCAAGTAATTGGACGCAATTAACTTACCTATGATTAAAGTCGAAGTGGTGTGCGAATTGTCAGGGTGAAACGGTCTTCGTACATTCATGAGAGTTCACTAAAGTACGAAAGGTACTTAAGAACAATAGGTGTATGAAGTACCCCAGAAAAAGGTATAAGTAGCGGGCAAGAGCCTAGGTAGTTTGGAGGTCATGAAGCAACGGAGAAGAGACCTTAACAATATATAAATGTTAACAAATATTTATCGTTCCACCTACCTTATCATTTTATCTTAACATTCGTCTCCCTGGACGTATTCTCCAAATCACGAACGATCGGGCCTAGAATATTCGCTTGTGCTTAGAATATTACTACCCCCATAACAGAGTTCCCCCGGAGTGTGAGCCTGTTGGTACTGAGATCGTCTCATCCCGGGGCGATGGAAGACTCCGGGTGGCAGAGCAGGAGATAGTGTAGTATGGGTGCATCTAGCGATCCTTGTGTCTTACGATGGCCCCTTCGGAGCATTGGACTAGGAGAGTTCATCTGTCTCCATGGGATCTGGTCCTGCTCCTTCAGGGTTAGACCTCGACATTTTTGAAGTAGGTAATTGGTTCTGATGTTTTTAGTGATAGAATGAGTCTGATTGTTGGTAAAGGGGTATCAGGGTGAGCTTCCATGGGTTGATAAAATTGCGATTCATATTCGGGATGGATATTCAACGAGTGTGTTGGTAACGTAAAGAAGAAGAATATACAGTTATGGGGCTAGTCATATTCTAAGAAGAAGTGAATATACTAGGCCCGATCTTTGGTAATTCGGAGAATACATCTAGGGCGAAGAAGGTGAAGATAGACTTTCAATGTAGGTAAAACGATCAATATTTGTTTAACGTGTATATCTTGTTAAGTTCTCTTCTCTGTCACTGGATGATTGATAGCTGCTACGAAGACAGCTCGATCGTTATATTCCGCGTCCCGGTGTTCGCGGGCTACGTAACCTCTTCCTATAACCAAGCATCTTGCTTTCACCTAGCTCGACTTGTTTGAAGTGGGAGCCCGACTTGACCCTGAACATCTGTTATCTTTGTACTCTTGTTTGCGCAACTTATTGCCACGTATTGCTCGCTCATGGGGGGGGACTCGGAGTTGCGCCCATCCACCTAGAGGGTTATACGAACATTTATCCGTTGTTGAATAGATTTACGAACAATCTCCATATGTTTGCATGTGAGTCAATTATTTGCTGTGATAGAAGATGGCCAATCTTCATATTGTTGGCTCTATTTTGACTTGGTCTGCAGAAGGAATTCCCTTGTCTTAACCAGGATTGCACCACTGTTTCCTATCGATCGAACCAATGGTGACGACTATGGTTATCCGTCTCTTGCCAACACCTCTTTTGGGAGTTTCCTGACTCCCTTTCCAAGCATAGTGCATGTTAGCGGGTAGTAATATTCTAAGGACATGCGAATATACTAGGCCAGGCATTCGTACTTTGGAGAATACGTCATGAGAGACAAAGGGCAAGGTAGAATTATAAAGTAGGTGTAGCGATCAATAGTTGTTTAACGTATATATATTGTTAAGGTCTCTTCTCCATTGCTTGATAATCGATAGCAGCTGCGAAGACACCTAGATATTTGTATTCGACTTCTGGGTGTTCGCGGACTACATGCTATCTTCCTATAACTAAGTATGTTTCTTTCACCTAGCTCGACTTCTTTGAAGTGGGAGCCCGACTTGACCCTGAACATCCGTTTTCTTCCTACTGTCTTTTGCGCAACTTATTGCCACGTATGCCTCTCTCATAGGGAGGGTGTGGTGCCCGTCCACCTAGATGGCTATATGAACATGTATCCCTTGCTAAATACCTTTACGAATAAGTTCCATGTGTTCGCATGACAGACAATTATTCGCTGGGATAGCAAATGGCCAATCTTCATATTGTTGGCTCAGTTTTGACATGGTCTGCAGGAGGCATTGACTAGTCTTAACCGGCATTACATGACTCTTTCCCATTGATTGAACCAATGGTTACGACTATAGTTATCGGTCTTATGCCAGCAATCCCTTTGCGAGTTCCCCGACTGCCTTTCCGAGCATAGTGCATTCCTACTAGTTACTGGGAGTCTGTCCAGACCGAGGAAGCATAACTAAGGTAGATACATCCTGTGAGTTTGTATCCACTTTTCGATACCAGATCTTCTGGTGGTTGTAACTCGGTGCGATGTCGTCCGATCGAGATGCTTTCACTTGCATCGCTGCTCTTAGGTCTCCTCTCATATATCCTGGGAACAGGAACCGGTCGGACGGACGGCCACGACGTCTACAGTGTTGCAAGTAGGGTCTTCTTTACTCTTGTCTTTGGTGAGGGGATGCAACTTCCCAGGCAGCCTATGGTGACCTACTGTCCCAACGTCGGGGCTTGAGGTGGGTGTTGCTAACTCTTTTTTTGAAGATTGTGCGCGGAGTTAGGGGAACTTGACCCCCTTATCCTTCTGGGAGCTCTGTGCCTAACAGTGCATTCCTACTGGTTACTGGGCGCCTTTCCAGACCCAGGAAGCCTAACTATGGGAGAAATGCCCCCTGAGTTTGTATCCTCTTTTTGATACCCACTCTTGTAGTGGGTGTAACCCTGTGCGATGTTGTCCGATCAGGATGCTTTCAACTGCATCAGGTGCTCTGAGGTCTCCTCTCAAATATCCTGCGAACGGGAACTACTCGGACGGACAGCCGCGACGCTTACAGTGTTTCACTAGGGTCTTCCCTACTCATGTCTTTGCTCAGCGGACGCAACTTCCCAGGCGACCTATGGTGACCTATTGTCCCAAAGTCGGGGCTGGAGATTGGTGTTGCCAGGTGTTTTTTACAGAGTCTTGCGCCGAGGTAGGGTAACTTGACCCCCTTATCCATTTGGGAGCTCTGTGCCTAAAAGCATGGTCGAATGTCACCTTAGGAGCCAGCATTTCTCCTTTTTACTTCCCCAACAGTTCCTGCTACTGCCAATATAGCTTTCGTATTCCTTCTAGTTGTACTTCCTCCTGTTTTGTGGATCCGATTCTTCCTATCACTTTGGCTGCTTCATCGAAAGCCACCCTCTCGTCCCATTCAAACATATCAGCGATGCCTTCATCTTGTCCATGTTCTACACATTTGGTGGGTTCAAAACACCATTCCTCATATGTTTCAACATTCTTTATTGGATGTTGATGGTGCCACCACCCAAACGGTATGATCATATCATAATGCCTGAGACTGCTATCTGGCCGGAGACCATAGTCGTATGGTATTAGTTCCGATTTCTTGTTGAATTGGGTGTGAATAGTATTTTCCCCCTGTGGAGGATACCTCGCCATTGAATTCGTTTATTTTGCGCGGGGTTTCTTCATTTCATTAGGTACTTTCTGGGTTCATGCAGTGTTTTGCTTTAGGAGATTGATGTTTGAGCCAGAGGCTAGTAACACTTTAATTTTTGGCTGTTTATACGATATGACATGGAAGGCATTTCCTTCAGGGCATTCGTAGTGCTGCGGACCTGGTTTTTTTTCATTCAGTTAGGGCCTGGGCCTCGTGTCTCATAGACTCTTTTCATTGTGGTAACTTTAGGTTTGTTACCGAGCCTGCGCACCTTCGGCCCTTGAAGCCTCCTCAGTAAAAGTCTCCATCCTTTTACCAAATATTTTTTAAAACATAACATAGCCTGATAATAATTGGCAATTTGCGGGTAGGACTTTTTCGTAAACCACAAAATTGTGCTTGGTTTGTATTTCGGGCAGCCCACTACTAGCAGTCTTTATTCCCTGCCAAGGGATTCCTATATACCAGCAGGACTTCGTCGGATCATTTGTGTTTTTAGCCTGGATGCCCCTTCCTTTCTGAACAGCTTATCCACACTTATTGGTAGTTATAAGGAGTCTACTGTTCCTTTCACCTTAATTCCGTCAGCCCGAGCTAAAGTTTCTTCATGAAGTGGGTATCGGTTCTGTGTGTGCAATAAACGTGCCCAACTACTCTGAGAGAAATCTTAGGTTGTGCGCTTCGTCCGACATGACAACCAATGAGGTCTCTTGATGTCGTATAGGGCAACCCATTGCACTCGTGGGTTATTTTTCCTCGTGAGATGCGGTTCTTTTATTCCTGGTTGATTGTTTGCTTTAAGACCTGCCCCTAGGGATGATTATGCTGGTGTCACTCTCGTCTGCTGCCAGTATCTCACTCATCACCTTGGCCGGAGTTCCGTACTTGGCTCTTTTCTTGCTCTCTTTGTGTCCTCATAGGTTTTCTACTAACACTCGTTAGTCCTAGGGGTCCCCCTAGCAAGTGGAGCTGTTTTTACGTCGTCTTGCTCAAGGTGGGTTCCTCCACTGCTCTCCCTATTTTATCTGAGATATTGCCTTTTCTACTTTTTCGCCGTTCAACACCCTGGTGCTACCACTGTCCCAGTCGGAATTTATCACGCTTTTGCGATTGATGCACTCAAAGGGTATGAGCTGAAGAGTTCACTTCAGATTATTTCGATTCCCGGTTTGATGGCTGGACAACCCACATGCGGTCGCCAGTGGTGCCAGTGAGCTTTATAGCTCCTCCTCTTTCATCAATGTCCATCCTAGTGGCCTTTGGCTCGCATGTCGCAAGGTTTCTCCACAGCTATCCTTAGCGACGGCGGCTACCTTTGACTTTCTAGGGTTGGGGTAGTTCGATCCTTCTCCCAGTAATTTGAATAATTCCCTGGAGATGATGTGACTAGAATTTCTTTTTGGCAGAGCTTCCATCCTTGGTTTGCCTGGGTACATCTTGTACATTGCCCCTTTGCTTTTCGTTCGTCAACTACTTTTTGGTCGATACCGGTATGTGCCTCGGCCCAAACCCTGTGCATCATTTTCTCCCAGGGCGCCGCCTTCCCTTTTTCTCCCTTCTCCTCCCTTTTCTTCGCCTGGTATGCCCTCTTCCCTTTAGTGGTATACTTAGATTGTATCGTTGCCTTTGCCATTATTGGCTCGTCACGTTTTCTTTTGCCACTGGACTTTGAGCCGGGGAAATCGTTGGCTTTAAGCTTTTTTCTTTCCCACAAATCTCCTTGATCACGGACCGCTTGTCACAGAGCTTCTATCCAATCTCTGTCGTGAGCGTATTCTTGATGCATTGACAGACGTTGTAAAGCCTCATCCGGTAATTGGTCTCTGATCAATTTTCGGAATGCAAGTCGAAAAACCTTTCCTTTAACATTGCAATTCTCGAATTCTTGTAGAAATTGGTTAATGTCATTCTTAGATCAGACTTTGAGCATTTATCGTAAAACTTTTTCTTCTTCGTAAGTGGGGCTGAAGGGACACATAGCTTGTTCGGAAAAGACATCTCCTAATTCGTAACCTTCCTACTGGGGATGCCATAAGTCCACGGTTATTTGGTGCCAATGGGTGATAGGGAAGGATGCTACATGTGATCCTTTTAGTTTGGACAAGGCATATTTAATGTGGTCCGCCTCGTCCTGCCACTGCTATGGGTTTCGATCAAAAAAGTCCTTAGAGGTGGTTAGCCAGAACCGGATAACCTGGCATTTGCTGTGTCCATATACTGACGGGGGTTGCGCTACACGTTTGGGTTTGTCCCCAATGGCCTTTCCCAATGCCCTGGAGAACTCTATTTTGTCCTCTGTAACTTCTCTGTATTTTGGCTCATCAGTTTTGTCCTTTTCGGCAGGTTTTTCCTTCCGTTTACGGGGTCTTTCGCACCGCCTTCCTTATCTGTCATCACCACCTCCCTCAACTTCGCTAGCCACCAGATCTCGAGTGCCTCCTGCAGCTCCATGCATTGTAGGAGGTGGTCGTGCGCCACCTCCTCCTCCTCCTCATCTGGCACTTGCCTCCGGGGTTGGGTTTGAATGTTTGCCTTTTACTTGGCCCATCAAGGAAGTGACCACTTCTGTCAACTCAGCTATGTGGCTTTCCTGTATTTCTCTGGCTTCTTTATTTGCCTCTAATTCGGCCATTATTACATTAAGTATTCTTTCGTGGTTCTCTAGTGCGTGTTGATATTGGGCTTTTGTGTGTAGCAGTTCCTGTCCCAACTGTTCGTCTCTGCCTATTGCCACCGCGCCTTCTGCTTGTATGGTTTGCTGGAGGTGTGATGTGACCTGCTTGTGCTGGGTATGCAGGTTGTCTTGTCCATCCATCCTACCAGTGACCCTTTTGAGTGCTTCTTGCAGCCCCTTTGTTGTCGCTTCCACCGGTCCCATGCTGGTAGCTAGTTGTTCTGGCTCCGTCCCTATGTATCTTCCCCCCCGTTATTATTTCTCTTATTACTTTGCGCACTTGCCGTACCAAATGTTGGATGGGGGGTGGAAGGGATTGGAACGCTAGGTGTTCTGGGTCGATGCTTTCAGCTAGATCGTCCTCGAATAGGTGTAGACTTGAGTAGATGCTGTCAAGTGGTCTCGTCATTTCGGGAGATATTATGAGAATCAGCAAAATGTCAAAACCAGTCCTGGTCCACCAAGGTGGGTTATGTTCCCCCTGGGCATCCTGGTCCAACCTGATTCACCCTGGTCCACTTTGTTGGTAAAGTTTGAGAAAGTATGGATCAGAATGGATCGGAGTGGACCAGGTGGACCATGGGGACCACAACACCGCACGGTAGACCACGAGCGTTCATGACCACCGTGGACCACCCACCTACATTTTCCAGATGCAGTTCTCTGGGGGTTTGAGATTGTTGGAACAGCGACGGTCTCATTGTTGCGCAATGGAAGAGTCCAGGTGGTAGAGCCGGAGATGGACTAGTATTGGTGGATCTGGCAATCCTTGTGTCTTGCGATGTCAGCCTTGGTGGTAGGCACAGATCTCCCCAATGGATAAGGAGGGTCAAGTTGCCCTACCTCTGCGCACAAACCTCTAAAAAAGACCTAGCAACACCCCTTTCCAGCCGCGACATTGGGACAATAGGGCAGGACACGTCGCCTGGAAATTGTGTCCCCTCACGGAAGACATGAGTAAAGAAGACCCTACTCGGAACACAGCATAGGTCGGGGCCGTGGGTCCGACTAGTTCCTGTTCACCAGATATATGCGAGAAGACCTGAGAGCACCTGATGCAAGTGAGAGCATCCCAATCGGAAGACAGCGCACAGAGTTACAACTACTGCAAGAGCTGGTAGCGTAGAGTGGATACAAACTCACAGGATGTATCCACCTGCGTTTGGCTTCCTCGGTGTGAAAAGACACCCAGCCACAAGAACGAATGAACTATCCTCGGAAACGGAGTGAGGGAACCCCACAGGGGTTGTTGGCAAGCAATCGATAACTCCAGTCGTAACCCTTGGTTCAATCGGTAAGAAAGAGTGGTGTAATGCGGATTAAAATAGGGGAATGCCTGCTGCAGACCGAGTCAAAAGGGAGCGTACAATCATAAGACTGGCCATCTTCTATCCCCGCGAATAATTGTCTGACATGCGAACAGATGGAGATTATTCGTATATCTATTTAGCAACGTGTAATTGTTCGTATAGCCATCTAGAAGGACGGGCGCTACACCATCCCCATGGGAGAGGCAGAGGTGGCAATAAGTGGCGCAAACGAGAGTAGAATGATAACTAATGTTCAGGGTCAAGTTGGGTTCCCACTTCAAAGAAGTCGAGCTATGTGAAAGAAAGGTACTTAGCTATTGGAAAAGATTATGTAGCCAGCGAACACGCAGATCTGGAATATAAATATCGAGGTTTCTTTGTAGCTATTATCGATCATCAAGCAACTGAGAAGAGACCTTAACAATATATACACGTTAACAACCATATATCGTTTTATCTACTTTATATTTCTACCTTGACCTTCGTCTCCCTAGATGTATTCTCTAAATTACCAACAACTGGGCCTAGTATATTCGCTTGTTCTTAGAATATTATTACCCCGATAACAGTATATTGTTAATCTCTGCATTACCGAGACACATGAGTAACATCTATCATGAATCGGAACTTCATCAACTCATTAAACCACACTCTGATCTACCTTCACCAACAATAGAACTTGTTCCATGACTAAAGATAAGAATCACTTACCTACTTCAAACCTGTCAAGGTCTAATCCCGAAGGAGCATCAGTAGATCCCATGGAGACAGATGAACTCTGCCAGTCTCAAGCTTCAACGGTGACATCCCAAGAGACAAGGATCGCTAAATCCACCCATATTAGCCGATCTCCTGGTATGCCACCTGGACTCTGCCATAGCGCCGCGATGAGACGGTCCTAGTGTTATGAGGGTAGTGATATTCACAGGACAAGCGAATATACTAATCCCGTTCATTGGTACTTTGGAGAATTCGTCGAGAGAGACCAAGGTTAAGATAGAATTTTTAAAGTAGGTGAAACGATAAATAATTGTTAAGGTGTATATATTTTTAAGGTCTTTTTTCCGTTTCTTGATAATCGATAGCAGCTACGAAGACACCTTGATATTTATATTCCGCCTCTGGGTGTTCGCAGGCCACATAACCTCTTCGTATAACTAAGTATCTCTCTTTCACCTAGCTCGACTTCTTTCAAGTGGGAGCCCGAATTGACCATAAACATCCTTTATCTTTCTACTCTCGTTTGCGCAACTTATCGCCATGTAGTCCTCTCTCATGGGGGGGGTGAAGCACCTGTCCCGTTAGATGGCTATACGAACATATATCCGTTGCTATATAGGTTTATGAATATTCTCCATGAGTTGGCATGTCAGACAATTACTCGCTGGGATAGAAGATGGCCAGTCTTCATATTGTTGGCTCCGTTTTGACATGGTCTGCAGGAGGCATTCCCTTGTCCTAACCGGCATTACACGACTCTTTCCTATCGGTCGAACCAATGGTTACGACTATAGTTATATGTCTCTTGCCAACAATCCCTATGGGAGTTCCCCGACTCCCTTTCCGAGCATAGTCCATTCCTACTGGTAACTGGGCGTCTTTCCTCACCTAGGAAGTCTAACTAAGGTAGATACGTCCCGTGAGTTTATATCCCCCTTTCGATACCCAATCTTATAGTGGTTGTAACTCTGTGCAAGTTGTCCGATTGAGATGCTTTCACCTGCATCAGGTGCTCTGAGGTCTCCTCTCATATATCCTGCGAATAGGAACTGGTCAGAAGGACGGCCGCGACGTATCCGGTTTTGCAAGTAGGGTCTCCTTTATTGATATCTTTGGTGAGGGGAGGGAACTTGCCAGACGACCTATGGCAACCTATTGTCCCAACGTCGGGGCTGGAGGGGGGTGTTACTAAGTCTTTTTTAGAGGTTTGTGCGCGGAGGTACGGTAACTTGACCCCCTTATCCTTCTGGGAGCTCTGTGCCTTACACACAGACCCAACAAGGTCAAAACTCAGGAGAACCCATATTATTTCCCGAAATGACAGGACAACTTGACCACATCAACTGAAGTCTATAGGGATACAAGGAAGATCTAGCTTAAGAGATTGACCCGGCCGACCTAGTCTTCCTATCCCTTCTACTCCGGATCCAACACTTGGTACGAGAACAGCCCCAATTAAAAAGAGAATTAACGACTAGCCCAAGATATACAGCAACGGAGCTGCAACAAATAGATACCAGCATGGTCCAGGTGGAAGCGGCAACAATGGGGCTGCAAGAACCGCTCAAATGGGTCACAGGTAGGATGGAAGGACAAGACAACTGGCAAACCCAGCACAAGGAGGTCACATCACACCTACCCCAAACCATACAAGCAGAAGGAGCGGCGGCTATGGGCAGAGACGAACAGTTGGGACAGGAACTGCTAAACACAAAAGCCCAGCATCAACGCGAAGTATAGAAGCACGAGAGGATACTCAATGCTATGATGGCCGAATTAGAGGGAAATAAAGAGGCCAGAGAAAGACAGGAAAGCCACATAGCCGAGTTGACAGAAGTGGTCACTTCCTTGCTGGCCCAAGTAAAAGGCAAACGTTCAAAAGCAACCCGGAGTCAAGTGCTGGAGCAGGAGGTGGAGGAGGAGGCGGATGACCACCCCCCACAATGCACAGAGCTGCATGGGGCACTCCACATCTGGGGATAGCGACGGTGACCGCAGAGGTGATACGGGATGAGGAATTCGGGCCCATCGACCTGTCAAACAAAAGCAAAAATCAGCAGAAAAGGAAAAAACTGATGAATGACAATACAGAAAAGCTAGAGAGGACGAAATACAGTTCTCCAGGGCATTGGGAAAGGCCATTGGAGAGAACGCCAAACATCCGGCTCAACCCCCAGTGGAATATCAACACGGCAAACACCAGGGTATGCGGTTCTGCCTAACTGCCTGTTAGCATTCTTTTAATTGAAACCTACACCCGTGGAAGGATGAGGTGGACTGTATTGAATATGCCTTGTCCGAAGTAAAAGGATTCGACATAGCATCCTTCGATATGGCCTATCGTAACCAAATGACAGGGGAATTGGGGTATACCCGGCAGGAAGGTTACAAATTATGGGATATCTTTGCCGAACAAGCTATACGTCAATTCGGCCCAACTCACGAAGAAGAAAAGGCCATACGAGAAAGCTGTAAGTCCCATATAAGAATGACATTAATCAATTTCCACTCGAATTCGAGAATTGGAATGTTAAAGCAAAAGTTACTGAAATTGCGTCCCCAAAATGGATCAGAGACCAATGACCGGATAAGGGTTTAAGACGTATGTCAATGCCACAAGAATATGCCGACGACAGAGATTGGATAGAAGCTCTCCAACACGCGGTCCACGATGAGGAAGATTTGCAGGAAGAAAAAAAGTTTTAAGACAATAATTTCTCGGGGTCAAAGTCAAGTGGCAAAAGAAAACGTGACGAGCCCAGAACGGCCAGGGTAAGGAAAATACCTTAGTATACCACAAAAGAGAAGAGGGTATACCAGGCAAACAAAAAGGAGGAGAAGGTGGAAAGAGGAAAGGCGGCGCCCCGCTAGAAAATCATGGACATGGTTTGGGCCCATGCACACCCCGGCATCGAACAAAAAGTAGTTGATGAACGAAAAGCAAAGGGGAAATGCACAAGATATACCCTGGCAAACCAGGGAGGGAAGCACGGCCAAGAGGAAATTGGAGTCTGTTATGGGGGTAATAATATTCTAAGAACAAGCAAATATACTAGGCCCGATGGTTGGTAATTCGGAGAATACCTCTAGGGAGACGAAGGTGAAGATAGAATTATAGGGTAGGTAAAACGAAAAATATTTGTTTAATGTTTATATATTGTTAAGGTCTCTCCTCTGTTGGTTGATGATTGATAGCAGCTACGAAGGCACCTCGATATTTATATTCCATGTCTGGGTTTTCGCGGGCTACATAATCTCTTCCTATAACTAAGTATCTTTCTTTCACCTAGCTCTTCTTCTTTGAAGTGGGAGCCCGTCTTGACCCTGAACCTGGGTTATGTTTCTACTCTCGTTTGCGCAACTTATTGCCACGTATGCCTCTCCCATGGGGAGGGTGTAGTGCCTGTCCACCTTGATTGCTATACGAACATGTATCCAGTGCTAAATAGATTTACGAATACTCTCGAGGTGTTCGCATGTCAGACAATTATTCGCTGGGATAGAAGATGGCCAGTCTTCATATTGTTGGCTCCATTTTGACTTAGTCTGCAGGAGGCATTCCCTTCTCTTAACAGGCATTGCACAACTCTTTCCTATCGATCGAACCAATGGTTACGACTATATTTATCAGTCTCTTGCCAACAATCCCTTTGGGAGTGCCCCGACTCCATTTCCGAGCAGAGTGCATTCCTACTGGTGACTGGACGTCTTTCCAGCCCGAGGAAGCCTAACTAAGGTAGATACGTCCCGTGAGTTTGTATCCACTTTCCGCTACCCACTTTTGCAGTGGTTGCAACTCTGTGCGATGTCGTCCGATCGAGATGCCTCCACCTACATTGGGTGGTCGGAGGTCTCCTCTAATATGTCCTGCAAATAGGAACCAGTCGGACGGACGCCCGCGTCCTATATGCTGTTGCAAGTAGGGTCTTCTTTACTCATGTCTTTGGTGAGGGGACGCAACTTCCGATCCGATGTATGGCGACCGATTGTTCCCACGTCGTGGCTGGAGGGGGGTGTTGCAAAGTCTCTTTTAGTGGTTTGTGCGCGGAGGTAGGGTAACTTGAGCCCCTTATCCATCTGGGAGCTCCATGCCTAACAGCTGTGGTGTCCCTTGGTGTGAATCTCGCTAATTATTAGTTCCCTAAATATTTCCCCATTGATTCCTTTTCCCTTTGGGACGTACAGGCCGCCCTCTCCTCCTCAACTGGTGGTATCGAATTGGCCATCTCGAATACGGTAGTGTTGTATTTTTCCACCTCGAGCAATATTACTAGAGTCTTTGGCTACTTGGTAGACCGGGTCGTTCCTATACCCTTTGATCATCTAGTCCCTCCAGATAGGCTCCATCTCATTGATAGCTTGAACCACATCTCTCTCATCCACGATCCTTTCCCATCTGGTTACCTCACTTTCCTCTTCTTCTGCGATATCATTGTATACCTGGTGGAGGTTTGTGTCGTGGTGGGATACCTTTGGTGGTTCAATAACCGGGACAACGTTGTGGGAGGAGAGTGGCCAATAGAGGCGTTTCAAAGGTTAGGGTCTTCTGGCTAGGTGCACCGAGCACTCAAGGCTTTCGCAGGGGACATGAGTAGTAGTGCAGCCTAGGGCTTCATGTAGTCTTTTTTTAATCTTCGATAGGCCTTGTCGAGGTTGAGGGGAGAGGATTCTTTCCTCATCGAACTCTGGATCCATAGCCTCTTGCATTGCTTCTTGCCGGAGATTATCGAGTGGAGGACTGCTCTTCAACTCGCATACATACACCTCATTCATAATCCTACCATCTTCATGGCCAGGGCACATTTGTATGAAACAATCTGTCCAGTACTGTGCTGAGTGGGCAATTTCTTCGTCACTCGGGCCACTGGTGATATCTCGATAGTCACCCCAATTGTTGATAGGGTCCTTGTTTCGGTAATGCCTTTGATCAAGCGTAGCTTGATAAATACTGCAGTTGCTAGTGCTGTCCGAATGGTTATGGTTGTAGTTGACCTCGCGAGCTTTGAACCGTGACATGTCTTCTGGTTCGAGTTCGGTGGAGTTGGTAGGAAGAGAGAGGTCATTTTCTGAATCTTCCTGAGTAGAGTCTCGGACAGTATGAGGATAGTTTTTGTCTTCTGTTTAAAGGTGTGATAAAATGTCCGCTAAATGGTTCCCTTGTCCTGGCCGGTATGTGATTCTTGTCTTAAACAGGCCTATATATCCTCGCCACCTAAGCTGCTTCTTTTATTGGTGTTCTGCTTGTCTAAGAATACATCAGGGGCTAATAATCAGTGTCTATCGTACATTTGTTTCCTGCTAGGAGGTGATGGAATACTGTAAGGGTGTCAACTATCACCAATACTTCCTTGTCTGTAGTGCCATAGTTCATCTGAGCGTTAGAGAACTTCTTACTATGGCGCGCTGCCGGTCTGGCAGTGTTAGCTGTTTCTCCTTGTCCTACCCAAGCTCCAAATCCTGTATCAGAGGCGTCGGTTATCAGCCATATTGGTAATACTGATTGATAGTCGATCAGTTTCATGATCTGGTTGTGTGCTGCAGCTCGCTTATAATTTTCCATGGTGTGATTATGTGTTGCAGTCCACACAAACTCCTCTGTTCCAGTAAGCGAGGTCAGAGGTGCTGTAATTGACGCCAAGTGTGGTATGAATTGGCGATTGTAATTGACAACTCTGAGGAATTCCTGTAATTGTTTCTTGTTCCTAGGGGTAGCTCATGCTTCAATTGTTGCAATTTTCTCAGCTGATGCTCTTAACCTCTGAACATCAATTATATGTCCCAGTACATCCATGCTCTTTGCATCAGGAAAATATCGGAGCGTGGTCCAAGGTGGTCCTGAACGCTCCTGGTCCACCAAGGGGGGTTGTGGTCCCCGTGGTCCATCTGGTCCACTCCGATCCATTCTGATCCACACTTTTTGAAATTTTACCAAATATGTGGACCAGGGTGGATCGGAGTGGACCAGGAGGACCAAGGGGACCATAACCCCCCTTGGTGGACCAGGACTGGTTTTTACATGTTGCTGATGTTGCACAGAATTCAGACTTCTTCTTTTTAGCGTAAAACTTGGCTTGTTTCAGCTTATCGCATACCATCGCGATATGTCTCTGGTGGTCTTGTTCTGTATCGGAATATATTAAAATATCATCGACCTACACCCACATGAATCGTCCTAGATAGTCCGCGAATAAGTCAGACATTATCCGCATAAATGTTACTGGTGCATTCATGTCTCCTTGTAGCATCACCTTGCCAACAAAATATCCAAAAGACGATTTGAACCTGTTCTTGTGAACGTTCTTGGGTTCTCCCCTAGTTTCAAAATAGGCATCACTGAGGTCAATCTTGCTTCGCTATCTCGCTCTTCCTTGCGAATTCAAGATCATCCTTTGGTTTGGAATCGTTTCATCGTCCTTGATGGTTATCCCATTCCTTGCTGTGAGATCGACGAGTGGTCTCATTCTGATTTTATCTTTCTTCTCTTGAGCGAATATAGGTGCTGACCCATCGACGCCTTTTCGTTCTATAATTTGTTGTTCAATTTTCTCCTTAATCCATAAGCCCATATCTGTTGCCCATCTCCCTGGAATTGTGTAAGTTGGTAAGGCTCCCAGGTCGTTTCCTGGTATCAGACGGATCCCATGGTTCCTCTTTCTGAGTGGTCGTAATCCTTCTGGTATGACTTCTGGGAAGATATCTGGGTGTTGGTCTATTACCTACTCTATGGTGACGACTGCTGCTCTGCTATGTCAGCTGGTAGGTATCCAGTTGATCCTAATTCGAAACTTGGGGAAGTCAATAGCTAATTCACTGCATTTGATTATAGCTCCTTGTTGTTTTAGGAATGGCATTCCTATAAGGGCATCGTACTTTGTCAGGTTACCTACTAGCATCTTGTTTCCTGTTGTCTGTAGTTTGCCTACTGCTAGGTCAACAGTACGCTCTTTATAGCTCTCAGATTGTCATCCCTTCATGGCCATGAGTATCTTGGTTGGTTCCTTCATTTCTATACATGGTATGTCATGGGTAGTGACAAAGGTAGCACTATTAAGGTTTGCTCCAATCGTTCCTGTATCAAACAGGACTTTTTCTTCCTTTCCATTAATGAACATAGTGCCTTCAAGTGCATAGGATGCCTTGATTGTAGTGGGGCGAGTTGTGTTTGCAGCTGCATAGCTTTTGAATTCCAGGGTATTGATATATACCTTATCATATTTGCTGAGCTCAGTTGCTAGGTTGGAGATTACTTCCTTCTTGACCTGGGCTTTTCCTTTGTCCTTCTTGCTTGGGCAATCCTTTGCCATATGTCTTTCACCACCACAAGTAAAACTAGCTCCTTTCTTTCTTTGTTCCTTCCTTTTGGTGCAGTTGCCATCGTTATTGAATTTCTTTATTGGTTTGTATTCTGGTTGCTTGTAGGTGGATTCCTTAAGTTGTTTGTCATAGCAGTCCTTGCCATACGCTCCTGTATTCCGATGGATACAGTCTAGGCTTTCTGCCATAACTATAACAGTGTTGATATCTTCATCTCCTGTGCACTGAGTTTCCACGTCTTGCCAGAGTCTTGGGTGCATGCTTGCGAAGAATTGCTCTATGAAAGCGTAGTCACTTATAGTCTCTTCTGGTAGCCGTGATCTGTGACTGAGTAGATCTGTAGCTATGATAGATATCTTCTGGACTTCTCCATTCTAGGATTGCCTGATGCTGTAGAACTTCTGATAGGTATCATCCTTATGCTGGGATGATTGGAATCATTCCCTGAGGTAGGTTACAAGTAGATCCCTGGTGAGGTTTTCTTCAAATAGATCTGGTGCTTAGAATGCCGCCTCTTGGGCTTGTCCCTCTGTGTAGGCGATCTAGTAGTTGCCCGCTCCTACTGGATTCTGGGATACATGTTACAATCCGCTTCTCTTCAGGTGATACTTGCAGCAGGTAACCGATAGTTTCCTAACGATCACTACTGTTTAGCGCAGTAGCTGTTGCGATAGCTAAGTCCGTTGACTTCTATCTAGCAACGTCAATCGCAAAGCTAATATAAGCCAGTCGTGTCTTGATTCCCAGAAGTATGATAGATAAAGATCTTTGTTATTGAAAGTATAGTGTATGAAAGAACTTAGATGGTTGCGTGAAGAACCCAAATCTCCTGCCTTTTTTTTTTCTTTTTTGTTTTTTTTCATATTATAAATATTGTTTCTAGCTGAGGCCGAAGGCCGAAGCAATAAGTACAAAAAGTAGCACGCATCCCGAAGGATATGGCTGCAACAAACTTCCACCCAGTCCAACCCATCGTCGAGGCGGTGGAAACCGTGGGAGAAAAACCCCTGGTCTAAAACCCGCAGCAAGCGCCCGGGCGCTGAAAACTACAACAAAATATACCTGAAACTCGCAACCAAAAGAAAGCATCTACCAAAAACCCAAGGAAAAAACCAACAGTGAGAAAAACCGGGAAAAAACCCAAATCCGTAGTAGAGGCCCCAGAGAAAGCCCATCGGCCTCGGAGGCCTTTAACGATCCCGGAGTATGCTTATCATCGAACACAACCACACACGAAGGTAAATGTACCGGAGCCATATAGACCCGGGCCGCGGGGCTAATGGTAAAACGTGTGGCGGGTTAAACCGAGGGAGTCCACAAGCCCTAGGAGGAAGCGAGGTCAATGGTGGTCGGACGCCAAAGCGACCGAGCCGGGTGGGGGGTGTTGCCTGTAACCGAGCCACGGGACGAAGACCAAGTGAGGGAGGGGCAGGGTGTGCCCGATCAAATAGGAGTACAAGGGAGGGAGGACCCAAACGAAATCATGACTTTTCGACGATGCAGACCATACCGAACAGTGATCCAAGGAGCTAGTGCAATACCAGGGAGCAGAGCCACTGGGGCCACTACTTCGACGATAACCCGAGACTGCGACCGACCCATTGACGAAAGAAAGGAGTTGCCGACCGTGCAAATGTTAAGCGAGGCAGCGAAACAAGTGCGGAGAAAGGAGGGGAAAGTAACCGTGAAACCCTTACAACCAGGCTGGCAAAGCAACAGGAAGATCAGAAGGGAATCAGAGGGGAGAGGGGTGGTGGTAGCGTCACTCTCCTAGGCAAAAGAGCCATCACAAGAGGGGAGAGGGGGTGGATGTTGACGATGAATACTCATGGTGTTGAGTTTTCAATCGCCGGGTGTGTAGAGGACATCGTTCGTGACCCAAATCTCCTGCCTTTTTTTTTCTTTTTTTCTTTTTTTCTTTTTTTTTTCTTCATGTGCTTTGTATTAAACAACTACTGGGAACAAAGACTACGTCCAGCGCTAGCTATGGTAAAGGAAGAACCCCATCCCCTATTGTTCTCCAACCCGGCACCAGGGAAAAAGCCATCAACCCAAGTCTCTCTGGTATGAGACCAACCGCACACCATCCACGCAAAATAAGAAATCCCCCTCCGACTAGGCGGTCAAAAAGAAAAATACAAATAAATACATGGGGAGGAATCAACAGGAAAACCCTTGCCGTAGACACCAACAAAATAAATAATTGTTATAACCAATGATGAAACCCAAAGTAACCGACAATGAAGGAAGAATAATGGAGGAGCGGGGGCCACTATAAACCGTTGCGGCGTTCCACACATTACTCAAGAACCCAAGGCGTTGACATCCGCCACCGAGGCAGTGCAATACGACGACTGAGCGGAACCGAGGGGTGCGACCGTGGAGAAATCGCGAGGGCGGCGTAAGGTAAAAGGGCAGGAGGGTGCCAGCCGAGTGAGTGGATTGTAGCTGTAACCGAGCAACAGGACGAGACCTGTAGGGGGGGAGGAGGGGTAGACCCAATAACCGTGGAAACTATCGGTAACCGTGTGCGTGTCTGACTAGGGAGCCTCTAACGGAGGTGAAGAGAACGGAGAAATCGACCGTAGCCTGTTGAAAAGTTTTCTCCTACTGCGAACTGTAGTCCCAGCCGTCTGTAACATGGGCGAGAGGGGGTTGCCGACCGTGCAAGCGCTAAGCGAGGCAGCGAAACGCGAGCGGAGAGAGGGGGGAGTAGAGTCAAACGACCCCTAGAAACAAGGACGCCAGGGCCCAA
>Ga0307507_10003929_pt1 | contig 27463 bp, 12 predicted proteins | sample 7_EM_MG_FD_207223 | JGI IMG/M metagenome (GOLD analysis project Ga0307507, IMG submission 207223) | Populus trichocarpa ectomycorrhiza microbial communities from riparian zone in the Pacific Northwest, United States - 7_EM | ecosystem: Host-associated > Plants > Roots > Unclassified | place...
CCTGCTATTGCTCTTAGGCACTTATTTTAAATCTTAGCTAGCTTTACAGCTGGGCCCACAGGTTTAGTGCTTTTAGGACCTTTAATTAGGGTAGGCGTGTGCCAGATTGCTGCTCCGTAGGCAATAGCAGGCTGGATTACGGCGTTGTAGATCTGCCTTGCCTGTATAAAGGTAGCTCCCTATGTTGAGGCTATTATCCGCAGTAGGGCGTTCGTATGCGTTTTTATCTTCTTTTGTATCTCCTTTACATATGCCCCCCAGTTTAGCCGTGGGTCAAGCCAGACACCTAAAATGCGCATTGAGGCCTCAGGCTTAGTCTCTACCCCCAATAGGGGGAGAGGGGCCTGTATATTAAACTGCTTTGGGTTCCGGGATAGATGCATAAGCTTATACTTCTCTGGGGCGAAGCTAGCGCCGTAGCGGCGCGCCCAGTTAAGGCAGCGGTTGTGGCCACGCATTAGGATCTGGCAGTTTTCCTCCATAGACGGACCGTACGTAAGTAAGTTAGTGTCATCTATAAATGCACTAGCGCTTAGTCTCTCCTACGGGTTATTACAGAGGTCTAGTAGCTCTGCTGTATAGAAGAGGAACAGGATAGGTGAGAGGGGAGACCCCTGCGGGATGCCTGCGGATATTAGGAACTCCTCCGTTTCCCAATCTGAGAGTACTAGCGTTGTAGATCTGTCCGTTATAAAGGTTTCTACCTAGGCAGCTAGCTCCTCTGGGATCCCCTTTGCCCGTAGTACGTGCCATAGGCGCTTTCGTACTACCCTATTAAAGGCTCCAGTAATATCAAGGGAGAGTAGTGACGCCACATTGCCTTTTATCTGCCAAACTGTCTGTACTTGGTTGACTAAGAGGTCTAGGGCTGTCTCTGTCGATTGCTTCTCCTGGGCTCCCATCTGGTAGGCTGGTAGCATATTATGCTCTTCCGCTATGCGACGTATCTATTCTGCCGTGACTGCTTCTATAACTTTACCTACTGTACTTAGTAGGGCTATAGGTCTCCAGGCGTTCGGTAGCAAGTAGTCATCTTTTCCTTGCTTCCTAATAGCGACCGTATGGGCTCGGCGGAATTTTTTCGGCCAGTACGCCTTCTCCCAACAGGCCTTTGTTAGGGCCGCCATCGCTTCAGCGAACGGCTGTCCTAACGCCTTAAGGAAGGCGTTTGGGATACCATCGGCCCCAGGGGCGCTGTACGGGAGGCGGTCTCTTATTACCCTCTGCACGTTATATCTATATATTTAACCGCCTCCGTATTATAAAAGGGGATAAATAGCTTACTGCATTTTATACTTAATACGGATTATTTAAGTACTTAGTAATGCCATTTGGCCTTGCAAATGCTCCAAGTTTATTCTAACACTTTGTAAATAATACCCTGCACCTATACCTGGATATCTTTTGTACTACTTATATTGACGATATCTTAATATATAGTAATAATCTGGCTAAATACTGAAAATATGTTAAACTGGTCCTGCAAGCCTTACGCGGAGCCGGCCTATAGTTAGATATAGATAAATGCGAGTTCTATAAAACGGAAGTTCTATACCTTGGACTTATTATTTCTATAGACAGCGTACAAATAGACCCTAAGAAAGTTAAAGTAATTGTAAACTGGCAAGAACCTAAGAACGTTAAGGATGTAAGGGCCTTTATAGGATTCGCCAACTTCTACTAGTGGTTTATTAATAACTTCTCCGCCCTGGTTTCACCCCTTATAGCTCTAACCCAAAAAAATAAAGCCTTTATCTTTAATAAGGAATGTAAGAAAGCTTTTGCTTATCTAAAAGTTATATTTACTACCGCACCTATACTTTAACACTTTAACCTAAACCGAATAAGTGTTGTAGAAGCTAACTTATCCAACTACGTTACTAGAGGCATTCTGTCTTAATATAATAAGGAAGGAGTATTGCACCCTATAGCATACTTTTTAAAATAACCAAGTCTAGCTAAATGCAATTACGAGATCTACAATAAAGAACTATTAGCTATTATTAGATATTTTAAATAATGGCGCCCTAAACTAGAAGGCTCCGGATTTCTAATTAAGGTTCTTAGCGATTATAAGAACCTGCAATACTTTATAACTACGAAACAGCTAAGCTACCGTTAGGCCCGCTAGTTAGAATATCTATCCCATTTCCAATTTTTAATTATATACCGCCTAGGCGTTTAAGGCCAGAAGCCTAATGCCCTAACCTGACATTCGCAAGACGCACTAGCTTAAGAAGAAGTACGCTCCTACCGTAATTAGACCCTGCTCCGCCCCGAGCTGTTTAAACCCCCTACTAAGGACCTTACGGTATACGTTCTTAAAATAACCAATTAAACCATTAAATAGATTGTAACTAATAAATACCTAAACGATAAGTTTATCCAAGAGATGCTTAAGCTAATTTAAGATAGCGCTAGATACTCTAAAAGGATTTCTCTAAGTAAATGCGAAGCCTATAGAAACCACCTATACTATAGGAACCGCCTAGTTATACCTAACCACAACGAACTTAAGCTTAAGCTCCTTAAATATGTATACGACCTACCAGTAGCCAGCCACCCAGGCTAAGGAAAAACCCTAGAACTGCTCTGATAAGAATACTACTAGCCGAACATGTATAATATAATATGAAGGTACGTCTCTAGCTGCTATACCTACCGATAAGCTAAAGCTTTGTATAAGACGTATAACGGCTTCCTAAAACCCCTGCCCGTTCCAGACCGAAGATAGAAGGACATCTTAATTAACTTTGTTATTAATCTCCCTAAAAGTAAAGGCTATACGAATATTATAGTAGTTGTAAACTAACTATATAAGATAAAACACCTAATCGCCTGCCCTAATATATTAGCGCCTACCGTTGCCCGACTATTCCTAGATTACGTATAGAAACTCTACAGACTTCCTAAAATAATTATCTCTAATAGAGGTAGATAGTTTATCTCTGTATTTTAGAAAGAACTAACTACCTAACTCTATATTAAAGCACTGTTGTCTACGGCATATTACCTAGAAACGGATAGTTAAACGGAACGTGCAAATGCTATAATAGAACAATATATTTGGATATACACGTCATATTTGCAGGACGACTGGATAGACTGGCTTGTATTCGCTAAGTTTACCGCAAATAACTCCGTTTTAGAAACTATAAAGGTCTCCCTATTCCTAGCCAACTACAGCTAGCACCCGCGAATAGGTTTTAAACCCTTTAGTAATGTTCCTCGCCTAGCTTACTAGGCCTTACAAGTTGCAGAAGCAAATGAATTTATAAAAAAGATGGAAGAACTATAAGAGTTCCTTACTAACAAAATAATATGGGCCCAATCTGTCTATAAAGCCGCAGTAAATAAGAACCGAACCCTAGCACTAGCCTACTAAATTAGTAACTTTGTCTGGCTAGATATAAGAAATCTAAACACAAAACAACCTATTAAGAAACTTAATTGGAAGAACGCCGGCCCTTATAAGGTTAAAAAGGTTGTCTCTCCCTATGCTTACTAACTAAAGCTTCCTAATACGGTTAAAATCTACCCTATATTCTATATGTCAGTCCTTCGCCCTGCTGCCCCTATATTAGATGCCCTACCTAGATAGATCTAGAACCCTCCCCCACTAGTCAAAGTGAATAGTAAGGATAAGTACTTTATTAAAAGAGTTAACGACATTAAGTATAATAAATGGAAATGTAAATATATGTACCTTATAAAATGGAGAGGCTTTAATAAGCCTATATAGGAACCCGTTGACTCTATAGGACTTACACAAGCCGCAGAAGACTTTCACGAACTCCACCTAGAACTACCACAGTCCTATCTTGCAGAAGCTCGAGTTTAAAGGGGGGGTACTGTCACGGGACACCTCCGTGACACCTTATACGCGTCTACCTGTTTCCACCGACTCGTCCACCTGTTTCTACTAACTTAGTAAGAAGAGACTGACCGCAATCTATAGCAATCTAACGGCGTTCTGCTATGTTCTGCCAAGTCCACCAAATTCTACCAAGTTCTGCCAGGACTATAACCCGAAGCCTATTCTGCCCTGTGCACGTGTTAACTAAGCAACCAAGTTAATGATATATACCCCTTTCTTCCCGTTTCCTTACCTTCTCTCCTTACGCAACGTCTTGATCTTATTACACAGTTTATATACATAGCTTAATAATATCCACTTCGCTATATATTATCACTACTTGTACTCGCTCCGTGACACTACCTTATATTATTTAGGACTCTTACTATAGACAAAGCAACCTCTACAAGTATAGAACTAGCCAATAAGGCTTGCGCTTACTTACTTACTACAACCTCTATAGAACCTACTACGGAAACTAACCCGTTTAACTATAACACAACAACCGCCGCTTTACGCTATACTTCCACGGTATTTATAGGAATTATAATTAATACTAGTACGTTAAAGAAGTCTATAGCCAGTTATGGACAATTCTAGGTACTATAGAACGCGGACCAATCTATAAGACTTAACACCTTAACTAAAGGACAAGTTAACGTGCAGTTTGGTATTAGAGTTGCTACCTCCATTAAAACTATAGATGTTGTCACCCCTATAGGCAAGATATAGTTTTATATTGTCTATACGGATACCCCCTTCTTACTCTATTTAGCGGATATAGATAGACTCTAAATCTACTACAACAACCTTAGAAACGTTGTTATTACTTACACTAAAGAAGTACTAGTAGTACAACGGTTTGGCCACCCATTCCTCTTATAGAGCTTATTACTACAGTTATATTTATCTAAATCCTTTAACGCAAACCCCTGCTACTTAACAGATGTAGAGCTATAATGCCTACATTATTAATTTAGGCACCCCTTAGTTAAAAGATTGTAAAAGCTACTCTACTATGCTGGCCATGAAACTAATAGAATGGCTATTAAGCAACTAACCAAGTTCTACTACTACTATTAGAAGTTTAGCAAATTACTAGGCAGATTCCGCTTTACCCTACAAAACAACGTTAATTTTAACTATAGTATTATCATTAATATTATATACATTAGTGGATCACCCCTCCTATATATTGTTAATAAAGGAACGCGATTCTAAGCCGGTAGATAGCTATAAGACATTAGCGCTAAACACATATAGGACATTCTATAGATATGCTGGATTAATACCTACCTAGGGCCACTAGACCTAATTACCTATAACGCCAAAAAGAACTTTATTAGTAAGGAATTTAAGCAATACGCCACTATTATAGGAATTAGTATAAAGGGAGTACTAGTTAAAGCACATAACTCTATTAGAATGGTAGAGCACTACCATAGTCTATTATAGCAAGCCTACTAGATTATTATAACTAAAATCCCTAAAATTAATAAGGAGATGGGACTCTAAATGGCGTTTAAAGCAATTAACAATTTAGCTGGCCCTAAAGGCCTAGTTCCTACACTTCTAGTCTTTAAAGCCTACCCCCAAATGGTTAAATCTGATGCACCATCCCCTACGGTTATATAACGCGCTACCGCAATCAAAAAGGCTATAGCAGAGATATAGAAGCTATAAGCTAAATAATAAATTACTAATGCGTTAAATATGCAAAATAGACCCAATGCTAATGCGATTTATAATCTCCTACTAAATTCGCCCGTTTTGGTCTAGAGAGAAGGAAACACTAGCCAAAGCGGCTATTAGGACGGGCTATTTATCTTACTTACCATTAAAGGTAAAATATGCACCATTAAGCTGTCTAGCGGACCTATAGCCTTTTAATCTACGGTTATAAAACCCTACCTTTAAGCAACTAAACCGCAGGAGTAAATTATTGGACTAGAATTGCCACCTAAACCTCTATTTAGGTTAGCCCTTCCTAAAACTGTCCTAGAGAGACCTACTAAAGCTTAATAACAACCCCTAAAACAAGGCAGAGGACGCCCTTATAAATACCCTCTACTTACGGCTATAACTAATATCACCATCTACCTATAGGATAATAGTCAATTTAGTACTTAATTCAGTACCTTCTAACAAAGGGAGCTTACTAGTCTACTTAAGAAGGGGGTTTTTAAGATTGTGAGACTTATAGATATACCATAAGGCGTACAACTCTTTAATTCGCGATTTATTAACAAGATTAAGAATAAGGGAACTAATAAGGCCTTTAAAAAATCCTAACTAGTTATATAAGCTTATAATAACTTAGAAAAGGAACTGGTTCTTACCTAATTATTAACCATTTAATAAGTCAGCTAGTAACTAATTCTCTATATTGCCTCTATAAAGCTTCTATAGGCACGACTTTACCTCCAAGACATTTTATAGGCCTATGTATAATCAACCACTATACTAAATTAAGAGTTCTATGTATAACCTCCGCATAAGCTAATTAAGCAACTTGGGATTAACAAGGCCTCCGTTTTAAAGGTTGTAAAACCACTTTATAGAGTACCGGAAGCTAGTAACTACTGGTTTAAGATATATCACTTATATTATATCTAATAGTTGCAAATAGACCAGTCTATATATAACCCCTATCTCCTATAGAGTAATAAACCCTTTAGCATTATAGGCCTATAAACTAATAATACTCTATTCCTGACAGATAAGACCTTTATAAACATAGAGCAAAACGAGCTGTATAAGGCCAAGTTTATAGCTAAGAAATGGGAACAATTTACCGTTAATACGCCTATTAAGTTTAACGGTAGTCATTCAGCTACTAACTGACGGGAGTATTACGCTTACTTAGGAATGACAATGCATAAACCTTAGTACAATTAGCACTAAACTTGCTATAAGTATAGGATTAAGAAGAGCTATAAGAACCTTAACCCTAAAGGACTAGTACATTACTCAATATGCTAGAGGTGTATATATTGCTTCAGTTTGCCAGCCAGAAGCCTTATTTAATTCATCCTTTACTGCCTAGGTAATTAACCCTAACAAGGAAGATATAAAATAGTTAAATAAGCGTCTAAACTAGCAAATCAAGAACGCTAATAGAGGCCTTAAGTTTGTTAAGTTAGATATCAAAACCCTACAGCTACTAGTATTTACGGACGCGTTGTTTGCTAATAATAAGGACCTCTCTTCGCAGATCAGCTATATTATTGTACTAGCTGATGCCACAAAGAAGGCTAATATCGTCCATTGGAGCTTAGTTAAGTGCAAAAGAGTTACTTAGAGCGTACTAGCTTCTAAACTCTACGGTACGGCCCACGGCTTTAATATTAGTGTTGCGATTAAGTCTATAGTAGACAAAATCCTACAAATTAACCTCCCACTTGTGCTTTGCACTAATTCTAAGTCCTTATATAACTGTCTAGTACAACTCGGAACCACCTAAGAAAAACGCCTAATAATTAACATAATGTGCCTCTGGCAAGCCTATAAATGGAGACAGATTACGGAGGTGAAATAGGTTAACAGAGAGGCTAACCCTACTAACGCTATAATAAAGAGAAAACCCTGCGCGGCCCTTTAACGGCTTATTAATACAAACCAAATTAACCTATAAGTTATAGAATGGGTTAAACAAACAAGCTCAGACTTAGCTTAGGGTTATATTCTATGGACCCTAACTTCTGCCAACTAATTAGGATTTTCCATGCCTGGTATAGAAAATCGCTATTAGCTCGCTTACCACTAGCGCCTTGGCGGCCCTTGTGACATATTAATATACTACCCCTAACAATTCTTCTTCTTCCTCTCCTTAGCTTAGTATTTTCGTAATACAATATTTATATAAGCCGTAACACGGGCTATGTAATTACGGACCTGTAAAAGGAGCGTGGAGGCTATTACGTATTGATTAGATCTCTAGTTATTGCGTATATGCTACGAATAACGGGAATAGTACGATTTGGTTTCTTTTAGAGTTGCTCCAGTGTTAGAAGATATTCGTCTTACGTATCACGTGCTCTGAGCACGTGATCTACGCAAGACGCGTATATGTATTATCAACACTGCATTAGACAAGACATCAATTAACTACCAACTTCAACACCGCATACGTATCGCAATACAGCGATATTCGTGCACGTTAATAATGCGAGTATACCGACAATAATTAATTTTGTTAAAAAAAAAAACCGTGTTGTTAACAGTATTAGAGCTCTATAACTTTACTAAACGCTAGCTAATATATATAAAACCTATATAGATTAATAATAACTACCCTAGAGAACCTATTATAGCCTAGCGGATATATAGTGTTATATTATAGTGTACTAAAACCTTACTGCGCGCCAACTACTAAGTTATAGATATTTAAACAAACCTATAGTATATTATTATAAAAACTTACTATATAAAACGGTAAAAGGTTAAATAAGATACTAAAATAGTTACTATAGTATTAGGTGCCGTATTATAGACGTATAGAGTACCTTAGGTAGTTATTGTTTGGGTAGGCCGTATAGATAAAGCTCTATATACGGAGGCTCTGGACAAAACTCTATATAAAGCTCTATATAAAGCTTTTATATAGAGCCTCCGTAGTAGAACTGTTGTACACAGAACTGTCGCACGCAGAACCATTACACGCAGAACTGTTGTACGCAGAACTGTCATACGCAGAGCTGTCGTGCAGAGCCTCTGTACGCAGAGCTTTATAGAGCTTTATGCGGAGCTTCGTGTAGAGCCTCTGTACATAGAGCTTTGTGCAGAGCTTTGTGCAGAGCCCTTGTACACAGAGCTTTATGCAGAGCCTCTGTACAAGAGCTTTGTGCAGAGCCTCTGTACAAGAGCTTTGTGCAGAGCCTCTGTACACAGAGCTTCGTGCAGAGCCTCCGTACACAGAGCTTTGTATAGAGCTTTGTACAGAGCTTTGTGCAGAGCTTTGTGCAGAGCTTTGTGCAGAGCTTCGTGCAGAGCTTTGTACAGAGCCTCGTGCAGAGCCTAAGTAGACGAATCGCCCATTCAGCAGCGCTTTTTACCAAATATCGTGGAGGCGTACGGAGTAGGTATACTTATTAATTATAGAGCTGCTTCTACGGATCAATTTAACGGTATTTTTAAAATAGTAGCTATTGTAGAGGTGTAGATTAATTTCGTTAAAGAAGGTAACTGCTCTATATACAAAACAAGTTGGCTTACCTAAGAAACCTTATAAAAGTCTCTTAGACTATAGAATCAACTTTTTAACAAAAAAGGTTAGCGATATCCGCTTACGGATATACATATGTCCTCTAATTGATTCTATAGTCTGAGCTTGCTAAGGTAAATCTATAGCTACAAGTCTACCGCTTATAATATTACATCTTAACCAACTCTTCAAACACTCCGTATGTTTAATATTTGTACTACCAAGCGACATACAGTCCCATGCAATCGTTTAACGGCCACCTAAAAATACTCGCTCGGCTTCTACCAATATAGACGGTATAAATAATATATTAATAGCCACCTAAGAGAGCCGTGGGTAATTAGCTCTACAAATTAGATTAAGCTACCACTATAGATCTGTGCCTTAAATTAAGGTGGGCTTTACTTTAATAAAGTCTTTGTACTTATCCTCTACACTACCAGTGACGTTAAGCATGCGTATATAGAGTTCGGTTTCAGAAGGCTTAATAAAGCGATCAGTAGAGATGACTTTTGGTTTAAATTTATAATGCATATATTACTCCTCCCAAAGCTTTCCTACTACATTAAACGAGGCCTTATCCCTTGCACAGATAATAACGCTCTATAAAATGCGGCCCGTGCGTACCAATTAGAGAGGTGCATGCATAGGCAGTAAGTCGTTCTGCCGCATCACCAAACCAAAACTCTTAAAAGTTTTAATGTTCTCCTGCACGGGCCACAAAATATAGCACCCTATCCATGCAAGGGATACCACTTCTTATTTTAGTGCTTTATAATATAGGGTTTATAACGCAAAGAATATAGAAGAATTAACGCCGCGTATACGGAAGTATTATTGGTAAGCTTATAGTATTTATTAAAGGTATACTAGCTAGTAATAATAACAGAGAAAAGTTATTAATTTGGGTAATATCAATTCTATAATATTATTAATTATTTAGGGCTTAATTACATTAAGAAATCCTACCTTTAATTACTTATAGTGCTTAATTAGTATATCTATAGTATAGAGCGTTTGGTTAATTAATAAGAAGTCGCCTTAGTTTATTAATATAATCTTATAGAACGGCTTTAGGAAGGCATACGTCTTCTTAATAATATTCCAATTGTTAGACGTAAGGAAGTTATCTTTAACTTCCTTATACCACTTTATTAAGTACATATTAATTACTAATTAAACGTTCTGCTTTCTAATAACTTTAAGTATAAGAAACTATAAGTTTTAATAAGTATTATTATTTAAAGGAATAGATCTTCTATAGAGAGCTTCAAAGTTATTCTAGTAGGCCTTTAAAGCTTAAATATATATAATAAGGTTATAAACTTTTCTTATTATACCAATCTCTCTCTACTCTACGGCTTAGGCATTCTTTATTCTCTCTATAAGATTTTTATTAATTATTAAATTCTTATTAACTTTTAGCTGTTAGATAGCTTTATTAATCGCGTTATTATCTTTAAGGTAAAGAAAGGCATAGATGGTGAAGTTAATAGTATAACCACTATATTAAATTTAGTAGTAAGTGTCACGGGACTAGCACGCATTGTTATAATTTGGCTTGTGTGTACGCGTATATATAAGCACGGACCTAATCCCTAAGCAACACGTATATATACCGCCTCACCTCATACATAGATCTTCACACGATATTAATGTTTATACTTTTACCTTATACCTTGCCTTGTACCTTAACAGACAGTCTATACTATAATAGTAAGTAAGATTCTAATCTAGCAGTTCTTTAGCCTTAAGGCCTTCCGATATAAGGCAGTATATCTTATTATTTAAGCCGTGGCTATTACCATAAATATAGCCAATATTACCCAAAATATTGTATTACTTGGCAACTTAAAGAAAGGCAGTGGCTTAATCTTTTTACTACTATATAAAGGGAGCTCTAGTAGAGCAAGTAGAGCCTTCTATAACTCCTATATATCTATATTAAATATTATTTATTGCTTAACGTCCGATTTAGATTCCTATTGGGCCCACGCGGACTACTCCTTATTTATATATAGGGAGAAAACTCCATTTAAGAAAACCCCATAATCTATCTCCCGCCTTTTAGAACTCTCCTACTTAGCCTACGAGTTACCTATAGTGCTCTACTACTTTACTTTTTAACCTCTTTAGGAACTACTGCTGCCGTAACAAGCCTACGGACGCGCTAGTATCGCAAACTTTACTCTACTACTGTAGAGTTATTAAGGGGCGCCTATTACTCGCCCCTTTGTGTTCTATTACTATTTCCTTTATAACCCAGAACTGGTCTAGTATATTTTGGCTAATAAGCCACTAGGTAACCGCCTTAAGACCTTTTTGTGTTAAGAGTAGTGTATTATAGTTTTCTATACCAGCTACTAAGAATATTGCTTCTTGGTTAGTGCGTAAGGGGTATAACAGTATTACGTGTTTTGGTGTCTATCTTAGTATATATATATTAATAATCGGTAATTTAGTAACGTCTACATATTAATTAAGAAGTAGATCTTTAAGAAAGAGAAAATAAGCTTTAATTTTAGTACTTTACGATATACTACGTAGGATTACCTAATTAGCTTCAGTATAGTTCCTCTCGTATTAATTACTACTTCCTTTATAGTATAATTAACTATTATAAGTAGCGTATAAAGCTTAGGCTAGGTAGCTGTATTATATAGTAAGTTTTAAAGGGTAATTAGTTATATAAGAGCCTTATTAAAAAGCTTTGCGATTAATTAATTTTTAAAGGATTTTTTTCTTCTACTCTTTTAATACTACCTACTTTAGGGTTGCTATTTTATTTATTATATTTATAAGACGCTCTTACTAGAGTTTCTTTACCGCCATATCTCTACCTTCTACTTAAATATTATACTTTTTACCCAAGTAGGAGCAAGTAGATATTAAGGAGGGAGTGTTCTAATCGCATATAGAATAGTACTAGATCTTATTCTTATCGTTATAAATAGCCTTATAAGGAAGTAGTTCGCGAAAAAAATCCTAAGTAGAAGTAGTAGTAAAATTTCGCTTTTTATAAAATAAAGAGAAAGTAAAGTAAATAGATTTAATAAACTTGCGGTAAAGTTACTAGGGGTATTATTACTAGTAAAAATAGTAAGCTTATCTAAATTAAGCTTAAAAAGGAAAGAGGAAGTCTTATTATTATTATTAGTAATATTAATAAATAAGTAAAGTATAGTAGTGATAGAATCTTATATAGGACTTTACATTTTGAGGATATTATATATAATAACTTATAAGCCTTAGCTAGATAGTTAAAGATTTTTAATTTATATAGGGCTCTCTACTAAATTAGAAACGTATATATATTATTAAAAGGCTAGTAAATTATTTACTAAAAAACCAGAACTGTACTTGGCGAAAAGTTTTAATATTTAATATATTTAATATTTAATATAACGTGTTCCACTACCGAGCGCATCACACCACGGGCGCATCACTTTAAAGAACACTAAAAAGCCTAAATTTCAATCTTAAATATCTTAACCACTACTCAATAATATTTTCTAAAAATTTAAATATAAGCTTTTATATACATATTTTAGTATATATTATAATATTAGAGTATGTAACTTAATAGTTATTATAATATAGAGTTTAGGGGCTAAAAATAGAGATATTTCGAAATATCTCAACAACCACTAGACTATATACTTTTATATTATAATAGGAGCTAAAATAGGCATATTAGAGCCAATATTTAAATTTTTAGAAAATATTATTAAGTAGTGGTTAAGATATTTAAGATTGAAATTTAGGCTTTTTGGTGTTCTTTAAAGTGATGCGCCCGGTGGTGTGATGTGCTCGGTGGTGGAACACGTTATTTAATATTTAATAATTGCTAATTAATATTAATTATGGATTAAAGACCTACGCAGCTCTATAGACAGACTTACTAATAAATAAATAATTTAAACTATAGATCTTTGGTTTAGTTAATTGGATATTTTAAAGCTTTAAGCTTATTAATTTTAGTTGGTTAATTAAACTAGTAAATGGTTTAGTCAGATTTAACGGTTTAGATAGATTTATATATATTTTACCGCGATAGTAGTAGGATCTAAAAACTCTACGCTATAATTTAGTAATAGGCGTTTAGTATTATAATGCTTACGTTAAGCTTAAAAGTTATTAGTAGGGGGAGAGTAGGTGGACATCTATAGGAGCTTCCTGCGATTATATAATAGCCTCGCCTATATATATATTTATTCTTTATAACGACTCTACCTTATTTATATACTACTATATACCTATATACCTATCTAATAAAACTTAATAAAAAGGATATAATTAATTACCCTTAGTATTAATAATAGTAAGATCTAATTCTATTAATCTAAAGCGTAAATCTATTAATATTAGTTATTATAATAGTATTTAAACGTTATATCCCTTAACCCGTCAGGACGAGTATAGAAGAAGGCCTATATGTAAATACTAAGTATTCCTAAGCACGGCCACCAAATCCTACTAATCTAATTAGTAGGCTCTTATCAATAACCTACGTACCTAGTTAAGGGATAAAGGTAGCTTATTATTACGGGACCACTCTATAATACCTTGTAAGCGCCTCCCTGTTTTTACTACTAAAATTTACTAAACCGCGGAATTCTACTAAATTCTACTAGGACTGTGACTATAATACCTTATATATACCTCCTTATTTCTACTACTAAGGCACTAGTTATCTAGTATCCGCATTTCTATTAAACTCTGCTAAATCTATTAAATTCTACCAAATTCTACTAGAACTGTAATAGCGTATAGTATATGCCTATTAGCCTAATAACTAAGTTAACGATTTATATTTATATTTATATTTATATTTATATTTATATTTATATTTATATTTATATTTATATTTATATTTATATTTATATTTATATTTATATTTATATTTACATTTATATTTACATTTATATCTTATATATATAGGGAGAAAACTCTATAAGAAACCCCTATATTCTATTTATTTACCTTTAAGCCCCGCCCGCTTAGTGCCTATAGTCCTTTATATCCTTACTTTTAGCCTCTCTAATAACTACTACTGCTATAGTAAGCCTATAGACGTGTTAGTATTTTAAGCTTTAAGTTAACAATATATATATCCTATCTTCCTATTCTTTTACTTCTTTTCTTTATATAACGTTTTAACTTTACTACGCAGTTTAGATATATAGCTTAATAATATCTACTTTACTATATATTATTGTCACTTATACTTATTCCGTAATATTTACTATCCCTTATATTGTTATTTACGTCTAATAAATTATAGCCTATGCGTACTAATTAATTACCTTAGCAAGCTTAGACTATAGAATTAATTAGCGGACATATGTATATCTACAAGTGGATATTGCTAACTGTTGGGAATATAGGCAAGTTGCCGTCACGTGTCACCGCGGCACTAGCGTGGCGAGGAGCCTTAAGCTCCTTACCCTTCCTCAAGTAGGAGGGAGATATAGAATAACAATTATTATACTATCTACGAACCGTAGCTACGTGATATTACCTTGTAATACCTATACTGATTAGTGGTTAACTTTACTATTATACCATAGAACAGCTAGGTATTCCACTAAGAAAAGATAAGCCACTGTACTAGTGCTACTCGTGCTAGAGGAAGCTATCTTTTAAGATTAGAACTGGTCCTAAACCTTAAATAGAACTCTTCTACGAATCTAAGGATTTAAAGGCCAGAACTGGTCCTAAGCCTTTCCTAGATTATAGATTCTTACGTCTATTACGTAGAATAACACGCTTTACGAGTCTTCGCGATTTAAGGCCAAAACTAGTCCTAAGCCCTATAATCGCAAATATACGTTATAAACGCGTACTAAATAACGAACGCGTACCAAACGACAATCCCTATACTAATAATACTTCCCTCCCTCCGAAAACATGGCTATGCCTACCTTAAACGACTGGGAAGACTCCTTACCACTAGGGGTAGCTTTGTACGCGAAACTTATTAATAAAAATTGGGACGAATTTACCTTTAATATAATAACTTATACCTTAAAATAAGTTAATGGCTTTCTCCTATACCGTATTATATTCTATTAAAGTAGATACTACGCCGATCTACAGCTATAGGAATATTTTAGGGAGGATTTTATAGGATAGACCGCTAATACCTAGGCACTTAGCAATGTTGATATTGTTTAGGATTTTTAAGACTTTCTCTGTAGGAATAGGGTATATGTTGCTAAAAATAGTAACCTAATTACTAGTAATATCTAGGCCGTTATTATTGGTATGGAGGAACTAGTATGGACGGAAGCTAAGATTATATATTAACTACGGAAACTTAGAACTAACCCGTATTCTTTAGAAGGCAACTTTAATTTAAAACGAAACCCCTAGAACGCTACTATCCCACCTAGAGGTGCTCTTCTACCTAGAGGTACTCTTCCTCTACCTCTGCTACCTCTAGCTCCTCTACCCTAGCCAACTGGTGAGCCTCTACTACGAGAAGTCACGAACCTAATAAAGGTATATTTAGACGAGGAGAAGAAGTTTGGAGGAGAATTGTATAATATGCTTGGAACAAAACTATAGGTCTTTTATAACTGCTGCAGCAAGGTTAGAATCTAATACTACTAGTTTTATTATACTTTCTTGGTTATATTAAAGGGACAGGCGGCAATATTTTATTATAACTATATTGCGGGTAGAAACTATAGCTTTAATATAATGCTTTAGCTTACTAGAGCCTACTTTAAGACTAATAAGAATTGCCAGCTTTATATATCCGAATGGCGGGAGACTATATTCTAAAGAGTTATCGCTTCTAACTCAATAAAGACTTGTTTAGAGTGACTTTAACTACTCTTTAATAAACTCTAGAAAATCTAATGTGGTTTTACTAAAACTTACTAAAATAAGAACAGCCTAAGGGACTAGGTTATTTTAGTATGCTGTAGCGTTCCTAAGTGCAACTTGGTGCTATATAAACCTATAGATACGTTTAAAGGAGTATATACTAAGCTACGCTCCGCCGTAGGTACTGCAATGTGAATATAAGAATCTTAATAGTTCTATACCGAAAACCCTACGCAACTAAGTATTCCTAACTAACACGATTATAACTGGACTGACCGTATATATAGTGGCCGTGGTAGGGAATACGGCAAAGGGTACAATTAACGTCAACTATAAGGCAATTATGGAGGTCCTTATAGAGGTTTATTTTAAAGTGATTGCTAGAAGAAGTGCTATGTTTATAAAAAGCTAAATTGCTAGTTAACTAGACACTCCCTTAATAAGTGAAAGGAGGTATATAATAAGTTCCGTCAAAGTGTAAGAAACGTTGGAAATTGTAAAGTCACTATGGCCTACTTCTAAAGCTTCCTGGTTTAATATAAAGGCGTAAAAGACCTTAAGGGTAAGGTTAATAAGACTAAACAGCTCCTTATAGATATGGAAATTAAGGACTACTCTCCTAACCAATACTTTACTGAGTATGGTAAGGTAGATGGTATATAAACTGTTACTATTCTTAATAACCAATCTACGCTCCATTCTATTACGAAGTTAGATATCTTTAATGAGCTAAAGGAGAGCTCTGCGTTCTCCTTTAATAACAAATACTCGGCAAACGTCTTCTATAGTATTATACTAGATATTGGAGCCGCAGGAGTATCTATAGTAGAAGAACCTTAAGTTCGAGCCCTTTAACAGCTTAATAGCTCTGTTTAGATTAACTATTTAACGGCAGGCTAATACATGATTCGTTTTGGCAAGGGTACTGCGACCTCTCTTGGCACAATTAGGGTCCAAACCCCCTTAGGGTATATTACCTTCTATATTGTTCCTACGAACACTCCGTTTCTATTTTGTATTAAAGATATAGATAAATTAGGCGTTAGGCTTGATAACCTTAAGAATATACTTATTTAGGGAGATAATTGGGTGCCTGTTATACGCAAGTGGGGTCACCCCTAGTTGCTCCTTTATTAACTAGAAAAGAGCATTGCTTAAAGCCACTTAACTAAGTCGGAATTACGCCAACTATACTATTGTTTTGGCTACCTATCCGTTTACTAATTGCTTAAGGTTCTTTAGCAAGCAGGCCATAAAGTTAAGGTTAAGGCAATTAAGCACCTTATAAAGTACTGCTATTACTGCTAAATAAACCAGAAGTCCCCTAGCCGATTTAAGTTTACCCTTAAAGATGACTATAACTTTAACTTCTATATTATTGTTAACGTTATGTATCTTAGCGGCAAGCTAGTACTCTAAGTTATTGACTTCTTAACCTCCTTCTAAGCCGCACGTTTTTTAAAGAATATGTTAGCTAGGAACGCATAGGATACCCTTTAATTATGCTAGATTAATGTCTACCTAGGACCCCCTAATTAAATTATTTATAATGTAGGAAAGAACTTCTTATCTGTAGAGTTTCGATAATAGATAAAGGCAATGGCAATTAAGGTTAAGGAAGTCCCTATTAAGGCATATAATAGTGTTGGAAAAGTGGAGCGATATTACGCGCCATTATACTGCGTATATAAGATTATCTCTTTAGAACTAGAGGACACTAGCGAAGAACTTACCTTATAAATAGCTGTTAAAGCCGTTAACGATTCTACTGGCCCAGATAGACTCGTACCTATATTGCTAGTCTTTAGCGCCTACCCTTAAATAACTAATAATTCTCTACTATCTCCTTCCGTTGTGTAACGAGCTAAGGCTATTCGCAAGGCAATAAAGGAGGTGCGACGTCTCTACGCCACACGCTAGGTCAACAACGTACTAGGAATAAGAAATGGCCTAAATACCTTAACTACGCTTAATCTGCTACTCCAGTCTGAGGTACGCGTATAGCGTAAAAAGGGAGGGTAGTTAGGCCTATATTAACTTATTGCAATTAATGGTTAAACTTGTACTATTTAGATGCCTTATAGACCTACTTAATTCTAATTAACTGTTATTAAGCCTTACTATAAAGATAATAGTTCTAAGCCTTTATAGGATGCCCTAGAGGAGAACCACAATTAACGTGCTTTAGAAGGCGACTATAATTCTAATATAATTGTAGTAGAGGTTCTGCAACCATAACGCGGTAGAGGTTGCCTAAAGGGATTACGAAATCGCCAATATCTTATTAATTTTAAAGAGCAATTTGTTGCCGCCATTAAGAATAAAGTTGAGTTATTAATGGCCTTTATAATAGCTAAGGAGAAGGCTGACTTTAAGCTCGTAAAATAGCTCTAAAAGGAAGGTTGTATTATAACCCCTAGAGCTCCTTTCTAAGCATTTAATAAGTAGGAGATTGATGGTCTTATTATAAGAGGAGTCTTTAAATTTAAGAAGTATAACCTTACTAAGTTTAATGGAGTTTGTATCTTTAAGTTAAGAATAGTTAATAAGATTAAGGGCAAAGCTACTAACGCCCTATTTAAAAAATTAAGGCTTGTTATTTAAGGTTATAATAATAATAGTAAGGAGGTAATTCTTATATAATCTCCTACGATTTAATAAGCTAGTTAGCGAGTTATTATTACGCTAGTTCCCTCCTTAATAAAGAATGGAATAGTGGTTTATTTATAAGATATTACTTAGGCCTATACCTAATTAGAGACGCACCTTTAGCGCTTAATATTAGTATACCTTCTAGAGCAAATTTGTTACCAATATCCCGAAGATACGATTATGGTTGTGCTTAAGCCATTATATAGAATTGCAGAGGCAGGAACCTATTGGTGGGCTACCTATAGTAAGCACCATAAAGAGAAGCTTTTAATAACCACTTCTATATTTAACCCATGCTTCCTAATTATTACTATAGGAACTCTATTTAGAATTATTGGTATGTAAACTAATAATATAATTATCTTAGAAGACAACCAATTCTTAGCTCTTAAAGAAGATAAGTTAGTAAAGGCAAATCTTATAGTAAAGCTAAAGGAAAAGCTTAATTTAATAATACTATTACTCTTTAACGGATGCACCCTCTCCCTAAACAAGGATTCTATTACTTTGCGCTAGAAGGGTTAAGGTAAGAAGATTGATGTTATTAACGCTAATTCTCTAAAGCAAGGATACGTAGAGTAACGCGCTTATAGAGCCTATGTTGCTTCTATCTATTAACCTAAGGCTTCCTTTAATCTCGCTATTGCCGCTTAACACCAGGAACCAACTAAAAATGACGTTCTTGCCCTAAATAAGCGTCTTTCCTGGTAAATGAACTATCTTAATTGGGGATTACTCTACGTGCCTATTAATCTTCCCACTACTAAGCTCTTTGTATTTATTAATGGGTTATTTATAAATAATAAAGATTTTAGCTTCTAGCTAGGATATAAGATTATTATTGCGAATAAGTCTACTAGAGAAAACGACTTTATAATCTACGGTAATTTTATCTATTGGAGCTTAACTAAGAGTAAGTATATCACTTAAAGCGTTCTAGCGTTAGAGATATATAGAATAGTTGGCGGAGTTAATATAGTAATCGCAATTAGAACTACCCTAAAGATAATTATAGATCGACTTAAACTTCCTATTATCCCCATAATTGTGTGTACCGACTTATATTCCCTTTATAAGTGTTTAGTCAAGCTTGGTACCACAAAGAAGAAGCGCCTTATAATTAATATTATAGCACTTCGGCAATCCTATAAATGGTAAGAACTCTTTAAGATTTAATAGATTAACGGTTAAGATAACCTAGTAGACGTAATAATAAAGGCAAACCTAAACAAGGCTCTAGAAACGTTTGTTAACACAAATACTCTATATATATAAGTTAAAGGTTAGGTTAAAAGGGAGTAGGAGTATAATATTCTGCAGACCCTAACTTAAACCAGCCAATTAGGATTTTCCATCCCCGGGATAGAAAATCGCTATTAGCTTACTTACTACTAGCGCCTTAGCGGCCCTCTTAATAAGATATCTACCTATAACTCCTAAGTAAGAAAGCACCACGTGCTAAGAGGCAAATTTTAGGACAGTAAGACTTATATTATAATGGTAATAGTAAGTAAGGAGGATTAATATTTGTTACGCTAGTCAAGCGGTATATATATATAGATGGCAACCGCAAAAGAAGAGTTGCTAGTGTTAGGAATATAGGCAAGTTGCTATTACGCGAGGCAAGTTGCCATCATGTGAGGCAAGTTGCTGTTACGTGTCGCCGCGGCACTAGCGTGGCGAGGAGCCTTAAGCTCCTCACCCTTCCTTAAGTAGGAGGGAGATATAGAATAACAATCATTATACTATCTACGAACCGTAGCTACGTGATATCACCTTGTAATACCTACACTAACCTTTTTTATTAAAAAGTTAATTCTATAGTCTAAGAGACTTTTGTAAGGTTTCTTAGGTAAGCCAACTTATTTTATATATAGAGCAGTTACCTTCTTTAACGAAATTAATCTACATCTCCACAACAGCTACTATCTCAGAAATACCGTTAAATTGATCCGCAGAAGCAGCTCTACAATTGATAAGTATATCTACTCTATACGCCTCTACGATATCTGGTAAAAAGCGCCGCTAAATAGGTGATTTGTCTACTTAGGCTCTGTACAAGGCTCTATACAAAGCTCTATATAAAGCTCTGCATAAAGCTCTGCATAAAGCTCTACACAAAGCTCTGTGTACGGAGGCTCTACACAAAGCTTTGTGTATGGAGGCTCTGCATAAAGCTCTATATACGGAGGCTCTACACGAAGCTCTGTGTACAAGGGCTCTGCACAAGGCTCTGCATAAAGCTCTGTGTACGGAGGCTCTACACGAAGCTCCGCACAAAGCTTTACGAAGCTCTGCGTACGGAGGCTCTGCACAACGGCTCTGCGTATAACGGTTCTGCATACAACAGTTCTGCGTACAACGGTTCTACATGCAACAGTTCTGTGTACAATGGTTCTACTACAGAGGCTCTATATAAAAGATTTATATAGAGCTTTATGTAGAGTTTTATCCAGAGCCTCCGTATATAAAGCTTTATCTATATAGCCTACCCAAACAATAACTACCTAAGGTACTCTATACGTCTATAATACGGCACCTAATATTATAGCAACTATTTTAGTATCTTATTTAACCTTTTACCATTTTATATAGTAAGTTTTTATAATAATATACTATAGGTTTGTTTAAATATCTATAACTTAGTAGTTGGCGCGTAGTAAGGTTTTAGTACACTATAACACAACGCTATATATCCACTAGGCTATAATAGGTTCTCTAGGGTGGTTATTATTAATCTATATAGGTTTTATATATATTAGCTAGCATTTAGTAAAGTTATAGAGCTCTAATGCCGTTAATAACGCGGTTTTTTTTTTAAAAAAAAATTGATTATAAGACCTAAAAATACCTAAGTAATAAAAATTATATAGTCTAAAAGCCTAGGTTCTGTTATATAATTAATTAACTTTAGGAAGTAATATAAATTGTTAGTATTAAACTATTTTAATATCCGCAATCTCTGCAACATAAATATCGCTAATACCGTCTATAAGTGCTACGAAACTCGCTTAGACATAATTCCGGTGGTTTTGCATAAATATAGTTAGTCAGCTTACAGACTAATTAAAAATCCGCACCAACGGAATCACGTCTAAGCTTGCTGAGGTAAACTAATCAATAAGCTGTATTCCTAGGCGGTCAATTGTTCTGCCGCATTATTAAAGTTTTAAGCTGCCTACGCCTGGGCCCGGGCCCGGGCCCAGTAGGACCTAAATTAACACCTCTACTTAAGGAGTTTATGCCTATATGGATGTTTGCTATATGCGTATATAAATTAAGAGATACCCTAAGTTAATTAAACGGCCTCCTTTTAGACAGGATACCGACAGTAACTCTTAGCAGTAACTTTACTGTCTAAATCTTTTCCAAATTAAGTAGAAGTTGGGGCGATAAAGTAGCTAAGACACTACCCGCATCCAAGAGCCTGCAATTATAGAGCGTCGCGACAGTTGGCCAATTAACTCTATAACTAGCTCTATAATTGCCAATCGCGTCAACAGATCTACTCGTAGAAAGCCCTTAGCATTTAAGCGAAATACTGGCTATACTATAGGCTTGGTTGCCCCTAGGTCGCCTATACCTTACAGCTATATAACTATCTATTTAGGTTTTATCTAATACTTACTCTATACATCGAGCTTATTAATTATTATTAACTATATACCTAGTCTATTAATAAGTCCACCGTAGTATTTCCTATAATGTACTTAACAAGCGAGTCTGTTGGAATTATAAGGTCATAAGGTCACAGCGGAGCTGTCTTAAGGGGTTAAATTGATAATAGAGATGACGCAGACGATGAATATTGATGGGTTTGTAATGCAGTAGATATGGTTAATGTCTATATAGATTATATATGGACTTTGACCTTGTAATGTGTCCAGAGCTTAGTTAGTACCTCATCGCTAATTCTGACACTCCCCTATACTAATAACGCTCTCCTTATCTAGTCCTAAATAGGCAATTATAAAGCTATTCCTAAATTACCTTATAAGCGCTATTTGGCCTATATATAGAGGGAAAACCTAATAGGCGAAAACCCTCTATTACTTACTCCGTTAGTTACCAATTCCTAGCGTTACACAATACTTTATAAATTGGTTAATTAGTAGCTGTTTTATAAGTATATCTCTAGGTTAATCTTTACCTAGTATATATACTACTTTAAATTAACCTTGCTAAACTATATCATTTTATACAAAAAGGTATTAAGTCTTAATATGCTTGGCTTTCTAGTGGTGCTTTATATTATATAAAAGGTTAACTATACCCTTATTGTTATAGTAGAGCGTAGGGATAAAAGGGTTGTTATTATCTCTCTTTTTTAGATTTCTTATTAGTTTCTTAAGCTATACTACTAACCTTACTCCTTCTAATGCCGCTATAATCTCTACTTCTATTAAGCTTAATACCATTAACTTCTATCTTTAAGCCGTCCAGATTACCACTCCCCTATAGCGTATAACTGCTCTGCCTTGGAATAATATCCGATTGTATTCTATTCTATATATAGTATTAGTAAAAATACTATAGCTAGCAGATAGGTTAGTTAACATAAGCTTATATAGAGGAAGGTAAACTACTTAGTTTAAGTAGGTAATTCCTGTTTTAAGAGTGCCGTTTAGATATTATAGTAGCTGCTTGCTTAAGCAGTAATATAATTCTCCTAGTACTGCCATAAACCTAGCTAGCTAACTAATAGTATAGCTAGTATTAGGACATATGCTGTTTAAGAGGTAGATTGTAAAGCTAATAATCTATTAGTATATCGTCGCATTATTATACTTAAAGGGACTTTTAATATTAGGTTTTAGAACAGTGCTAGCTAGTATTAGTAGCTTGGCTAGATTATAGTTATCCATTTTTAGCCATTTAAGTAGCTTCTTAGTGTATATTATCTAATATAGCTTAAGGGTTTAGTTTATACAGTCTTAATTAATTTAGAAGTCTATAAATACCTCTATAGGGCCTAGGTATTTACATTTTTATTCTTTTAAAATTCTTATCTTTATAATATTAAGGTATTAGCACTTTCCTATAATCAGCATATTGCGAACGAATAATAAGATATATACTTTATTTCCTATAAAGAGATTAGGGTTAGCGTTAGCTAATTTTAAACCTATACTCTTAAAGAACTTCTTAACCATCTAAAACCATTCTCTTAGTGCCTACTTTAGGCTATAAAGTGACTTATTTAGCTTTAAGTAGGCACCTTTTACCCCCTTAAGGTTAGGTTTAAAGTCTTTTAATAGGTTAGAAATCTATATATAAATCTATTCTTATAACGGCGGGTTTAAGAATACAGTTTTAACGTTAATATAGTTAAGCTTAAGGTCCTTAGCTACTACCTTTACCATTAAGAACCTAAAGGTGTTATATAATATAATAGATACAAATATCTTAAAATAGTTAATATTGGAGGTCTGCTTATCTTCCTAAATATATAGTCTTGCCTTCTTACAAATTACTTCTCCCTTGGCGTTATACTTATACTTTAGAACTAGTTTGCTTAGAAGTAACGACCTTCCTTCTAGTACTCTGCCCCTTATAATGGTATAGGTATGCATTCTCTTTAAAGAGAGAAATTCTTTAAAGATAGCTTTTATCTAGCCAAGAGCGTCCTCCCTTAAGGCCTAATCTAACTTAATAGCGTTAAATGGTGCTATATGTGCTCCTAAGGAGGTAGTATTCTTAGCTTTTAGGTGGATAGCTTTTATAGCTATTACTAACTAAACCACCGTATTATTATAAACCCTTATATTTAGTAACCTTCCAGACCTTATTCTCTACGCATAAGGAATGCGTATTAATGTACTTTATACAGACGTCCTACCCTTAGTATTATCTTATAGATTTAAGCGTCCCACTTAATTTAAGCGGCCTACTTAGTCTTAACCTAGGCTTCCTACTTAATCACACTCTGGCCTACTTATAGTTCTTATAACTAGAGTCTCTATTAGCACCCAGTTATAATCTAAGCGTCCTACTTGGTCACCATCTAGCCTACTCTTAGTTCTTATAACTAAAGTCTCTATTAGCGCGTTTAAGGTAGTAGGGGGAGGTATATATTAGTTCGCGGCTTAGCTTATAGCTTACACCTAAGGTGCTCTATAAAGGAACCTATATTTATTTACTTTAGCATCTTTAAAGATCTTAATTGCTTATATATACAGGTTTATTATCTTAAATTAACTACTCCCTTTTAATCCCATGAAGATATAGTTAAGTTTTATTTTTAAATTGTACTTCCTAGGGTGTTTCTTAAGCGTATTAATTGGGTTAGTATAATACCTAAAGATAACTAAATTCTTTAAGTTAGGGACTTGTTGGGTATATGCCTTATATAGTATAATAGCACTACTATACTCAAATTCGTTAAATGGAAGTGCTAAGGTTGGTACTTAATTCTTAATCCAGACAGTGTGTTTAACTACGTAGCACTAGAGTTTAATTAGTATATTTCCTTAAAATAGAAGTGACCTTATCTTATAATCAACTATATAAATTATACGCTTAATTATGCCATTATATAAGTGCTTATATAGCGGGTAAGGTTTAAAATTAATACCCTAAGGTATTAATTTGTCTTAAAATCTATGGCCAAACTCCCCTTTTCTATTGTCCGCTTAAATCCATACAGCCTTATTCCTAGTAAATCTCTCTACCCTTATAATAATCTCTTTAATATACAGCAGTACCTCTTTAGTTTAGAGGGTTTTAAGAGTAATAACCTAAGTATAGCGTATAGCGTTGTTTAGGGCTAGGAGGTAGTAATTATAACCTCTAATTAATATACTAATTCGTCTCGTAGTATTAAAGTATAGTCCTTAACCAGGTATCTTCTCACACTTAGTTATCTTCTTGCTTAGTATTTCTTATATCTTCCTAGCTAGATAAACTTCGCACATACTCTTACCAACTAGTACTACTCTCTTCCTAAGCTTTATGCCTAGTAAGGAGTGCTATAGCTTAAATAGGTTGCTATAATTTATATATCCAGTTTAGCGGTGCTATAGCTCAGCATCTATTTCAGTAACGTTTAGTTATAAATTATATACTTCTACTGTCGCATTAAATGCTCCCTAAGGCTCTTATAGTATATAGAGGTTATTCCTTATAATAGCCTTAAATATCGCTCCTAATTTATGCTTGCTAGTAGCTTAATTATCTATATTAAAGGTAATTAAATAGCCTTCCTAAGTAAGAGTCCTTACTAAGATTAGCTTAATTATCTTAAATAAAGGTATAAGCTAGACGTCTTTTAGCCTTAGGCTACCAATTTAAACTTAGCCATAGCCTATAGTAGGGACAATGGTCCTATTTATAGTGCGGACCTATTATAGCATATTCCATCTCTTTAAGTATATTAGATCTAATTAGTTACTAGTAAAGTGCTTAGTTATACCTAAGTCAAGAGCCTAAGCTAGAGATATTATTATAGTATAGTACGTTTAAGGTTAGGGTTAAGGTAGATTAAATTACTATTAAATTCTTCCTTAGCTATTACTATATTCCCTACTTCTTCTGCCTTAGAGACACCTTAATCTTTCTTCTTAGCGTTATTAAATCAAAATTGTCTAAATAGGGAATAGTCTTTTTAGTAGTGACCTTTCTAATAGTATACTCTGCACTTATCTCTTTCTGATTATCTTGGCTCTTTACTTACTTAAAATAACAAGCTATAACGTAATAAGAAATAATCAAATCTACCAGTATAACCTCTGCTCCTTATTTAACCTTAATTTCCCCTTCTCCTCCTAAGTTCGTCTTTCCTCTTATATACAAGTGCTGCGGTCTATACTTATATAGGGAAAGCAGTCTCTTGCCCCTAAAGAAAGGTAATACAACTCTTAAGGTCTTATTTGTCTTATAGACACTAGGTCTTCGCATTCTACTATATAACATCACTTAGTAGGGCTAGGAGGAGTTGCTCTTTAATATTATTATTGGTAAGTGCTTAAGGCATTAAAGCTAGATTAATCTTAAATCAATTTAGTATATAAAGAAACTTAATAATTTATATTTTTATAGGGTTAAATATAGTGCTATAGAACTCCCTGTAAAGTCTAAAGATATAGACTTTATTATTAGCCTTATTAAACTTCTTTATTCCTTCTCACATTCCTTAAATATTATACTCCTTTATTATCGCACGCATCTCTTCCTAATAGTTATCTCCTATTAACTTATAGATAATCTTATTTACTTCCCCTTATCTTCTTCTCCCACTAGCTAAATTAACTTAAGCTAGGTCTTCTATACTAGTAATAAAATCCCATCCTTCTGCCATAATTAGGGCTGCCTTATAGGTGCGCTCCTAGTCTGCAAAGTTGTCTCCATTAAAAATAACGATTTTACCGGCCTTGTGATTATATATAGGTATTGTTAAGGTTAAGGTAGAGGAGGTCATTTCCAGGGGTTGAATTTTAAGTTAGGAGAGATATTGCTACCAGGGCTTATAACCTGTTAGAATTATAAGGTTATAAGGTCATAGCGGAGCTGTCTTAAGGGGTTAAATTGATGATAGAGATGATGCAGACGATGAATATTAATGGATTTGTGATGCAGTAGATGCGGTTGATGTCTATATAGATTGCATGCGGACTTCGACCTCGCAATGTGTCCAGAGCTTAGTTAGCACCTCATTGCTAATTCTGACAGAGTCGGCCATGTACAGTCGTTTAAGAAATATCGGTACTGTGGTTTGCGAAAGTGCTGCGAAAATCAAATTAAGCGAGCCCCGCCCACACAGCATCGAATTTGGGTGATCTTACCATACACATCAAATGCCTACCACGCATACCACGCCTGAAACGCTTATATCTGCCTAAGAGGCTTGAGTATTATATCGTATTGCCTATATAGATCAATTTTCTGGTGTTGCAAGCGCGATGGTACAGCGCGATAGCCTT
>Ga0307507_10003930_pt1 | contig 27458 bp, 25 predicted proteins | sample 7_EM_MG_FD_207223 | JGI IMG/M metagenome (GOLD analysis project Ga0307507, IMG submission 207223) | Populus trichocarpa ectomycorrhiza microbial communities from riparian zone in the Pacific Northwest, United States - 7_EM | ecosystem: Host-associated > Plants > Roots > Unclassified | place...
CTTGCTAGATCTCATTAACTGGTATTCGTTATTTTGTTAACCTGCCGTGCTAGGTCCATTGTGGTTTGGTGCTGTGGTACAGTTGAGATCTCCGATAGTGGATACAGCGGGTTTTTACGGTACGGGATTGCAGGGGCACGGTTACCCGGCAGTCGGCCAAATTTTCACGGCAGGACCAGATATACTGTGGTATTTTTCACCAATCTCCATGTTGCGACGACCTTTTGGAAAATCACAATAACCCATGGCAGGCCTAAAAACTATAATCGCCCTCTCATTCGTACCCCCCCCAAAACCCCCCCCCCCCCAACCCCCCCCCACCCCCCACAACCCCCCCCCCCCCCCGCCCCACCCCCCCCCCGCCGGGGGGCGGGGAGACCGGCTGTGTAGACGTTCGTGGGCTGGGCTGTGGAACCGGAGGATGGGTATTGCTGTTGTGGGGAAGGCATTACCACTACCATGGCGTTCCTCTGATTTCTTTCTTAAACTCCGAGAGTAGCCTCAAGGAGAATTGAGCAATGCGGGGGGGGTAGAATCGAGCGTTGGAACTTGGATTAGGTTTTTGGACCAAGCTGAGCCAAGTTGATCTATGGGAGGAGAGAGGGGAAAGAGGCACTGTTAGCCGGAGGAAAAAGAATCCGAAGAAAGAAGGTAGCAGCGGGATTCGCCGGAAGAATAAAATGTGTAAGAAATAAGAGTTATTACCTGCCGATGCAGAGATAAGTTATTTCCCCTCTTTTCTTCCCTATCGATCACGATGGCAGGTGTTTGTGGGTGAATAGAAAGCTCTCGGGTAATATGAACAGGGGAGGGAGATCGGGGAAATGGAAGGCAAAGTGGGATTCCTCGAAGCTTTCCCCGTTGAGGTGGTGAGGAGGTTCGAGAAAAGGTAGGTTCATTCACTCGAGTACGTTAGGTCTTGGCGTTTCTTAGAAACTCAGGGGTTGTTTGGTGCGGCTTAAACATGCAGTGACAGGGGTTTACACTTTACTTCGACTTCAAATGTCTTTGGACCTCAGTGTTCTGCAGGATACTCCTCGAGTATGTAGGTCTCGTTTCATGAGCGCTTTCGCGCGGTGCTCGGACGGCCATTTTCGAGGGGGTGAAATGTTCTTCTAGTGAGAATAAGCATTCTCAGGACTTTAGAGAAACGAATTCTTGAGTTACCATCCGAACCAAAAAAATTGGCCCACTTACGCACTCGTTCTACGATAGAGTCTGCGCAGGTAACTATCTAATCGATGGGTATTAGCCAGAGTTTGATCATCTGAGCTGCTCCTGAGAAGCCTTCCTCTGGCGTCAATCATGTTATTTCAGCCCTCAAACTCAGTGCTAGGGCGTCCAATTATCTGCCCGATATATGCGAGTAGGTGTAACTATCTTTAAACTGTTTAGTGCGCGCTTGAGTACTGCAGATTGTCGTTACTGCATTGATGCCTAGAGTGCGGTGAGCGCGCCTGAAGGCTATGTTGTAAAATATAGGATTCTAAGTCCTTATGCTTAGTCCACAATAAATTCTAAACTGGCTGGAGGAACCAAGCTTCGATTGGCTCTTGGAGGGTGGAGTATCACTTTCCAGTGGTTATCGATTCTATGGATGTCCAGGCATGGGAGCAGGAGACATCACATAAGGTGGAGGGACGGGAGGTCATGTGCAGACACGAGGAACCCAGTAACCGACGGGAGGTCATGTGCAGACACGAGGAACCCAGTAACCGACGGGCACCTACATAAGCGGATACGGTACTCGAGTACTAGTACTGTAACTCATATTGTGTTACTCCGATATCCTAGCATGTCTAGCTTCCATTAAACCGGGAAGCGGGGTGATGAATCAGTTAACACCAAAAAGGGTGAAAGTCTAGAAATCTCAAAAGAGGCTCAACACTAAAACACTACGAAGAGAAAATTCCGAAGAGCGACAGATTTCCTTAACGGTGCAGCATATTAAATTCCCCTTTCTCTGAGCCAAATCCGTAGGTTTGACTGTTTTAGGAACTCTGAAGTGGGGCTCCGGACAAGATTCCCACGGGTAAGTGATTCGCTTCCATTTCCTGGTCTAATACGCTACTCTTTGAGAAGGTCAGTATTCTCAAAGGTATCGGGGCCCCGCTAAAGGGCTACTAAGGGAAACTGAACCGGGAGCTACTGGTTTCTCTGGAATACCGTAGAGGCTATGGGAATCACCGATAACAAGGGGGATAGCCGGAGGTTGGCAAATATGAGGAATGTAGGTGATAGTTGGCGAACTCTCAAAATATACTGGGGGTGCCCAGGAAGGAAGGATACTAGTGCGCGGGAGTGGAGTTTGGAACTTTCAGCTTCTTCCCTATAGTTTCTATTCCTATGAACAATGTGTCAAGTTAATTGAATTAAAGGTGTGTCTTTTATTTTCCAATATAATTAGAACAATACTAGTAGTAGTTCGTTTACTCCCTATCACAAGCAATCACTCGCTTGCGAAGTTGCGAGTGCCAGTACTATCCGGGTTATGATAATAATAATAATATTATTATTATTATACCAACATACCTCGCGAGCCCTACCTGCCGGGACAAACCCAGTGGGTTTCCCGGCGGTCCTGTGGAGGTCTCATTGACGCTCAGGCTGAGTGGATGACAGCCCATCGATAACCATACACGAAAAACGAGGGTTGCGCAGTGCCCCGTGCCGAGAATGTCAGAAAAGCCAATACCATACCTAGACCGGGGCTCACCTCTCCCATAGGCAGGAGCATGTCCGGAGACCCCATATTTTACCACATTTAGAGAAGCTATAGCGGGGATTCTAACTAGATGTAGCCGAACTAGACCGTTGCAAACATTGGGGATGGAACTTTACTTCCACAATCCTAGGAGGCTTTCCCACAGACCACAGTCCAGGTATAAGACAACGTAGAGTTCAAGCATGATCCATTATAAACAAGTTCCAATAACTAATTCCAGAGCTCGGATCCCCTCCTACAAAAGGATATGCACCCAAACTATCGAAACAGCACTCCAAACAGAACCGAAGGGGCGGAAAGCAAGCCCTACTCTCGCTCATAGGCAAAAAAAGGAGACGTCAGTGCCCTATTTCATCCTAGTCCTGTCATGCCTCTAAGGGTTTTACTAGCCCTTCGGGAATCGAGCTTTGGGCCCCTGGGAAATTCAAGTGGACCGTGGTCTGGGCCTAATCGCTAAGCCCCAACCCCGACGGCGGTAATATTTTCTCTGGTTAGAACCTTTTTTGCCATACCGAGTTGTATTCACTCGATGTATTAGTGTCTAGAGGGCTGGGGCCGGCGGCAATGGCTAGGGAGTGAGCCCAGATATCGTGAGTTTTGGAGGACAAGCGGGGGATACACCTGACTCTAGATAGTATGATAATATTATTATTATGAGGAGTATTATAATAGTTTACACCGTATGTACATACATCCTTGTGCGGGGTGTTTCGGGGCCTGTAGGGGATGCTCTACCGGTAGGCGGAACTTTTCTTCCCGAGACACCTTTCGGATATTATAAATTTATGATAGTAAACAGTCAAAAGTGAATATCACCCAACGGATTTAAAGGCAAACAAGGGCCAGAATCCCTGATAATATGTCACCTATTTGAGCCCACCCAGAACAAGTCCTGTGAGCCATAGGGTATGCAATATCGCCTACAAGGGCACCATTGATCAGAATACCAATACAACCATCCTAACACTACTGTGGAAGATCTTACTTTATGGGCGTTTATTAGGCACCCTTGATACAAATAGAAACATATTGGCTGTTAAATCGGAGTGGGGAAGCCATGATAATTTATCTTCTAATAAGTTTTTCATGCTAAAAAAATGTTGTCAAGAAGAGTTGAGGGAGGTTGGGTGGTTAAGCAGTTAGTGCTTCCAATTTTGCACCAGGGTCCCATATAAAAAATACAGGGGTAATATAATGTTAGCTGTGGTATGTCTGCAACAAATTTGGACCAATGCGACTTAAGAGCATAAAAAGGCTATATACAATCAGATGTCATGGAAAATCTTGGACCAGAGCCGCCCCCACTGTTTACTTCATAAAACATGTTCATTGAGTTCGTGAAGCGGGATACTTTTGGCGCAAAACGGGGGGGGCAGGATCTTTCACCCACGGAAAGGTATTCTGTTTAGATCTCTTGTCCCGAAACTTGCCCCGGCCGTCGTGTCTGGGTCTCTGTTTCTCACCCCCTCCCCTGCTTAAAAGGAAATAATTTCCTTTCTTTCTTTCAAGGCTAGGTCAATTTCTGCCATGCCTTAGGTGTTGAATAAATATTATAGAATCGTGATCTTTAGGCGAAAAATCAAAGACAGCAGGATAAGTATTTGTTCATGTAGCGATATGATGTGAAAATACCTAGCTGGCGCAGTGGTTAATATGTCAAGAAACAATTAACCTCCTGTGCAATTAGCAGGAGCCCAGGAGTTCGATTCCTCTCAAAATGAGTTATTATCGAACGATCCGTCACGTAGGGTAGGCGGACAATAAGGGATACCTACCCTACAGGAACTGGGAGACTGAAGACCTTAAGCCTTCATCATAAGGCTGTAGCGCAAATCAGATCTGCTGCGAGGTGGTAGAATCCGACTCTAGACCTCACCACCTAAAGGTGAGGTCCGCGATCGGCGGGGTAGCAGAACAAAGATCAAACAAGAGTTTCTTTTTCGCTTTTTTTCCTTTAAATAAAAAAGGGGTCGCTTTGCTTCCATTGATTTGAGGAAAAAGAGCCACTGCAGATTCCGAATGCTATAGAGATTCTCCAGTACTTACCATGTACTGTACTTGGCAACAAACATTTCAGATACCATAAGATCACTTGGGAAATAGGCGAGTCATGGAAATGGTTTATTTATTTCTCTTCGGCGATTATCTATCACTCTCGGTAGTTTTCTAGTTACAATGAACGGGGTTTCTCGTCTTAAATCCTCCCACATACTGGCGTATCACAAAATATTCTATCAGGGGATTTGAGACAGGATGCGGTCTCTTCCACCCCCCCCCCCTTGTTCCCCCGAGCCACCCCCTACTAATAGTTGTGTCACCTCTTCGACCTAGGGAATAGGACTTTTATGGGAGCGACTGGGCCCGAAGACGTGCCAGTTGCAGACTATCCTTATAACTCTTGACCAGACCACGCAAATCTATAACCTAGTAGATAGGGCTACACTTATCAAAAGGCTGGGCCTGCCCGCAGGGCATCATTCTAACGTCTGACTGCTATCGTGTTACGAAACCATACCTCTCTCCGTAATCGGCCTGGGCCACCCAGCCCCCTCCCGCTTCTGCCAGGCACCAGTACAGTACACAACAGATTACCCATTGGCTTCACTAATCTCCCACCTTCTCAGCGATCCTGACCGCCCGTCTTATCGCCGTACTCTCGGTGCAGTAGGTGGATTATCTAGTGTCCCCAGGCCTGCAGGGCCAGTTCCAAGTAGATGGTTTCGCACACTTGTTGTATGATTTGGCCTGACTGTCTCCTTTCCCTCAGCCACTACGCACGACTTTATAATGGCGGTGAGAGAGATTCGGAGAGCTTTCAAATTGTATATATATCCCCCTCTAAGGCCATGTCGTTGAAGTGAAGCATCTACCAACCGCCATTAAATCCGAAAAGATCAACCTAGAGCCGAATGGACACAAACTCTTTGAGAAAAGACACTACCACCACTCACTTAGCCCAGCTAGCATGAGCACAATGGCAATAATTGGAGTAACAAGCGGTCTCGGCCAGCTTGTTACAATACCTCCCCACCCTCACCCCCGTTTTGCCCCATACAATGGGCAGAAGCCGATCACAATCACCGCCCGTGGCTTAGGATTCCCGCTCTGAACTAGTAGAAGGCATGACCCGTCTCCGCTTGACCGACACTCACAAGAACTTCGTAGCTCTGTTCAATTGGCCAACAGTGATCAAGCTTCGTCAAACAGCGAACTCAATTCCTGATCTCGCGGGGCCCGTCGAATCCGAGACCCAACCAGTAGAGCAGTATGCTGCGGAAGGGCAGGCCATCGGGAATTGGGCGATAAGCCTCAGAGCTGTGGCAGTCGGAGTGACGGGGGAGGTGGATCCGCTTTTCAGGGGAGTCACAGGGAAGGTAGCTCAGGGAAGCTGTGGAGTACATTGGGGGGTTCCTAGCCCAAGTGAAGGGTGCCGGAGGGTGTACATGGCATCAGAACGAGGATTCTGGGGAGAAGTTGAACTTGGCGGAGCATCAGTGGTTCATGGAGCGTCACTCGGTCCATGTGGCGTCCTGGCAGGGAGCAGTGGGGGTTGAGAGTTTCGTAACTTACATTAATATAAAGAGTGGGAAGGAATGCTCGATAGCAACAAAGATTATAAACATAAAGTTACCCCCCTCGTTTCGCTACCGTAAGAGCTCGAGTGAACGGACCATGTTCCAGGTACAGGTAGTCCAAAATTTCCTCCTCCAGGAAAGGGGCCAAAAAAAAAAAACCTGCCTTCCGAGACAAGCAGGAAAAGAAAACACCAGGCCTTGCTAAGAGAGAAAACTCCAACGTCCCAGAACAGGGTCCGTTTACCGGTACGGTATATAGTTCCTACAGCACTTGTAACCCTGCTGACACGTCTAGGAAGCTCGTCGAGAATAAGACAACCGAAAAAGTCTCAGAAAACCCGGGTTTCCAACCAGCCTCTCTTTGCCCTATACTGGAGTATCGTAGCTCAATCGTCAGTGAGATCGACTGGCATCCAAGCACCAAGAGAGCCCCAGAGCCACCATTCCTGGAGTGTAACCCTCTGGCAAATACAAGGTCGCAGAGGGCAAGGACGCTAACCCCGTATAGCGAACCATTGCTTACACCTCTCATTATTCACTCACCTCGTAACCCAACCTAACAAGACCACATCACACTCACCCACACACGCACCTACGCATCCACGAATATACCTCCCGATAATAAAACCAACAAGCACACACACCCCATCACCATCACCATCACCACAAAAAAGCAATTCCAATATACCAATCCATAGAAATAAATATAAAAAACGCCAAGAACCCCGCCCGCCCGCCCCTTTCGGAGCACATTCCCAAAACCGCCAAACCCCCTCCTATATAAGACAAAATATGCCACGTAAGGTTTCCCCCCCCCTTCCTTAACTATCGCTATGCAAGCCAAGTGCTTCACCCAGAAACGCAGGCAGCCAGACAGGCAGGCAGGCATCCATACCGGTACAGTACAAATACACTCCCAACAACCAGGCGCACGCCCAAACAATCCATTCCATCCAAAAACCCCCACGTGAGATCAGCCCAACGAAGATTTTCAATACATTGCCATGTGATACTTGCTTTTTCTTTCTTTTTTTCTTTCTCCCCCTGCGAAATGTACATGATGTGTATTTTCCATATAAAGGTCGGAAGTGCTAGTTATGGGCTATGTACTAACTAGCATTGGTGCGGTGGCTGTGATGTTACATTCTGCGCGAGTTTCAGATGGACGGTTGTTATTTGGATGGAGTATGGGATCGAGGGAGGGGGGTGTTCTTTGTAGGTTGTATGTGCTGCTGCTGATCTCTTTGATTGAAATCGTATCGTATATGGGGTTTTTTTTTTTCTTTTCAGAAGAAGTGGCGGGATCATGTGGTATCACTCGATGTTGTTCTGGGTGGCTGCGGGAGGGAGGGAAGAAAGGGAGCTGGATGGGGAGAAGAATGGGTAAGCTTTGGGTGGCCTAGAGCGACATGATGTTACATTGATATGATAATATTATGGTAGGGACCATTGTGTGTTTGGGCCGATTCGTCGGATATAAATAAACATGATTCACGTGCCTTAGGTCGTGTTGACTGCTATCGCATACCGACAAAAATTGGTCCTTGGCCCTTCCGCCTGGATCCAAACGGTATCCAACAGCAGCTCTTTTTTTAAACAAACAAACGCCTTGGTATTACGGTACTCTATGAATGTATGCAGACATACCAATAGACATCTGTAGGACATGGGCACTTGTACCTTAGGCGCAGTCAGACGCACAGGAAGGCGGGTAGTGTACCGTAAGCAAGTAGCGCATCTTCTGATCTCCCCTGCCCCTCTCCTGTTGCCAAGGAAGCTTTGTGCGACGATGCTGACAGCCGGAGTGCCTCGCCAAGTCGTCTCGAGCAAGAAGCTTATTCCTATATCCCCGCTTATGAAAAAGTTCCCCCCACCTCCTCTCTCTCTTTGGGAGTTACTGGTGTTGGAGGCTGGCTTACCGGGATACCACCGACGTGCTCTCAATGCGTGCACGTTTCCAAGCCTTCCTTGGCCCCCTTCACTCACTTCACTCAGCAAGGAAGGTGCAACTGTGTGAACTGGCTTTGAAGTTTGTAGCGGAATTAGTTTCAAAAAGTCCAAGGACTCTATTTTAACTTTGACTGTTCAAGCCCATTCATTCCCTCCCTTTTTTTTCTCGAAAAATGCTACACACGTTCTCTTTCATTCATACAGTTACGCATTACAAAAGTGATTTTCCCATAAATATTCCCCGAACGTTAAAAAAGGTAGGTAAAAAAGAAAAAAGGTACCATTGAGCTATATAATATTATAAGAAAGAAGAAGGTATTGGGGGAAGGAGATGAAAAAAGCAAAAAACCTAGGACAAAGAAATAGATTAACAAGTCGCAAGGAGTTTAGACAGTGTAACGGAAGAACTATTTCGATTATTAGTATTTGCGTCTTAGATTACTTTGATAAGAAGGGGGGAACTCACAGTAGCATTATCGCCCTTCTCCCTCTCCGCATCCTTCATCTCATCAGAGTAGCTCTCGAGCGTGAGTCCCTGCTCGGCCATGAGGGCGTCGCGCCTGGCATTCTCCTTCTTCAGGTAGGTAGTCATAAAGCAGCAAAGCGCAAGACTCATGCTAGTCGTAGCAATAAGCAGGCCATGTCCAGAGAAGTACCTGGGCGCATCAGTGGAGCGGTAAGCGAACGCGGCAATGGTACCACCCAAGTTGCCGAAACCAACGTGCATTGCGATTCCGACACCACGCTTGGTCGAGCCGCCAATGTTGTTGCCGTTCCAGGCAACTCCCATGGGGACGTTCGGGTAAATACCACCGGCGGCGAGGAACGTGCCAAGGTACTGGACGCCGGGCTTGTGGGTGGAGATCAGCATGGTGAATCCGACGATAGAGCATAGGCAGGAGGAGATCATGAAAATTCCGCGCTGCTTCGTACGATCGGCAAGGTACCCGGCTGTGATAGTGCAGATACAAGCGAAGACGTAGGGAGGGACGCTCATCAGCTGAGACTCCTTGTTGGTGTAACCCATGTTCTTCACGATGGTCGGGAGGAAGAGGGAGAACGAGTAGAGAGGGGTGTAGATTCCGATAGTGATCAACATGTGAATGTAGATCTTCCAATCCTTGATCGCGTGGAAGAAGTACTTGATATCGTACTCGTCCGCGAGGGAGGTTCTATCGGCCTTCAAGCGGCGGTGGACTTCCGTGCGCTCTTCGGCAGTGAGGAATTTAGCGCTATGAGGACAAGTTAGCCGCGGGTTCAGTAATCATTGATCTTGAAGGGCAAAGTGGGCGGCTACTCACGTCTCGGGGTAATCATTGATGGCCCAGTATGCGATACAAGCTAGAGGTTAGGCTTATTTAGTAATTGAGACGCAAATAAAGCGAGGGTGGAAGCTGGCCTTACCAACAATGATCGTAGCCAATCCCTCAAGAATGAAAATCCAGGCCCACCCAGGCTTCCCTCCAACTCCATCCATCTCAGTGATACCTCTAGCCAAGAGACCACCGAAGGCACCGGCAAGGGTAGCAGCGGAGAAGAAGATTGCCATACGAAGACCGCATTCGTGACGTCTATACCACATGGTGATGTAGAAAGTAACACCGGGGAACAAACCACCCTCTGCGATCCCGAGCGCCATACGACAGGCCAGGAGACCGGCGTAGCTGGTGACCACACCCATGAGGGTCATGGTAACACCCCAAGCCATCATAATAATAGTGAGCCAGAGAGAAGGGCGGGTCTTCTTCATCATGAGATTGCTGGGCACTTCAGCCGCAACATACCAGGGGAAGAATACTGCCAGAGCAACCTATTGCAATTGAATAACTAGTTAGCTATACAATTTCGCGCGGGAGAGCACAAATCATCGCCCGCAACTTACATTGTAGTCAAGACCCTTCATACCAAGATCTTTCTCAAGCCCAGCCAAACGTGCATTGCCAATGTTCGTGCGGTCCAAGAATGAAAGCCTAGAACATGACAACAAGAGCGCTAGTTAGTTTACTGTCGGCAACGGAAAAAAAAAAATACTGCCTCCAGAAGAAAAGAGACGTCGACATGGCCATAAAAAGCACCACTCGAGGAGGGAGCTCACAGGTAAAGAAGTGCCAAAAAAGGCACGAGATGCCAATCCAACTTCCTCAGAAGCTTTTTTGTTCTCTTCTCGTCGAAGCTAGCGCCATCCGAGGACTCCAGCGAGTCTGGGGTAACGACTCCATCTACATACTTCGCATCCTTCCCAATTGTACTCCCCTCTGACATCCTTTCGATATTGTAAGAATATGACTCTGCTCAATGAGACGAGCTGTTGAAAGAGAATGAAAGAAAGAAAGAAAAAAGACAGAATGGAAAGGGAGAAAAGCTCGTGCTCGAGGTTGAGAGCAAAAAGCTTCTGATATTAGGACCTTTCGAGCTTTATCCGGAGTTCGAGAGTCTTGGTATCGAAGGGAAGGAAATGTAGAAATTAAGGGGGGGCAGCCCAGGTGTTAAAAGGAACTCCCCAAGTGCCCTCGACCTAATCCGAGTACCGCAATAGACCTTCTAGGTAAACCCCGGCCACTGACCCAATTAAAGCGTAATATGTAACCCTGGACTGTGCACTGTACGAGTGCAGTACAATAAGAAGAGTGTGACAAGAGGGGTGCAGTATTGGCTTATTGGCTGACTGCAGGCCAACAGACTGGCCGAGACAAAACTGAGTTAGGAAGAAATGCCGGGAAGGATAAAATGAAAGATGAGGCTGCTCGATTTGGAGTGGGAGGAACACCGTACCGGTATTGAAAACACGATAAGGGAAATATCCCGTCTTGTTGTCTAAACGAAAAATGAAAAACAGCGAAGCTGGCTGACTGGCTGACTGGCTCCCAACACACGAGACGGAAGAGAGTGAGAGATTGGTATCATTGAATTTGGGGACGAGTAAACGTTTTAAATGCTTTCAATCACGATACTCCACAAATCAGCAAGAACAATACTATTACCGGCAGTTGCCATTCAATGCCACTCACTGTACTAGTACAGTAGTTTCCCCAGTGGCGGCTGCGACAATGGTAGGCTAACTCGTGGTATCATAGCGGGATGGGAGCATTCTGATGGTGGAAAAAGCTAAAAGTAACATGCTATCCGCTACCTGCCTCCAACTTGGCTTCTTCCCCCAGTACCTATCTCGTTTTCTTTTTTTCCTTTTTTCCTTTTTTTTTTTTTTCCTTCCTGCTTATCACTGGCGCAGTGGGAGCGCTTTCGTTTGCATAACTTACCCGTACCAGCTCGTGAGAAAAGAAAGTTCCATCCATCCGATTGTTGCCCTTTTTCTATTTTTCTATTTTTCTTTTTTTCCGTTATTTTCTTTTTCTTAACTTTGTTCCAGCCCTTTTTTTGATTGTCCTCGAGTAACAACACCATCCCCTTCCCTCCCTCTCCAATACCTCTCCAATACCTCTCCTACCCCGTAAGCAGGCGATTTGGATAGGCGAGTTGCCGGCCGGGACACAAAAGGAAGGGATAATATTATAATACAAAAAACAAAAAAAATCTTTTGCTTGCTTGTGATCAGTGGCCTTCCCTCCCTCCTGATCTTTTTTTGGGTATTATTATACTGTATTTGTTTTTTCTTATTCCCGCGCTGAGGATTTCCCCTTTCTCGAAACAAATTTTATGGGTGCCTGTAGCAGATGCTTTTCTTCGATTTTATTGCGTCGGTATTGCACCCTCCCCTGTTGTACCGGATTATGTTTTACATTTACCCCTACCCTTGCCCCCTTTTGAGGACACAATGCCTAGAGATCCTGTTGATTGCTGATGATAATAATACAGACTGTAGTCGACACGCCCGTGATTCGTTGGTATGGTGTCTGTACGATACGATATCTGTGCTGCACTGTACTCGAGTACCGCTGATGCTGTTAAAGTTCGCCGTAGGTTTTAGCTTAGCGCTATCTTGTTAAGTGCACAAAAAGCGTGTGCTTAAATTTTACTTTTTCCTGATCCAGGGACAACAACAACCTCCACAACGCCAAAAAAAAGAAGGGAAAAAGAAAAGGAAAAAAAGAAAAGATATATAGGTTGCCGCTTCAATTGTGCCATATCATACAGATGGATTGTTGTTGTTGTCCATTCTACGTGACGAGTAGCTTAGATTGAGTTACAGTATGGAAAGTCCTTCCGCCACTTCACTTCACGTCCGCCCGCCGCCCAGGTTCAATATCCTCCGCTAGATATCCTCCGCTTGAAATCAAGGGAGACAACAGCTAGCCCGCGTGATGCTTCCTAGGTATCATACTGGTACCGGTGAGGGTATGGCATGTGTGGTGGGGATCTTAATTCATCTCAGACGGCGACAGTTGACTCGTGCCTTCAAGGTGCAAGATGTGAGAACAAACCATCCAAGACAACTACTCCTCAAATTCCGATGGTAACCTTGTACGAGTACAGAAGCAATTGACTCCGGGAATGGTAGGCTCTTTTCCAAATGCAGTTGTGGTCAATTCAACAAGATGTTTAAAACTTGGGCGTGTCTGATATCTGAAGTCTGGTCTAGGGACATCGATCGGGGGAGAGGGAAAAGGCTCCGAGCTAGCCGGTAGGATGAGTTTAGCCAAAACCAAATGCTCCCATCTCCCCCGAGATCTATGGCAAGAATCTTGAGCGGGTAAACACCCTCGCAGCGAACTTTTCAATTGGCTGTTGATCCTGGCTGAGAGGCTCCGGCGGGCTAAAACTGGTTTAAAAGTTAGATTTCTCTAAAGTTACTTAAAAGGCATTTTGGGACAGACCCACGCTCCAAAATATCTTGCGCTTGAAATCGGCACCCGGGGGTAATACATTTTACTTATATAATCCACACAGAGGGGGCGGAACTTGACTAAAACAACCTCAAAAAAAAACGAGCGCATGATACTATATGCGTAATTCGAAACTTGACCATCCTCATGAATGCTACTCTTATTGGAAAGCCGAACACATTGAACCAGAGAGGAGTGTCTCCTGAGCGCTCCTGCCAAGCCATATCTTCCCAAAGATGCGGTTGTGGTTGGCAATTTTCGAAAAATTATCATTGTGTTTGTTTTTGGTTAATTTCAAGGGTCCGGCACCACACAGCTCTCACCGGGGGTGGAGGAGGAGTGTTTTCGCCCTTGCTTTTTTCCCACCTAGATATCACACACTTACCATAGATTCTGGGCAAACTCGACCCGCCACCATTATCTGCGCTGCCGCTGCTACGGCAATCCCGAAAAATCGCATTTGCCGCAGGGGTGGGCCTTGAGAGAAATGGTGACTATGATGATACCTTAAGAAATGTAGCAGCGGGCCGAGTTTACTACCGGCAAGGTTTACGGTACTCGGGGGGGCCGTTAAAAATCGGACAACGCGATCGCCTAGATTCTCCACGAGAGAACCAGATCACATCAAATACCGGTACTGGAAACCAAAGGCTTTTTGGAGATGATAGCAGCTGGAGGTAGCTACCGAGGTTACTCCAAGAACATGGTGATGGGGGGCATAGATCGGATTGAAAATGGCTCAATTTAATACGAGTTCATTGTGATGATGATGAAAATTCCCTCTAAACTCTTGATCCTCACTTGCTCAATTGAATGTAAACTTCAAAGCAGCTGGCGTGGGTTTTTTGGCCTCTGTAACATTGCATTTCTTTCTGGAAAATATGATTGTGATCAAATAATCCCTTGCCACCTTCTTGTTTCCCACTTTTAAAGACACCCCGACTACTCCTAGAGCCAACTTTTGGTGGCAAAATGGTAAAGATTGAGGGGAAAGATCTCCCCCAATTCCCACTCACGAGCCCCATACGGACGAACGGAGTATGCAGCAGATTTACCCCCTAGCCCCATCTTTTTTATCTCCCCACACCGCATTGTCATGTTTCACTCTTACTACTGTCGCAATCCAAGAGCAGTGGAGGAGGCGGGGGGGTTCAACACCGGTGATGGATGAGGAGGAGCAGGAGAAGGGAGGGGCTCTGAGGTAGCCCTAGGGAGATTATGGGTAGCTAGATCAGGTATGGTTGGCTAACTAAACGATCATTTCCACAGGGGTGATAGGGGGAAAAAGAAAGAAAATGCTACGAAGTAGTTGTTTTTTTTGGTCGCGAGGGCTTCTTCCGACTGGGGCTAAAGGTAGATCTAACCGGTAAATCAACCTTAACTGAAGTCGGACTTGAGCCCCAATCCGGTGAACCTAGCACCCTTGCCCAACCAAGGCGCCCACATTCTGCCACACCGTCTGTTGTGCAACCCATCCGCGAGGTCCCGTCTGTGATCAAGCAGCGGTTCCCATCTTTCGAGCCAAGAGATCATCCCCGTCCCCAAACATTCCAACTCATTTATGTGTCCGGGGAGGAAGAAGAAAAAGCAGGAAATAAACAAACAGCTCTACCTCCTATCGCGTGTTGCTATACTGTCCTGTACAAGTGTACAAATGGCGCACCTCCCAGGTTTTGCTAGACAGGGGAAGGGGCGAGAGGGATAGAGAACCAAATATATAACCAAAACAGGGAACCATACGATACTCCCTCCTTCAACATTTCTCTCCTCTCCTCTACCGCGATACACGCTGCGGCGTCCAGTTGGTCTTGCACTTTATTTTATTTTTTCTCTCCTCATTTCCCGCTCCTCCGGTGAAGGTCGCAAAAGGAGCGAATCGCAAGCCGAGTGCGGAGGATTCGGGGAGGCGAGCTACGGCAATCACCGGCTGCCCGATTGACAACTGAGCATTTCTCGCAAAGCACGGTACAGTACTACGGTAGTACTGTGCTCAGTGCTGTACCGGTACCAAGCATCAGATATAGAATTTCTTTACTTTTTTGTGCCATACTCGAGTAGTCTAATTTCCTTCTTTTTTCTTTTTTCTCTTCTTTCTTTTTTTTCTGTACCGTGTTTTTCTTTCCTTTTCGTGACGAGTTAGTCCGTTAGGGTTTCGGCAGTCGGCGGGCCGCCTGAGACGGTTTGCTGGGGCCCTGCATACGGTGAGGGATCATCTGCCGCTGGAATGCTTTGCCCAGAAAATATTGCTTAACTTCAGCACTCAAAGGGTTGTCGACCACGGCTCTGGTGAGGATTGCGGCTCTATTAGACGATAGGGTGGATAATTCTCTATATATGAATGGGGGGGGGTTGGAATATTTCAGGCTTTCATGGCGGTACCGGTATTAGGGTTTGGAAATAGGCTGAGCTTTTGTTGCAGGCAGGGGATGTCAAGGCCATGTCCATTCTTGCTAACCTGGAATGAGGCCATACTTGGCAAATTAACATCCAGTACTAATGCTAAGCCAAGATGAATGTCCATCTGTTCCAGCTATGATACATAGGCTCAAAATAACGTAGCTGAGAGATCAGTTTTGCAACACGAACAGAACTTCATAGAAGTATAGTAATTCGCGATCGCCGGCCCACTCTTATGAGCGATGCAGATGATGAGTACTATTAAAGGAAAGCAGGAAAATGGTGAATTAATACCGCATTCGTCCCAAACTCTTGAAGAGGTGCCAGAACATTGAGGGTATAATTTTGTTTAAACGCACAGATAAGCATGGATGATTAGCCATGTATATATATATTTTTTCCTCTAATCCCTGTGGCGGGGTACTTCTTGTCAGAGACGAGTGCATATCAAAAGTTGTGGAATGTAGCACTTCTGAGCTAATCTAATCCGATCCGATCCAATCCTATGACGCTCGCTTCTCGCTGGAGCCGCTGGGGTATTATCTCACGTTAGCTTTATTGCAGCTGCTAGTGCTACCAGCATCCCGCAGAGCACTGTGGTTGGCCGGCCACGGCGGATAGAACATCCATGCAGACCAGCGTTGCCTCCCTGCTGCAATCGGGCGGGTACTCGAGCACTGTTGTGTGTTGTGCTGCACTGTACTATTGTACCTATCATAGTTGCAGAGAAAGCAGCTCAACTGATAAGGTATATTCTCACCTCTCCCTCTCAAATGCAACCGAGTGCTTACTCGTAATTGAACCACATTTGTGGACACGGCCATAATTGGATTATGCTAAGATCTGGACAAAAAAGGTGAATTCTTGCGGTATGCAATACCATAGCAGCCATCTTGCAGGTTCCGTTCAATGCGAGTGTATAGCGTACGAGTACAGCGCAGTGCTTGTATCGAGCATGAAGTACGGATATCTGAGAACGAGGTAGGCATTCTCCTGGTTCCTAGGCGGCTGTGTGAAAAGAGCCATATTTTCAGATACTTATTGCTAGGTACTGTGCAAGTACTATACTCTAGTCATTAAGAGTCTGAAAAAGTGATCGTCCAGATCCTCTCCTAAAGGACTGGACCATATAAAAGATTGAGAGCCAAAGGTTTTTAAAGACAAGAGCAACTAGGAATAACTATGATACCAGGTATGATAACCCATGAGCAACATGGCAATACCAAATATCAGGTGTAAATTGGCCAGAAACGGACCAATCCCATGCGAGTTACCGGCAGTTGCAATGATGAAAAATTTCCCCAAACTCTTGTTCGATTTAGTGTAACTTCAAAGCAACTGGTCCAAGTTTTTGGCTTTCTGTAACACAGTATTTCTTTCTAGGCAACATGTTCGTGTTGTAAAAATGTTCCCTGCACTGCCGCTCTCCAACTTCCGATTTTCAAACGACCTTCCCGAGAGCACTACAAAACGGTACCGATAACTAATTTATATCGGCATAGTCTCATAAATTAAACAATAGGAATGAAACAACGGAAATCTGGGACGATGCCCGCAAAGCGGAGCGGGGGACAAGGTGTTTGAATGCCCGGCCTTACGGATTCCGGCAACGGGCGGTTTAACAAATTAAAATTCAAGCAGACATTTCGATGAATACCGGATATGGATCGGGAGATCTATTATACCAGGTTTATATCCTTACTGCACGAGGCTGGTATGATGAAATTTGAAATTCGTCCTATAGAGATACCACTTTTAATCCAAACTATCGAAATCCCTCGCGGTCCTATCTGGTCGGTTAGGGCAGGTTCGATGTAATTCGGTTGCCATCATAGCTCTGAATTCTTCAATTGAAGCTCCGCTGGGTTATATGCTACTGCCAGGGAGGTTTGTTGTAAACACTCCCTCAATAAGGTAAGATTTACTGTAGTTTGCGTTATCTGAGGCCTGGAGTTTGCGCTGCATGGATCGACGTGCCATAATATAGATCTAAGTCGTGAGGGGGAAAAAAAAGGGAGGCCGAGGACTCATACTTTTGTCTATAGATGTTCATCTGTAAGGCAAGGGGGTTACTCAGTATCGCTCAGGATTTTTTTATAACTTCTCTACTGGCAAACACTCTATCAAACAGGGCATATTGCCCCCTGTCCCCTGTCCCCTGTCTTTATTTTAGCTGGCATCCTATCATGCCTTTCCCAGGATCCCATGTGAGAGAGAATTGGGGCCATGGTAAACCGTCGCATGGGTTGAAGAGATTTTGGCCTTCTTCCTTCCCTCTTGGGGAAAAGAGGGAGAAGGGTGGTAAGCCGTAGAGGCAGGTGGATAGTGGACAGTCTGCTCTACAAGTAGCAGAAGTTGACAGTGGGGAATGCGAGAAAGCGCTGCCAAGTCTTGATCCTTGGAGAGCTCCCTGTTTAGTAGAACGATTACTCTTCCACTCCCTTTCTTTCTTTCTTTCTTTCTCCCTTTCCCCCCCTTCTCATCTCTTCCCCAGAAAACAGAATCCATACGGGTACCGTTCGGCCGAAGTGAGGTGGGTGTGTGCTTAACCTATCGGAGCCATTTTAGCTTAGCTAGCGACCCACCCCTCCATTGGCTGCTTCGACTTTTTGGAAGGAGGGAAATATCGGCTGTGGGTTTTCATCATGTCTAACGGTAAGTCATTCCACTTGGGCAGTACACTGTAGATCGGTTTGGTCTTTTGGAAGTTATGATACTTTAGCAGGATTGAGGGGTTTATGGGGCTAGGGTGAATTCGTTTGACCTTTCCAAAGCTAATTCTGCTGGATGAAGCCTCGTGAATGCTTGTGGTTGATGCTAAATGAGTACTAGGAAACCGCTGGGTAGGTACATATACCGGTAGTGCGAGCACATAGGCAAGTGAGGTGGTAAGTGCATACCAGGGGTGGCAGGCTTGAGGGTTCCCAGAAACTGGACTTCGACGACATTGTGCTGTATGCCTTGAGTAAGGAGAAGCTAGTCGGGGACAATGGTGTCTAGGAGCATGCATCCTAGCTAGGCAAGCTATTACTATATTCGCTAGATCTTTTCCCTCCCTTACATGTGGGTCTGCCCTCGAGCCACGAGGGCCCCCTCCCCAGTAAACATCATCGCATTGCCACGTTATAGCCAAATTCTGTCCCCTGATAATCATATTCGTAATCAACCCACAGCCAGTCAGCAGATTATCATCCGTCAACGCCGCGGATCATGATTTCGCACTCCCAACCTGGAATTTAACTCTCTGAATCTAGCTCGGATAGGGATTCTAGCCGAATTCGGATCCTTGAGTTATTTAAAACTGAAGCTCTATTTAACGCACTATAATAACGGTGCTTTTCTGGCCTTTGTGGCATTTGTGCTGCGGATGAAATACCGGACAATGTGCTTAGTTGCCCAAAATCTCGTCCTTTGGAAGGGAGTCAAGGCGGGCCAGGAAAAACTACTTTCCGGAGGGAATAAGGAATGAAGAAAGGTAATAATAGTACTAGACTTGGCTAGGAGAGGCGACTCTAAGGCCCTAGCACAGGGTCCGATTGTCTAAGTTCGTACAGTATTTTCGCACAGCACTTTCTTAGCTGCCAGTGCGCAATTTAGCTCAACTTGCAAGCCTTTTGCTAGACTCTAGCTTTCATCAAAACTATCGATAAGGCAGCTGCTGCGTGGATGACATCCCCATCCCCCTAACCAAGAATGTACGACTAGTGACAACACCGCTGCTTCTGCTGCTAGTAAGAACGCCGGGGGGGCTGCTAATCTGGATGATCGCCAGAGCTACTTGCACTATGTTTAGTGTACCGCGCCGCGGGGAAAGGTAAACGCTGAGGAAACTTGGAGGAGAGGAGACGCTCTGTCCAACACTACTAGTACTGTACACTAGCACAAAAGACATTGAACCGTAGATACTGCGGGTAAAAGTGCCTGCCGGCCTAGCTGTACGCTAACTAACCAACTAATTAACTAATATAGCACCCCAATCCCTAGATCAAAACCTTACGAATACAAAAAAATAAAGGAGAAAATCCGGTTTCTCAGCGCCGCATTCATGCGTCGGGTTGTGATAGGAACGTTTAACTTAAATCGCAAGATACAGTGGGCGATTAAACTAGACTGTCCCCCCTCGCATGGATTAAGGCACATTAAACCATCTAACCAGGGGTAAAATAAAATAGAATAGAATAAGGCGAAATAAGGCGGAATAAAGATTAATAAGTAAATGCCGTCATGAACTCTCATCTTATATCTCCTGTGGTGTATCTATTTATTTTTTTGTTTTTTTAAGGTCGCATGGTGTTGATCTCATTTCCATCAACCGGATAAACACAGCGTAGTAGGAGCACAATGCTGCCCTACGGTATAGTGCACAGCGAGCACTGACCTACGAAATGCCTTGAACTACAGTTTAAAACCACGCGAAAGACGCATCAATAGAGTAAATGGTGAATGTCGCTACGCTCGGGGCTCGCGTGGTAGGAACCCATCGCGCCGGGGGAGTTTTCTTACGAGTACAAGACAAGGGTACCGTATTAGCTTGGACAAGGGAAATATGTCTCAGGACGTCCGAGTTTCCTATTTTGACTTGGGCAAGGGACGGGGAAGACTAGCAAAACAAAACGACGCGTTACTTAAAGGGGAAACTTCGACGTCCTGGGACATATTTCTCTTATCTGAGTTGATAAGGTCCAGTACCGTACTCGAGTACGAGTACGGGAGTGCATCTAAGTTGGTAAGTTAGCCGCTGGTTTCTTATTGAACGAGTCCATACTTGTGCTAGTGTAGCTTGGCACCCATAGCATATGCCGGTATATATGTTTAGTAATTGCTTGGTTATCAATCACTCATCGCGGTAAGTGGGCTTGCTTACTTTACTGACTTGTTTTCTCAAAGTCTTCGTTTGTTTCACGCTGTGTGACGTTTATGATAACGTTATCGTACTCGAGTTACAGCACTCGAAGCGCTAGTGTAAGAGGGCAGCGGGTAAGAGGTGCAGTATCAAGTGTGTCTGCTATCTTCTAGGGAGGTGGGGGGGTTACTGGCGCTATTGCACTTACAAGTACTTGGACTGTGTCAGATGCCAAAAGTTCGCGTGGTTGTGACACGGTAACACAGTACTATATAGTCCGCTACATGGTGGGATTGTAATCTCTATGGGCCCAGATTGATTTTACAAACATGCAGGAAAAAGAGGGGACATATAAACAATTGGGAGTGGAGAAGTGCATGTTTTGAAACCGGGGTTGCGGCGGTTGCAGCTTTGGGTGGAACGTGCTTGAATAATGGCGTACTGCAAAGGAGTGGAAAGAAGGAGAAAGGGTTGGAGAATACAATTACAGCTTTTGGGATGGAACGACCTGGATACATCATATGGGTTCGGTAGTGAAGTAGGCTGAAGTGTAGTAATAGGAACATATCCCAAAAGCGCTCACTAAGTTTCGTTCAAATGTCGAAACACGCTGTAACTTCTCCCCTCTCCATGTTATCTGTGATACCTCTAGTTAACTCATGCGCTGCACTGATATCCTCATCTTCCTCCTTCAAACCTATCTCTCCTTCCTTCTCCCCCGCATTACCCATTATGCACACGGTATCTGCAAAAATAGGAACATTCCATGGGACTTCGAGAATCTTATTTTCTCCTGGTGTGATCATACATAATTGATGAAGGACGGACAGACAGACCAATCGAAAAGTAAAAGTAAAGAAAGAAAAAAGAAGAAACAAGAATTTGGTTTTAGAAGAACGGGTGAAAGAAAGGAAAAAGAAAAAAAAAAAGGATGCACCCCGAAGGGAGAACGGAATTCAATGTCCTACCCCTACTCCCGTCCACTCTACCCGAGTTACTGTATGATACTGGTAGTTGAAACGAAATATATTGCATAGCATAAATCTGGCATGGCATGACAAACAGGAATCATGTCAACTTAGCCCAGGGCCATTTTCTGAGCTTTCTTTAACTGTAAACTCCGGCTCAGGCTATCAATCGTTCTTATCACAGTGGCAGTCGGGGGTCTTTGGCTTCCTCAACCGTGCTTCTAATACTTGCTTGTTTCACTTGAAAGAAACAAGAGAAATGTATGGTAAAACATGATTTTAAGCTACCGCACAGGACCACACTACAGCTTAGACCCCGCACCGGTTCAGGAATAACGCCCCCAAGATTCTTTGGACTACTTCCCGCCCTCTATCGTTCGCTCCCTACTAAACGGGTTTTCCCCTTTTTTTTGAGGGGCGATAGGAAGAGTAGCTTATATCATGCCGGCAGAGGTTTCGTAGCCTGGGGCATGCTGCTTAGACGACGGGGCGATCTCAACCGCTCCTGAGGGTGGAGGAGGAGGACGGGGCGGGGGAGGACGCGGAGGAGTGGGGTTGGTGCCAATTGACGGTGATGGAGATGGAGAGGGTGCCCGCGATGGTGGGAGTTCTATGTCAAGGTAATCTGAGCCCTGTGATGGGGTATGACCCGCAGCGGGAGCTGGACCAGTGGGCTCTTTCTTCAGCATGGCAGCGTACGGGATCCCCACGCATGAGGAATTCTCGTCATCATCTGCGACTTGTTTATCCTTCTTCTTCTTTGCTTTCTTTTGTTTCTTGCTCTCCTTCTGATTCATGGTGGACGTTGTCGTATCAGCTTTCATGGACGATGATTGCAGCGGGATACTCACGCTGCTGTCTACTGCCCCGCGCTGGAACTCTGCGCTTCTGGCCCTCCGCATGGTAGGTGCCCTTTGAATCACCGGCAGCGGGGGGAGAATGAAAACGGGTACAGCTTTCTCCGGCGGGAAGTAGTCCTCCTGTTTCAGCAACCATCCGTCGAGTCTCTTCCCGGGAGTTGACCCAATTGTGTCTGTGCGCGTTAGCATTGCGATAGCGGATGGGGCGATGGTCTCGGAGGAGCGGGTACGGCGCAGGTAGTGTAGGTGGTTTTCCGTCCTCTGGGAAATTGATCGCAGGACTGGCGAGGTCTCCCCTCCCCCAGTGGTGTTGAAGAAACTCTCGGCTACTGATGAGGGTTTTCCATATTCGTCGAAGATGTAGTCGCTGTAGTCGATTGAATACCTGCTCAGCCGGGTGCTCGCCTTTGCTCCTGCGCTAAGACCACCGCTGCCGCTTCCAAGCCCAAGGTTGCCACGCCGAAACGTGGACTTGCGAGAGAGCGCACGCTTAGGCATCTGCGCTGACGGCACAGGAAGCTTGGGGAGCAGGGGGAGTCTATCGTGCTCTTCCTCAGTGGGTGACAAGGCATCTATCAATTCTCCAGTGACTATACAGTCACGCAAGAACGCCGTCAGTCATTCTTTGCTCTCTTATTAAGCCTCATTTTTTCCGGACTTCTCTTGTCTCTTGGTTGATGTGTGTAGGGTTGGGTATGGGGAATCTGGGGAAGGAGGGGAAAACACACTATGCTGCGAGGCGATATCCTTCCTCTTAGCTCTCTTCCTCTCTGATAGAGCCCGCTGTATGTTTAGTAGCCTGTTCTCTAGCTCCTTCCGCTCATCCATTGCGCGCAATAAATTCCTTGGTTGCTCGCCATCCCTCGATTGAACGGGTTTAGGAGCCAAGGGCTGTATAATATTGCTTATGCTCGAATAATGCGAACTCTCGGTGCTCAAGGATAACGAGCTTCTCCCCCTCGGCCTTCCCAAAACCTTGTCTATAGCCTCTCTTATCTCTGGCCGGGGTCGCCCGTTCTCGTCAACGAGGTACGTCGCTCGGGAAGCAGCGTAGAGCTCTTGATTCTCTGGATGTTTCCTCGCCGCTGCTCTGATAAGATCTATTTCCCGGCTCAAACGTTCGTCATCCACTTTGTTATCCCCATAATAGTCGATAATCTGCGTGATGCGGTGGTTCGTTGGCGTGTTGTATTCGATAAAGTCCAGTGTTCGCCTCTTCATGCCCACGGGGTCGCTAAGGTGCATTGCCAGAGCTGGTAACGCCGGGTCGACACTCTCATCGAGATGTTTGGGAATAGGCGTGGCTGGCAATTCCTGAACGCTTATTGCTCTCGACATTGGCTCACTTATATCCGTCTTTGTGCCGTTCACTTCCACCGCCACAGGATTGGAAATCTCTACCAGAAGTCATCAGCCCCTCCAATTGCTCCCTGAAAAGATTTATGCTTACTCAATGAAGAGGTCTTTTCCAAGCTCGCATACTGCTTATCCCCATGTCTATCCCTCCCGCAGCAGACCCACGGCTTCAGGTTCTTACCCACGCTCACAAACTTGTCGTTCACTGTCATTAACCGCTCGCTCGCTGCTCGCTGCAACTGGGCTACTTTCTCTTTCTGTGCGTACTCCTTCACCTTGATCTGAATGCTAGCTACCCGTCTCCCAGCGTTGATGTATGCCATCCGCCGGGTAGGAGGGGAGGGAAAAAAGTCCCTTAAAAAATGCTTTCGAAGAAGGGGTACCAGCCCAGACCAGAAATTATAAAAGGATATGTATATATAGGTTAAAGGAAGGACAAGAAAAGAATGTAACACAGAGTTAGCGAATCTATCGCAAGTCTGGAGGTATAGTGTGGAAAATTACGAAAAACATCGAGAAAAGTGTATGAAGGGGCTTGGGCGGGATATGCTCCCTATATACTTTGACTATTATTCTACGCTGTGTGGACTTGATGAATCTTAGGTGCCGGTATGGCGATGATGACATTCGGTAGACGCATGGCATAGCACGGCGAATAAAGCTAAAATACTTCATCGGTGGGGTGGCTGGAACTAGTTTGTGATGGTGGGATCTCCTCCTCGGTGGAGGAGAGGAAAAACACTCTCGTTCTATTCTTCTTCCTTTCTAGCTATCTATGTTGCGTGGTTCGGAAGATGAGGAGGGAGAAGTTTTGATTTCTTCGTGTACCCTCCAATCTAGAGTGAAGCCATAGATTTACCGTGGAGTGTTAGCAGATATATGCTAGTTCTTTAGACGCTGTGCATTCTCCTTCAGGATACTCAACGACAGCGGAATAGGGCTAGCATAACATACCTTGGCCTCTACGCCAGTATATGAGGTGCCAGCATAAATAAGGATACTTCTCTAGGAGCTCCTTCTCAGATGCCGGAACCGAGGGGGGAATAGATTAGAACTTATGGATTCAAGGCTGTATGGTCATGTTTTACTATAGTATTCACACAAGTAAGGACGATGCCCGAAGAGCCGGTCGAGCTAGCTTCTCCCGGTGACTAAAAGCGGGCTCACCGTTGATTTTGAAAATAGGCCCGTTGGTAGGGGTTTCGGAGAAACTGGTTTACCGGGGGGCTATAGTTTCCGACCGGGCGCCTTGGTAGTTTGCGGAAAATATGTTACATAAGCTACGAGTGACTATCCGTGCGTGAGTTTTAAAAAAGAATGAATTATAATTTCCTTATGCAAGCCATGTTTAGAAGTTTGGGGTGGAGCTAATGAGAAAGCATGAAGTATAATATCCATGAATGACCGAAATCCGTATGATTCACCCATTTCCGGGAGCGAACACAGAAACCGAAGGGGACACGACGGCAGCAACGAAAACCCCATCCACAAATCTAAGACCCAGAAACCAAAGTCCTGGAGGGCATAATCCCGAAATGTTTCCAAAAGTGCAAACTATTCAACCCCCTCTTCAGCTGCTCCGGCGGCCTTGGGAGAGACTTAATCCCCTTCTCAACCATGAGCTCTTGAACCCACTCCGCCTGCTTCCCCTTCGTCGTCTCCACCTTCGGCACAGCCAATAAGCCACCCTCGTCCCAAGCGCTCGCCAGATCCCACCAATCATAAATTCTCAGATCCGTAATCAGCCATCTCTCTCCGGGAGTGAAAGCTTTATGAGCTGCGATAATCGCCCTCGCGACGTCCCAACCATGAATCAAGTGAAGCGAACCCTTCCCCGCGAGCTCCTCCTTATCTGGCGCCACGCGGCCAACCCAATTCCTCGGATCGCGGCTACCACCCCACAGCCCAGCGAGGTTCAGCACGGCCCCGCCGAGAGAAAGCAACTCGTCCTCGGCAATCTTCCTCGGATTGTCGGGAAATGGGATAGTGAAGCGGTCGTGAAGGCCCTTATCTGGCCAGATCCCCGTGTTCCCTAGTTGTATGAAGTTGGTCTTTACATGCTGGTGCGTGCGCATGTAGAGCGTCACGAGGAGCTTTGACCCGCCGGTGCCCTTAATCGGGAACGTGATCAGCACCGTCTTTGCAGAGGGCAGGGGTAGAAATGGCGCCGGATCGTCGGACTCTGGGTCGAATTCGAAGGGGATGGAGCTGTCATCGCCTTTGCGGGTCGTGGCGGCGTACGAGATTTCATTGTCCTCTAGGAGGGGGATCAGGAATGTGGAGGTCCAGCCCGCGCCAAGGATTAGGACTTGGACCGGGTCTTCTCTGTTTACGGACATCGAGGCGGTCTTGTGTCTTTTTCGTTCGTGTTTTGGCAATGCTTGCGGTGCGTTAGGCCGTTGATGGTTAGATGGGTAGAAGCCCAGTCTGCTGGAGTGTGGGGGAAGATGCAGGATGCGAATTGACTTGGACCTACCCCGCGTTAAGGACCTGTTACCCGGCGTAGGCACGTGGTTGCGTGATGCATGGCATTTGGACTGAAGTTACTCGAGTAGAGAATACCGGTATCACTCCAATTATACACTCAAGAACTATTTCTCTAATCAAGGGGATGCCAACATCGCATATAGGAGAAGCTTAGAAATAATAGTTTTAATGGGTAGGAAATGATATTCATGCAGGTATGCGACTGGCATGTGCTCGAGTACATGTACGGATGGCCAATGCTCTAAATCTCCATGTGCGGGAGTGCTTGACTGTACTAAGTATTGCTTATACTGTACCAATTTTTTTCAACAACGTTGGTAGAATCCATCCTTAGGGTGCTAGTTCATCCGCAATGCTTCTGTACAGTACAACCAACCATCTCCCCAGCGTACTATAAGAAACCCCATGGGAATTTCTCGCTTCACGAATTGAAACTTTCTCCAACATTTTCCTCCGTTTTCTTGCTATCTCTTTCTTGAAGAATTGTTTACCTTATAAAATCTGACAGCGAGAGCCGAAGCCTCATCTGTAAACTGGCCCAATTTACTTTGTTCACTTACTGTAAGGTTGCAAGAAGTACTTGCTTAGAATTCATTAGTCTGCTGTTTAGAGTTAGTTACTGTCTCTTGTTATAAGCTCGCAGTAATTGTGGGCAATTCTTGGTGGAAATACCAGGACTATCACGAAAAAATTCATTGCGTTACCTTGACGTGATCCACTTTCCCGTCTGATCCGCTCCCTGAGCCAGTTGCCGTACACGAGTCTTCGCGGTGACACCTCTCGCATAGTTTAATACCGCAAGGGGGTTCGATAATTTTATTATCCTTGTTTGCCGACCCGGTGGAACTTGTGAGCAATTCATCCCACAAGTTCTCTTCATAGCAACAAGCTGAAACCTGGAGCTTTCTATCTCCCAGGACAACCTCAGCTTCTGCACGGGCACGTTAGGAACCTTCGACAAGGTCGTATTGCTGGATACTGCTGGGCTTGGTGTTAAACTGAACTGGGCTTACAGCACTGAAAACTATACATGATGGGGGGGGGGGGTCGAAGTGGGATGTTAGGCCAGCTCTGTGCTGAGTGGTACTGGTTTCTGAAGGGCTTTTGGTTTTAGTTGAATGGATATAGAAGAATTGACGGGACGCGAACTGTTCGTTGACTTGCGGAATATATTGTGTTCTGCTGCTGGTATATCTGGTGGGCTAAGTATAATAGATACATCGCTGGGTCCCATGTTTAGAGTGATACACCTGGCCAACCTATTGCTATTCAGCTAAAGTTGGTGTGGTATCAGAGTAGGTTTCGGTTATGCACAGAGCTCCAAATAATAGAGGATCTGTATCTCAGATTCTTGCACCATATCTGCGCTAGGCTTTTGGGCCCATGTTCAGAGCAACTAAAGAGCGGCAATGATTTTGACTGGAGAGGAGGAGAATGTCATGGTGGAAAGCTTGTTTTGGGAGCCAGAGGAAGGCTTCGGCAGCTCTTGAGTAATATGGGGGGGGGGGGGGTGACA
>Ga0307507_10003931_pt1 | contig 27453 bp, 20 predicted proteins | sample 7_EM_MG_FD_207223 | JGI IMG/M metagenome (GOLD analysis project Ga0307507, IMG submission 207223) | Populus trichocarpa ectomycorrhiza microbial communities from riparian zone in the Pacific Northwest, United States - 7_EM | ecosystem: Host-associated > Plants > Roots > Unclassified | place...
GCGAGCTGACAGCGGAACAGTCAGCGTACCTTATTTTGATGCAGCGGACAGCGAGCGATCTGGTTGGCCGCAGTCAGTCAGCGATAGGGCCTCAAAGCTCGCTGGAGACTGACTGTTGGACACACTGGTAAGAGTCCGAGGCTTGCAAAGCTTTGGGACCAAAACTGTCCCCCTTGACAAAGCCGCAGGATGAGATTATGAATTTTTGCGGATCATGACTGGCTAAAATGCGAGGCGAGCAAAATCATGACTGAACAGAGCTAGGCAGAGAGGGAGATAGACCAAGCAATGGGTGAATAGGATTCTAAGGATATACCGAGGGTGATTATCACATAATCAGCGGCGATGCTGAATGACTAGAGGGAGTCGAAGAACGTTAATTCTTGTACGTGACTGCCTAAATAATCTTAACAACAGCATTATCTTCCACTTCTGCTGTCTCAAACCAAGTCTCTATATCAGGTTCTAAGCCTTCCATGTATTTCAAGAGGCCAATCCGCTCATACACCTTATCAACATCATTGACTCGTCTTAGTATTAGGCCCATAAGATATTGCCGCTGCCCAGAAATAGCTTTGATCGATACCAGTTTGAGACAGAAGACTGTTGAACCAAGTTTCACTTCGTTATCGCCTTTACTTACCCAGTTGTAGTCCGGGAAAATTCGATCTGGGTTGTTTCGGTTGGGTAACTTGGATTGGCCTGGAAAATATATTTCGTAGGGAAGAGATCAGGGGTGTATAGAAACGTACTAGTTTCAGTGTGTTTGAAACGTTTCAGCTGTACGGGTTTATATAAAACTAAACCTTGTTTAGTTTAAGATGTTTTAAACCGTTTTATACGTTTAAGGGTTTCCTAGAAGAAAGGGGGCTCTAGTGTATATAAATATCCCAAAAGGAACGCCGAGGCGCTAGTGGTAAGTGAGCCAATAGTAGGGTATGGCAGAATATGACAGAATTTGGTAGGGGACGTTATATTAACCTTTTATCTTAATACCCTTCTACCTCTACATGGCTTCTTAAGATGATACCTCTATAGTTTTGGACTTTACGGAGGATATATAAGACGAAGATGATAGCTCCTGCCTAGTATCCTAAGCTAGCACTACTAACAGTGATGAAATCCTCTACTGAAATAAGCCAAAGGCAAATGAGGAGCTATAGTCTTATACTTATAAAGTAAAGGGTTCTAAGGAGGTAAGGAATAAGTATTACTAGCAGATATACTATTGTAAGTATTGCACTAGCTATAAGGGCTCTCTAAATGCTAAAAGATTCCGTATACACCTTCTTAAATCCTATAGTATATGTGTTAGTTCTACGCCTCTAGGTCTAATAAAGAGAGCTTTTAATAATACAATTGCGGACGTCTTTGGTGAGTAAATGACTTTATAAGAGAAGTGGAACCTAATTAAAGAAAAGACCCTCCAAGTAGCTATTAAAGTACCCGAATTTAAGGAAGCCTGTATATAACTTATTACCGTCTAAAACCTTCCTTGCTCACTACTTAATTGGCCTAAATTTTGGGCTGTTATTCTATTAGTTAACTATAGGGCTAAAGAGACTCTTAAATTCGCGTAATAAGACGTCCTAAAGCTTATTAAATTAACCTATATCCTCTACCGCGAAGAGCTTATTAAAAAGCTTAAGAACTCCCTCTCCCTAGTACACTTCTTAATTGATATATGGACATTGCCAGTAAAGATAGGGTTCCAGGCAATTGTGGTATACTAGGTAGATATAGAGACTTACTATGCAGAGACTGCCTTATTATCGCTTAAAGAATTCAAGGGAGCTTATAGTGGTAAGAGGCAGGTAGAGGTCTTTCTTTAGGTTATAAGAGAGGCTGGTCTATAAGATAAACTAGGCTTTTTTATATTAGATAATTATGGCTTAAATAACCTTATACTACGCCATATTGTAGAGGAGATTAAGAACTTTAACCCAGTCCTTTGTTAAGTATATTGCTTTGGCCATAATCTTAATCGTATTACCTAAGCCTTTCTTTTTGGATCTATAGTAAAACAAGGAGAGAGACAGAAGGATGAAGATGAGGTAATTAAAAGGGCTATTTAGGACATTGCTTAACTCTAAAATGAGCTTTAATATTAAAAATCACGAAGTAAAGAAGATATTACTAAGGAGTTTCGTAAGTATAGAAGCCTTAGTAAACTCCATAACTGTAACGTCTTCTCTTGCTCTTCTTCCTATTGATTTTAAGCCTTCCTTGCGGTAGTTGGCCGAGCAATTCCTATGGATAATGATACGCGGTGGAACTCCTAGTTAGATAAGGTTACTATCGCTTTATAAAAGCGTAAGGAATTTATGTCCTGGACGGAAGATCACTGGTAGAAGCTTAGTAATAATGCTCTTATAAGAGACGATTGGCAAGAGCTTAAAGATATTAGAGAAGTCCTTTAGCCTCTTAAGACCTGTATAAAGAATACGGAAGGGTATACTGCTACGCTTTATACAACCTTTAATAATATGGAATTTCTTATCCGCCACTTCACCTAAATGTAGGAGAAATTTAGGGGTAACGCTTAAATAACCGTGAGGTTAATGGCAGCTTGGTATAAGTTTAACAAGTACTATAAGCTTAGTAATAATACACCTATTTACGCAGTAGCAGCTCTTCTTTACCCTTAACTATGTGAGGCCTACCTTAAGAAGGTATGGTTAATAAAGGAGCAGTAGAAGTGGATTAAGCCTACTATTACTAAGGTCCGAAACCTATAGAAGGACTATTTTAAGCTGGAGAGCGTATAATTAGTAGATCTTAACTCAATTAAAGATCTAGCCGCACGCTTTTTTGCTAAGATGACTATTTTAACGGCGACTATTAATGAATTTAATAACTTTATTAAGGTATATATCTAACAATTACTAATTACTCTAGCTAACATTTACAGGGTGCACAAATCCCTATCAGTGAGCAATTACCTCTTAACTGGTAGCTGGAACCTGTATGGAAATTAATTTACCCCAACCTTACCCAAATGGCTATTACGATCTTTAGTATACCCCTAATGTCGGCTAGCCTAGAACGAGTATTCTTAGGAGCTAAACATACAACTGCACTAGAGAGAGTAAGGCTTGGAGCGAAGATATTAGAGATAGTAGAGTTATTAAAGAGCTGGGTCCGAATTACAAAGGCAACAGGTAGGGCACTATTAAGTGGCGTATTTGCAAATAGTTACTTTATAGATGAGGCTTTAAAGGTATTAGGAGGGGAAGGCGATAGCAATAAGTTAATTGTTATGGTTTAAACCTGTTGCCCTGGAAACCAGCCTTGTATATAGACCTGAAATGTATTGAAACGTTTAATATAAAACTGATATAAGGGGCTATTAAACCGAAACTGCGTTTCAGTTTTAGTTTCAGGTGTTTCTATACAACACTGGAAGAGATGAAAATGAATCCTCAGCCTCCTTTACTAGTCCTCGTATCAAAGGGCCTTCAAGAGTAATGTAGCCCGATAGCAGCTCTCCCGTGTGATCCGGTCTAGCCAACGTGCAGTTCGCTTCTACTAGCTTTGCATAGACTCTTTCTCTGTTCGCATTCTGCGGGTCAGGGACTAACCCAAGCAGCTCGGTCATGATACTCATGAGTCTGTATTGTATACCCCTATCGCTAGTCTCGCTAGTAGTGGAAGCCCATGAGAACGTCGGTGAACGCCATTCAGAAGGCCGCTTTACTTGTTCAGGTTCGCTTGTTGACCACAATAAGTCCTCTATGATGTTGTGTTCCCGTAGCCCAGCCAGATATTTTGACTTGATAACTGCCTGCATCGTTTTTGCAGCCCCAGAGATGGCTGGGAATATATCTTTCTCTTGTGTGAGGTTCATCTGGGAATAGTCTTGCACAACCTCACGCCATATGTTTGCTAGACGACGAGGCGGAAAAATATCAAGCAGTGCTGCACAGTAAAACTTCTTCGCAGAAAACCAAAGAGTGAGTGCGCCCTGCATGCCGCTGCATTCACAGTTATTTTGCTCCATGCATTCCCACAAAAGTTCTGAATGCCCGAAGTGCAAAACACGAGGGCTGAGAAGGCGTTCTTGAAAGACCCAACCACGGCTAAGAAGTGCAAGATCCCGCCTAAAGTGTCCCATATTTCTTCTAACATAGATTCCTTGATGATCAGCGCGGTCGTGGAGGAGTGAGAGCTCCCGGGATAAAAATACGGGATCAGATGAGTTGTATAAACCATCATTGGAACCAGTTGCTGCAGATGCTGCCAACGTGGTTATTGCATTTCGGTATATATCCGCCATAAGAGCAGACTCCCTCCTCCAATCTTCTTTGTCATCTTGTACGATACACAAGGTATCTATCCAAATGTAACGAATACCTAAGCGAGCAGTAAATTTTATGGCATCTTGGAATGTTTTGGGAATTATATCAAAAGGTATGCCGCTTTTACGCTGTTCTAGTGTAGCTGAAGTGGTCAACAGCGGCCGGGTTGTTCCCCAACAGTGAGAAAGGCACGCATAATTGCCTACATTGGCTGATGTTTCGAGGAGTTTGACTTTACCACTGGTGCTAAGTATCCCAAGGTCAAGAATGCGGTTTGGGAACTAGTGACCAGATTTTGGCCCCCCACAGAGAGTGTGGTGGTTCTTTAGACAATTTTTTAGCCACTCTACGGCTCGCTCAAAGCTCTCATCGGAACCCGTATATCCAGATATGTTATTAGCAATAGGAATGGCCTTTGGCTTTAGCGGATTGTCTGTAACAAATATATTTAGTTAGTGCCACAATAGATTAGTTGTAAAGACAGAGGATCATCTTGAAATTTGAAGAGAAGCTCAACAAACCCACCTTGCAGAGAAAACAACTCAAGCACCTTATTGGCATATACTACATGCAATCCCGATTGAGTTACAGACGCGTAGCCATTAGGAGACAAAGTCATTTTGGTTTTGTCTACGTAGGCTGTTACGGAATCGTAGATCACACAGCATAGCGTGCAGCCTGATTCTGCAGAAGCCTTGATGTCGCGGAAGGAAAATGGGACAAGGGGAGATTGAGTATGCATCTCGCGCAACTTTCGGCATAAAGCTTCAGAAGACAAGATTGTAGCTGACATTTTAATGAATGATTAATTTATCAAAGGAAGAAAAGCACAAAACTGGCGATATGCAGTATCAGATGTCAAGTAAATGACTTCGCATGATCGCAAAGCTGAAGCCGCAGATCATGGGCCGTGCTTTCCTGGAGCTGGAAGCTATGAACCTCGCTTTGAACTTTGCTAAACCGTGTTCGTAAGAACCCTAACTATTACTTGTTTTCGGATTAAATATGTTGGGAGACTTCTTTTATCTTTTGGATTACTTTATATTGATTAAGTGTTGTGCTCTGAGAAACCATGTCTATTTGTCGGACAGACAAGTTACTCATAAGAACTCTGTTGATTGAAGCTGGCTCTAGAAGCTCTCTATATACATAAGGAAAGGGTAGTAGACTAAGTCGGTGACCGAGTTGGTGACCGTGTCGATGACCGTGTCGATGACCAAGTCGATGACGAGTCAAAGGGCAGGTAAGATGACAAGAAAACGGGTGGTGAGTCATAAGGTGGTACCTGACAGTGACCTCAACGGTCGACACTATTTTAGGATTTATATTGCGTGATAATCGAGATGCGGTTCGCGTCGAACATTACTGTGGGATCTATGTCTAAGATTTGACTTGAGATAGACCCAAAAGCAATTTCCCAGATTTGAGTCGGAATAGCAAGATCTAGTCAATAACAACTAACGTAATAGCCACCCGAACGAGCCAGCCACCCGCTCGAGCCACCCCAAAATACACCAAAATTTATCAACTTTAACTTTTTATAGCTTCACCTCTATTAAAGATATTTAAATAACATTTTAAATACGGCTACCTATATATAAAATCTTTTTATTTATATAATATTTTAAAATTAATTATATATATTTAAGTTAATATAGTAGTTTTTAAAATAATAACTTTAGTTTTAATATTAATTTTATAATATATTTTAACTATATATACTTTAAAAAGATCATATTTAAAATTCTAGCTAAATAGCTATAGCAGTGGTAGAGTTATAAAAGATTAAAGGGGGTAGATGTTGGTAGGTGGCTCGAGCGGGTGGCTGTTACGTTACGGTGTCATGCTATTGCACAAGAGGTGCTTTTAGTGAGAATCGCGGAGGTGATAGATAGGCAATGGTTATTTAAGATTGATGACGGAGCGTCCGCTGCTTAGTTTTGAAGCTATGGTTTGTAGGTGAGGGGTGTCCTAGGTAAGTTTTGTTTATCTTGTCAAGCGGAAGCTGCCTTGTTCTGGCTGTTTTGCTATACCTCTATCCTTGTGAGTGGATAGATAGAGGGAAACTCAGTCTAGAAATGATGTGCTTTCGAGCCAGCGTGGGATAACTTAAAATTTTCCGAGATATAAAATATATAATCTCTATCTTGCCTACTCTAGATTTATATCCACACTAATCCAACTACATGACATCGGAAGATACCCGTCTATGCCTCATCTGTATTTTGCCTCTTTAGCTTACCCTCTGCTTTGGTAGGTAGCCACCTCACTGCGACAGCAAGAGCAAGAGCGAGTAGTATCAGCGCCAACCAAGCGAGATATCCGTCAAGAATCTGTGTTCGAATACCAGTTGCGAAGATACTCGTAGCCAACGCCGGCGTTACCGCTCTAATGGCGCTAACGAGGGTGAGGGCTAATGCATTAAGCGTTCCGAGAGTTTCATGAGAGGGTGAGATATCATTGAGAGCAAGTTGAACTCCAGCTATGCTTTATAAGCGGAAGTACTGGGGTAGAGACAGGAATACTTACTAAAAGCCATAGCAACGCCACTTCCTACCACTAGTGTTACTGGCCCAACAATCCAGAATGGCACTGTTAAGTGGTGTCGTAGAAACATATTGCAGAGCGGACAAGCAGTGAAGAAAAAAGGCCAAGCAATAGAGCACGCGCGTAAGACCCCAACGGTACCGAATCTGTGTTGGAGAAGAGGAAACGCAATCAGGAGCCATAGTGCTTGAAAGAACCCACCAGCACCCAGGACAATGGAGATCTGGGGAGGCGAGAAGCGAACACCTCCTAGCTTTATGGGTTCAAATAGGAAAACAGGGACGACTAGGAATATAAGGTTTAGTTTCAGTAAAAGAACTTAGTAGAGAGACACACTGGCAGTGTAGGCAAAAGCCAGAAGCATGACGTGACTATAGATCCATAGCACTATGCCTACGCCAGGGTATGTGGCGATTTCCCACGCTGACATAGGTGGTTTCGATGACCCATCATTGTTGTCCTTTCGTTTAAGAGTCTGCAACCCCCCGTCAGCCCTTGTTATCAGATATTAGAATGGGTATTACGTACCTCTTTAACAAAAAGCGCACAGACAATAGTCACAGTTGCACCAATAGCGCTGGTAACGAATGTAGGGAGAGCGTAAGGGTAGTCCTTGAAAAATTGAATATTTCCAAAGACTGATGGGTATTGCTTGGCCGGATTGGAGAGCGTACCACCTAAGAGATGTAAGGATTGTGATCGTCTTGAAATAGAGAGATATACCAATAAAAGGTCCAACGAAGATGCCAATGTTTCCAGCGAAAGCAAAGTAGCTGAACGCTCTCGCCTGAGTCTTCCGCGTACTATGCTCCGTAATCATTGTTCGGATAGTGCTGTTTATCTTGAGTCATAGAGTCCGGCCAGTTGTAACTCTTAAGATATATCACTTACACAATCGTTCCTGCGAAGACCCCCGCAAAACATCTGAAGAGGATCATCTGCCAAATTGCCTGGCTGAGCCCAAAGAGCGCTGTGGCGATCGTGACGCCGAGTATGGAGAACACTAATACAGGTTTCCTTCCGAAGCGATCTGAAGCCTTTACATACCGTTATCAAAGATCTAGAAACTGTTGGAAAATGCTGGGGCGACACCATACCCGTCCCCAGCCGAGCATCACACACATTTGTGTGAAAGAAAACAAACTCTCCTACAAATTCACATTAGCAACTCATCTCCCAGTTTACCTTTAGGACTCAAAGCATTGCTTACGATTAAGCCACTGTAAAAACCGACATCGGCCTTGGGAATATTTCCAGTTTTATGAATCATTTCATTAATGTAGGGAAAAATAGAGAAGAATGCAATAGGCTCAACAAACCTAGCAAAGCAAAGCAGAAAAATTTGGCCCACTGGTAATGGCTTTTCGCCTTCATCGTCTTGGGAATTAGTCTTGTGGATAGGCTCGTCAATCGGTTCTGCGCTCGGCTCTTCAGCAGCCACAGCAAGGAGCGGAGTTGTCTCATCGGTAGCCTTGATGGCGGAATCGCCGTCGCTTTCTGAAGGATGAGTAGAACGCATTGCGATTTTTGCAATTGGATGAAAGTATAGGCACTAAGCTATCAATAGTGAGTGTGGCGTTTGAACTCGCAGTTTGTCAAGTAGCAACGAGGCTTCTGATCAAGTGGACATCCTAGGGTCGAACTGTTGAGTAAAGTAATAGAGGAGATAATAGAGTTTAAATGGTCGAAGAAAGATGCTGAGGTAAATATTGAGGTTGTATGAAGACGCGGAATGTCGGGTGCCTGATAACTAATTAGTTCTGGGAACTCCCACTAGCCGAGATTGGCAGATAGGGCGAGAATATTACTTCTAGTCTGAAGGCGGCAAAGGAGTACAGATAAAGAAGCTAGACTGCCCTATTGGTGAAGTGGTAGGTCGTTGGGATAAAGTTTTGGTGTGCTTCTAATTTATGAGATGAGGGGCGTTCATGCAAGCTTTGATCACAGCATAGATAGCAATGCTGGCCGTTTCTTGGCGGCAAGTGCTATAATAGGTATCCGTGGCCTTCGTAGCTATGCCTTGACCACCCACCCGAAGGGTGGGTGGTCAAGGCAAAGCTACGCAGGCCACGGATATCTCGAAGTACCTGGAGATCACTTTAACATATTAAGATGATGACCCTTGCATTTCATACCTGCATAAGGAGGACATAACCTTCACGGCAGGACGAGTCATCATTGACCAAAAGAGAGGAACGGAAATGAAAACAGGAAATCGGCCAATTGCAGAGTGTGAGGATCGGGATTCTAAGCTACAATCTTCGGTTGCCACACCGCCATGCACCTGGCCACGCTCGCCCATAATAAGACTCCCCAAATACTGGCCCGCTTCGCCATTTTGTGAACATTCGTGATCAAAAAAGCCCCGGCAAAACGAAGTTCCCGCAAATCGATAGCTTCGCTAGTAGGCTTGACTTGACATTGTCTATGACCGTACACGGGTATACGCTGTATCAAGATAAAAGTCAGGGGGTGATTCCGACTTGCTGGATGTTGAGAACGCCATACCTTAGAAACATTTGCGGTGGACAATAGAAGGACCACTCTCGTCGTATTCCTGCTTGGAGATCCACATCTGCTGGAAGGTGGAAAGAGAAGCCAAGATGGAACCACCAATCCAGACGGAGTACTTTCGCTCTGGGGGAGCGATGATCTTGACCTTCATGGATGATGGGGCGAGAGCGGTGATTTCCTTCTGCATACGGTCGGAGATACCTGGGTACATAGTTGTACCACCAGACTGTAAAAGCATTAGCTACTGATCTGCTGCAAGCGTTTCTCGAGTGTACATACCATGACAATGTTGCCATAAAGATCTTTCCTGACATCGACGTCGCACTTCATGATAGAGTTGAAAGTGGTAACGTGAATACCACCGCTCTCAAGACCCAAGACGGAAGGCTGGAAGAGAGCCTCGGGAGCACGGAAGCGCTCGTTGCCAATAGTGATAACTTGACCATCGGGAAGCTCGTAAGACTTCTCCAAGCTGGAGCTCTGGCTGGCAGTCTGAATCTCTTGTTCAAAGTCCAGTGCAACGTAGCAAAGCTTCTCCTTAATATCACGGACGATTTCTCGTTCGGCGGTAGTGGAGAAGGTGTAACCGCGCTCCGCAAGAATCTTCATGAGGTAGTCGGTCAAATCACGACCGGCCATGTCGACACGAGAGATAGCGTGGGGAAGAGCGAAACCCTCGTAGATGGGGACAACGTGGGTGACACCATCACCAGAATCGAGCACAATACCGGTGGTACGGCCAGAGGCGTACAGAGAGAGCACGGCTTGGATGGAGACATAGAAAGCGGGGGCGTTGAATGTTTCGAATACGATCTGGGTCATCTTCTCGCGGTTCGACTTTGGGTTGATGGGGGCCTCAGTGAGCAACACTGGGTGCTCCTCTGGAGCTACACGTAGCTCGTTGTAGAATGTGTGGTGCCAAATCTTCTCCATGTCATCCCAGTTTGTAACAACACCGTGCTCGATGGGATATCGCAGCGTCAGAATACCACGCTTTGACTGTGCCTCATCACCAACATAGGAGTCTTTCTGGCCCATACCAATCATAATACTGCGTATCCGTCAGCTTGTGTTTCGAGCACTAGGCACAAGGCTTGCTCGGGAATGAGGTATGTACCCATGGTGACGGGGCCGACCAACAATGGACGCTGTGAAAGTGTTAGTCACGTCTAGAATGGAGGAGCAGGACTATTGTGATATAGCCCTCCACGTGTAACATATAAGACTGAAGACACGATGGCAGGGAAGAGTACTCACGGAAAACAGCTCTGGGCGCATCATCACCGGCGAAACCGGCCTTGCACATACCCGAACTGAAAACATGTCAGCTCCAGCTCAATTTCTGAATATGCCACACCCGTAGCTAAAGCGTTGGTCAATCCGCATGGTTGAGCGTCGTGGCAGTGGCTAGTGCAGATAACCCCACAGCAGGGATGCGGCATTGAATTTTTGATGGAGTCTCACCCATTGTCGATGACGAGGGCGGCAACTTCCTCTGTTCATAGTGAAGGATGAATTAGTGTTGAGTCTTCATACCGAAAGGCGCATAGCTGAGGGAGAAACTGGATGAACACGGGACTGGAGGAAGCAGCTCAGCTCACCTTCCATGTTGACTGATTAGAAGTGCAAGAGATAGGAGATGGTGCAGCAGGGATATGTCGGATGAGAGGTTAAAGTAGCTATAGGAATTGATTATTAGCTGCAAGGAGTCGAGAGGTTCGCTGGATGAGCGGCTGTCTGTGTTGTAGGTGAGATGGGGAGGAGAAGAGGGTCTTACAACAACGGGCGACGAAGTAAGATTCTGTGCGAGAGGCGAAGTCGGTGGGTGCTGCTAAATAAGCGGCCAGCAGCTCTTGCCAATTTTGGCGGGGGAGATGGCTTTTGGGTAGAAAGAGCAAATCCGACCGCAACGATAACTGTTTGCGACCGGACTTCGTGCACAGCTTATATTCCGCTGCGGGTGTCCATTGTCCTCTACTCCTAGGCTACACTATTTCTATATTTTCCTGTACACGCGTTCTCTCCGCCACAGCATGATGAAAACCCGTCACCTCAGCAAACCCAAGCAGGCAACGCCAAAATTCCCCTTGGCATGTTTCTCTAGACAGAGAAGGCGTCGGGCGAAGCGCCGAGACGCTGCTCGTGTGTTGCGTATCCCTTTGATCCTTCCATATGGTGTTGAATGAAGCTTGGTGTTGGATATTCCCCAGCCATTCTCACCGCCAACTCATTTTCATATTCAGAACAGCGTCCCGCTACCGTCACGTGGAATGAGGGGCCCTCCTGCTGAGGGGTATTCTGTCAGGGGTGTATTGCCAGTAGTGGCAAAGGCAGCTCTCCGCCAATGATGGAAACATTTTGTATAAGCCAAAATTTATGGAGCTGCAAAATAATGCTACAGGCGGTACAGGGATACTAGAAGTATAATATTAGGCAATTTGGAAAGGTGTCTGAGAAGAGAATCCAATAGAAGTTCCTGGCAACGCCGCGAAACTTTCCGCTGCGTCATCCCCACAAAAGTTATAGCCTCTAGATAAAAGGTTAACCACCTCCGCGAAGTCGAAGTTCTTATATCTCTGTTGCCTATCCCATACCCCAAAACCACTTCTATTCTGATACTCGACCTGTATCAAAATTTCTTAAAATAAAATGAACGACCCCGGCCTTACGAATCTCCTCAAATGGAGTGTTGAGAACTCTGATGTTTCGCGCAAAGATCCAAATGCACAAGCCAACAAGGACCAGAATCTCAACACCGAGGCACTTGCGGCTCTGTTTGGTGCTACACCTAAATCTGACGCGCAGCTCATGGAGAAGGAAATGAAAGATATCGAAAAGGAAAGCTTAAATTTAAAAGCTAGGATACAAGCTTTCGACAACTTCGAACAATTAATCGAGAACATCGACAATGCGAACAACCTGGAGCCATTAAAATTGTGGGGACGGTTAGTAAAAAAGCTTGAGGAGGATGAAGCAGAACTCAGGTCATACGCTGCTTGGTGTTGTGCCACTGCTGTACAGAATAACATCAAGTCACAGGAAAGGGTAAACGTATTGCCAAATTTACCTAAACACCATTGGGAAGCTACTAATACTGTCTCTAGCTCCTCATTTTAGGTGCCATCCCCACCCTCGTTAAACTTGCAACTGAAGATCCACACCCCGTTGTCCGCAAGAAAGCCATACTAGCCCTCTCTTCTTCGGTCCGAAATTACCAACCAGCCCTCGATGTAGCTGTTTCAAGCATTCCGAAGGGACATAAAATAGAAAACAACCTCAATGCTGCGGATATGGACTCTGTAAATATCTTTATACAAGAGCTACGAGAAAACTCAGAGCGGCTTGGATGAACGACTTTTGTCATGTATATTGGAGTTCCGACGCTGAATCAGGAAATAGATTCGTAACGGATTCACGAAGATTATCATGCGTGGGCACTTAGTTGGAGTGTTTGTAGATTTTCTAGCATGTCGCGGCTGAGGTGATTGAAAATCCTCGTTCCGCACTTCAGAATAAATACGCTATGCCCAGCATCTTTTGAGAACTTACCGACACAATAACCCCTGACTTTTACGCACCTGTTCTGAGATTCCTCTAGATAACAAGTATCTTATTCACTTAAGCGTACACCAAAACGCCTGCCATGCACAATATACTTCCAACCCAACCTCTGTCTCAGGGCCCATCACAACACCCCCAAAACTAAACTTATAATCTCTGCAAACCCTTCCCGCGCGCCTTCTGACCCTCCACTAGTCCTCTTAGCTATATCCTTCTCCAACCCCAAGCCCAAAACAACCACTCGCCGTTCCCTTGGATCCTTCGTTGCGATGGCGCTCGCAATCTGCGTCGCACACAACTGACCTAGGGTACCCAAGTCTGGTATCATGCCGCCGAGGACGGTTGTAGCTGTGAGCTGGGACAGTGGGAGGAGGTCTGATGGGGGTAAGTCTTTATCATCGTAGGATATGGTAGTTGACGGGAGGTTTGCAGAGTCGGTGGGGGAGAGAGCGTCAAGAGAGACGTGGACCTGAGAGTTAATTAGCTGCATCTGGGGATACACGGGATAAAGGATACCCAGTGGGCTAGTCGTCCAGACTGCGTGATCGTGATCAGGATCTTGTCTGTAAAGTAAATTAAAGTCACCGTCGTCTCTCTTCCATTGACGGCTCCGCTAGCGATTTTAGTGCGAGCGGGGAAAAGTACAGGCGTAACTTCGTAAGACTCTTGATCTGCCATCATGGGCCTGGAATCCGATTCTCAGAGGGCTCAACAGCTGAGGTAGAAGCATGTTTCGGGAATACTAAAATGCTATGTTCATGATCCTTGGTATTGACCTCGCTTCTGCTGCGCTAAGCTCACCGCTCTCGGTGATCGGCGTTAAACTTTCCCTGTCATCCAAAATTTCGATGTCAAGCATCGCAGGCTGCCGCAGTGACGGTACTTGCAAAGGGCATCTCCCTCTATATCACAATGGTTAAATTTGTGCCCCGCCAGCGGAAGCATAAAGTCCTTGCGCGGCAAAAATTTCAGAGCTCCCAGGGCGAAACTTCGAGAAATGGAGGAGATCCCAATGCTGTTGAGATACTCCCCGCCGAAAAGGTGGAGCGCGAGGAGCGCAAGAGGAAGATGAGGGAAGAGCTGAAAGGTAGTCAACAAGGGAAATTTTCAGGAAAGAAGGCGAAGAGGCTGGAGAAATACATCGTATGTGCCATTGAAGTTCAACAATGTCTCAACCCTCTAATTTCCTAAATGCGGAAAATACTAACTTGACACCTTTTTGCCATTAGGATACTAAGCTTCGCAGAGAAGAAAACCTTGCCCTCCTTAAGAAACTCGCTGCCACCAAAGTAGATACATCGCTCTTTCAGAGCTCAAAGAAACTAGGAAGGACGACAGAAAGCAAACGTGAGAAGCTATCCAGAGCATTTAGAGAACGGCAAGCGGGAATTAATGTTGAGAAGAATGATCAAGTAATTTTGGAGCGGAGAGATATTCAGGAAGATCACGTTAGCGATGAAGAAAGCGAGGCGGAACAAGAAGTTCAGTCCGTGGAGCGAAACCAAGAGATCGACGAACCACCTGAAACAGAGGGTACTAAGCCAGTGGTGGGGTTTGGAAGCGGGCTGAGGAGACCTCTGGAGTTGGACGAGGAAGGCAAACCTGTAATCAAGAAGCGGAAGAGGACAAAGGCCAAGAGCACCGTGATTCTAGTGCCAGAAGAATTAGAATGGGAGGGATTTGACACTGAGGAGGATGATGAGTTAGAGGCTAATATAGCCTTAGAAGCGGAATCTTCAGAATCGGAGCATGAAGGAAGCGCCGAGGGAGATGAATATACAAAGGCTGGTAATTCGGACGAACCTTCCGAGGAGAACGAAGAGTCATCTAGTCTAGATGAAGATGCGAAAGCTTCTAGAAAAGCTCGAACATCCGCATTCAAGGCATGGGCTACCCAACAAAGGAATGATACATTAGGCTTCACCCCCTCGGCAGTAATCACAAGTAATGCTACACCAAAACCTATCGATTTCACACCTCGGGCGTCAGAAATGGATCCCTTGCCTCCAGAGCTCGAAAGCCATACTGCTACAGACGCAACACGAAAAGCCTTCAGCGTGCATGTTGAAAGAACGCCAGAAATACAGGAAGCTAGACTGGCACTGCCTGTTGTAGCTGAGGAGCAAAAGATTATGGAAGCCATTCATAACAATGATGTAGTTGTCATTTGGGGGTCCACGGGTAGCGGTAAGACTACTCAAGTCCCGCAGTTCTTGTATGAGGCTGGGTATGGAGCTCCAGATGGCCCAACACCTGGTTTGATTGGCGTTACACAGCCCCGAAGGGTGGCTGCTGTTAGCATGGCGAAGCGTGTTAGTGACGAGTTGGGGGATGCAGGATCGAAGGTCTCATACCAAGTGAGCAGGGCTTTATCCCCGATCTATAAATTTTGAAACTGATGTAGGCTAGATTCGGTTCGAAGCATCCACAAACGCTCAAACGGCAATAAAATTCATGACGGATGGTATCTTATTGCGCGAGATCTCTCAAGACTTCGTCCTCACTAAGTACTCAGCGATCGTCATTGACGAAGCTCACGAAAGGAGCGTAAACACGGATATTCTAATCGGCATGCTATCGAGAATCGTTGACTTGCGAGCCGAAATGGCACAAAAGGACCCCAAAAACAAGCCCTTGAAGCTGGTCATTATGTCTGCTACCCTCAGGATATCGGATTTCACTGAAAATCGGCGGCTCTTTCGCCATAGTGTACCTCTTCTGATTAAGGCAGAAGGTCGCCAATACTCAGTAACAAATCACTTCTCCCGCAGGACAAATAGAGATTATGTAGAAGAAGCATTCAGCAAGGTCAGTAGAGGGCATCGGAAGTTGCCTCGTGGAGGGATGCTGGTTTTTCTTACTGGCCAGAACGAAATCGCGCAATTGGCAAAACGATTAAAGCAGACGTTTGACTCTACACAAGGGAAAATAATCAAACCTGCACCGGTTCGCATCTCAGCCGCGGAAGGTGAGTTGGCTACTATGAACGATTAAACATGGATCATGTCCACTAACTGTTGTAGCTCCTCTTGAAGTTGAAGATATCGACCTCGGAGGCGATGTTGATGACTATCAAGATGAGGACGGCTCGGATGACGATTCTGTAATCCATGGATTGGATGACGAAGATGACCGCGAATTTAATATCGGGGAAGACTCGGCAGAAAATTCGGTTCTCAAAGTGCATGTACTCCCTTTATATTCCCAATTATCCACAAATCAGCAGCTACAAGTGTTCGAACCACCTCCAGATGGGTCTCGTCTTATTGTACTAGCGACAAATGTTGCCGAAACGAGTCTGACTATCCCTGGTATACGGTATGTGTTTGACTGCGGTAGAGCCAAAGAGAAGAAATATGATCCAACAACGGGCGTCCAAAGTTTTGAAATTGGGTGGATCAGCAAGGCAAGTGCTAACCAGCGTGCCGGTCGTGCTGGCCGAACGGGCCCAGGTCATTGCTACCGACTATACTCTTCTGCTGTTTTTGAAAGAGATTTCCAGGAGTATGCATCTCCAGAGATATCGCGAACGCCTCTCGAAGGCGTGGTGCTTCAACTCAAGAGCATGGGTGCTCCGGTCGTCAACTTCCCTTTCCCTACTGCTCCAGACCGTGACAGTTTACAAAAGGCTGAGAAACTGCTTTCCTACCTGGGCGCAATATCATTGGGCGGCAAAATCACCAAAATGGGTTATGAGCTCTCCTTATACCCCCTAAACCCTCGGTTCGCTCGTATGCTTATCATAGGTATTACTCAAAAAGTAGCGGCTGAAACCATTGCCCTCGTTGCCGCTCTCTCCGTGTCTGAAATCATCATTCCCGAAAACAAGCTCGGTCTCAAAGAACCACACCCCAACACCTTCGAAATCCACACTGAAGAGGATAATATTGAAGCAGCGGAGCGTTCCCGACTCCGAAAGCAATATAACGCTGCGCAGGCGCAGCTATCAACCAATGCCAGCACAAGTGATTGCATTAAGCTCAACAACGCTGTTTGCGCCTACGCGCACGCCGACAGGCCAGAAGACTTTTGCGAGAAGATGTTTTTGAATTCAAAAGCGTTACACGAAGCAAGCCAGCTTCGTTCTCAGCTTACGACTATTGTACACACGCACCGACCTCTCGCACTGAGAGGATACGAGCCAAGACTCCCTCCACCCAACGACCATGTGCTCAACCTCCTCAAACAAATCTGCGCAGCAGGATTCATCGACCAAATCGCCATGCGCGCAGATCTCGCACCTGTTCCGCCCGGTCTGCCGCGAAAACCAAGGACAGCCATTGAAGTTCCCTACCTAACCCTCTTCGCCTCGCACATAGGAGCGCCCATGAGTTCAGACCCTGCTGAGCAGTATGTCTACATCCATCCATCTTCTCTCCTTGCGCGGGTCTCAGTGCCCAAGCTGCCTGGCTTCATCGTATTCTCTCATCTGCAGCGCGCCGCACCTTCCACAATCAATGGCGCAAAGACGCCGAAAACGCGCATGTATGCACTCACTCCTATCACGCGGCCGCAGCTAGTCAACATCGCTCTAGGGACACCGCTTTTAGGGGTTGGGAAGCCGAGAGGGAAGATAGAGATGCTGCAGAAGGATAAGGCAGGGCAAGATAGGAGGGAGTGTGAGGTCGAAGTTAGCCTAGTGGGCGAGAAGGGCGGGATGGGATGGGGATTGGGTGTACGGAGGGTGGTACAGAGGAAAGTGGGAGGCGGGACGGGATGGATGATTGAGAAGATTTTGGGATAGAAGTGGTTGCGCTATGGTGCCGGTCTTTGCGCGATCAGGGTTTGGATTATAGGATATACCCAACAGATGCAAGCGTGCAAACGTCTTGTAGACTTGAAGAGTGTAAGGAATGGCTATTTCGTCTCGATAACCAGACGAAAGACACGCAATCGGAATTGTATATTCAACTAGATCGTTGAAGTTTTGATGTTCAAGCGATACCTGAGAGTATCCTAGCTAGCGAAAGAGGGGGAAACGTGTGGTTTGACGGATGGCAGCGTCAGCACACTAGGTAGTTGTCGAAGCTTGGAAGCGGTGGCGTATGGAGGCTTTCCATCATCCGGGAAGCGACAGCGCCCAGGTTCCGATAAATGCTCGCCGATGTATTAGGAACTACTCAGGGAACTGCAAAATAGATATTACTTAAAGATAGTAGCGTTCGCAGGCAGTATCGCATTGCCTTATCTTCCGCGACCCTATTAATCTTTTTTTAGACATAACGAAGGCAATGAGAAAATTAATCCTCACTAAAATCAACTTACCGCCGCTGACTAGAAGGACCTAGAGCGGCTAGTTAAGTTTCGCGAATCGGACCCCGACGGGTTAAGGGATAGATTTTGATTCTTATAAAATCGCCGCATCTGATTTCTGATTTCTGATTGATTACATTGATTATACACTAATTTCCTAATTATGTAAGTATGTGTAAATACAGGTAGATGGTGATTAAAAGGGAACTCTAGATAATATAGACTAATTTTTATCAGGGATCTCGATGACTCTTTAAGTATGCCTGTACCTCCACGAATATTGGCAGCTCTCAATAGGAAAAGTAGGTAAAGTCAATTCTCCCCGCTTTACCTTCTCTATGTTAACTAGCTCGGGAATGCAACTGTGACTGTTGCCTCCAACCAATCCCTTATCTTCATCGCAATCTCAACATTATTTCTTTCCATGAACATCATATGTCCGTTTCCATATATCCCAGCTTTCGGCAAGTCCAAAAAGGTTACATTCACCCCCGCTTGTCTCAAATACTCCACCGTACAATAATCGTACGGCGCATGAAAACTCGCCTCACTTGTAACAATCAAAACAGGCACCTCAGCCAGATTGCTTAGCCTCTTCGCCGGCTCGGCCTGTATAATGCAAGCCGTGTGATTAGCATCGACAGCTGGCACCGTTACCGTCTCGAGATCCGTCGCATTCGGCCCAGCAGACGGCTCGTACACGACCTCTAGATCTGTAATCCCCCACGTGCGCTCGCGGCCCTCGAACGGGAACGCGTTCTCGAATGGCGGTCCCGACGGCTCCAGCGCAACGATGCCTTTCACCAAGCCGGGCCGAGCGTCCCCGACTCTCCATCCATACGCGCCCGCCTGGCTGTGCGTGAGCAGATACGCCGGGCCGATTCGGTCCATAAGCGCGGTGTACGCCTTCGCGTTGTTGGCTTCCGAGATGAGCCGGTCGGACTGCAGCTGTACCTGGGTGGCGAAGAAGGCGTCGAAGACGGGGTCTTCGCTCGCCCGACCTGAACCGGGCCATTGGGTGTGGAGGCGAGCCTGCGGCCATAGGTTGTAGGCGGCGGTAGCGGTGAAGAGTGACTCGATGTCCCTGGTGCTGAATGCGACCATGGAGCCGGTGCCTGGGAGCCAGGGCGAGCGGCCGCGTTCGGGTTGGTCGGTGAGGTAGACGGTGTAGCCGTGCTCCAGGAAGTAGGAGGCCCAGCCTTGTCGACCGTCGGGCGTGGTTAAGAAGTTCTGAGAGCGTAATGTTAGAAGATTACTAGGGGTGTGGGGCGATATAATGACAGAGTGTACCGTTCCCGTCTGGCCAGCCCCTGCAATGAATATGATTCCATGAGGGTATGTAATGATTGGCGGTGTTAACTTCTCCACGTATATTTGACCGACCATGTATTGGTTCGTCGTATTCTTTGACTTAGAAGAAAACGACTATCAGAAAGCATGCTCCTGGACGAAATCTCAGGAGTTCCTACAGTAACATTGACGTATTCTCCTCCTACATAAAAGTATTCTCGAGCCGCTACTAAACCTTCGATACCCCGCCTGGATTTGCGGAACGGTGATAGTGCTGCAGCGTTGCAAATTCCTAAGGATAAAGCAAAGACGTAAAGGAACAACATGTCGTCCGCTCTTTTAGGAACCTAACTTATAGACACAGCGAAATTCAAAAGGCGGAGCTTTATTGCGCTAAGACATTAGTCTGTACACAGTGCCACCGCGGTTCCTGTCAGAATTGCGACTATGAGTAGTCTTCCTACTAGGTAGAACCTGCTCAGATAGTTTAGGTCGCTAGAGAAGAAATTATCGCAGGGTTACTACTAAGGCTATATCCAAGGAAATAGCTCCAGATTAACTACAAAAAAGGAAAACTCTTTGTCATGAGACGTAGGAACGGGGCACGCAGGGCGTATATATTCAAGACGTTGCGCGATAGATCGTAAGGATCGAGAGTGCATAACAAATGCGCGGCTGATATAAGCCGTAAGCGAGGATTGGGGCTAAAGGCGTCCGCAGGCGTTCCAAGACAATACAACTTCGACGATAATAGACTTTCAACTTACACTTTCGCGGAGTCGCAGCTCGGCAAGGTCACGGAAAAGCTCGGCAAGGTCACAAAGTTTAACGGGGTTAGAACTTTAAGTTTAACTTTATAACCTTGCTTAACTTCTAACCCTGCTTAACTTTTAGCCCCGCTTACCCCGCTAAGTTTGTGTATATACAGCGCATATACCCAAAAATTTTAATATATAGAATTTGAAGTATTTAATAAATAACAAATATAATATAACACTTAATATATATATGCAGGGCATATATATCCCACTAGCTGTAGTATAAAATATGTGAGCTAAGTTATTAAAATATAGCCTATGTATACGCGTTATATATCTATAATAGTAGTCACACTATAACTTCTCCACAACACCACTATAGTATACACTATAGGTATGTCCTGTATAACCTATACATAAGTGTTGTATATGCTAACATAGTGCTAGTTAATTTTAACCACTAAACTTCACTCTTATATACGCCCTACTTACGCTTACTATAAGCACCCTCTTAATTATAGATTTTAACAATCTGTAGGTAGCTAGCGCGAATAACCCTAGCACCTTCGGCTACTATTATGGTAAGTATATACTTTATATATGCCCATAAGAAGTATATACTAATAGAAGTATATAGGCCCAATCCTTAACCCTAACCCCAACTAGGTAACACTAGGTTAGTTATAGAGAATGTATATATAAAGCATATACTTATAATAGATAAAGCACGCGCTATAGTAGTAGTAGTAGGTGGAAGGTGTAAGTAAACTAAGCGCTATATATCTATAGCATATGCTAACCTAAAGCAGCCCCAGCTGTAATAGTATAAGATAATATAAGTAGGTGCCAGAAGAGCTTAACGTAAAGAGTATATATATACTAAGTGTAAACTAAACCCACCTAATCCCGTATCTATATTATCTACTGTTAACTCTATAGTATAGGTTATATATCTATACCTTCTATATAGTATATGCTAACAATAAATATAGCTGCAATATTATAGTAAATGGTATATAGATATGCGGCTAGGTCTTTACCGCCTAGCTAAGCGTATATTCTATATATATATAGCATCTACTCCATCCACTAATATAGTTGTAGTACCGCCACTATATCTGTAACGAGCACAGTGGTGCCTATATATATTACTGTATAATAGCAGCTAAGGTATATGCTTACTATATGCAATAACTAACCCTTCTATTACTAATATATCGGCCACGGAGCTAATTATAGGAGAGAAGTATATGCCTAGTATATGCTATGTATATGCAACACTAATGTAATATAGCGCCCTAAAGTGTTTTGTTCTCTTTAGTAGCTAGTGGGATACTAGGTACCTATATAAGCCTAGGTAGGTTATATATATACAATATATATACAGTACTAATACTAAATATAGCCGTGGCCCTTTGGGGTTAAGGATTGCGGAGTATACAAATACCTATACTATAATTATGTATGCTTACTCTATACCTAGTATATACCTAGCCTAAACTAATTAGATATAGTGCCTAAGACTAAGGGTTTACTACCTAATTTAGTAGGCAATTTTATTGTGAGGTAAGAGCACTAGTGTTGCTTTTATATATACGCACTATACCCTAATATATCTATCTATTTATATATCTATATACTTATTCCCCCTAAGTTTGATTTCAGACCCTATAGTACTTATAGGCCTAAGGGTAGTATATGTGAGGGATAATTATAGCTACTACTAGGACTACTACCTGATTTGGAAATAAACGCTTATCTCTATATTTAGGATACTAGCAAAGTCCAACTTTATATAGGCCCTATATATACATCACTAATACTACCACTTGGTTATATTGCTAGCTTATACGCGTATATACTATATATATATAAACCCCTAATGTCTTCTACTAACCATAGATCAATATATGCTTATGCTAGGCATATACTAATGTAAGAGAAATAGCGCGTTAGCCTATCCACTTTATCCACTAGCTTAAAGCGTAAGGTTAGTATTTTACCTATATATATTCAGCATATACTAACTATATGCGTAGCGTGGCCCGACCCTCCTAGGCAACTATAAGGAGTCTCCCTTACCATCCACCCGCTATTAAAAGGGCAAGTTTTCCTTATATATACCCTGCATATACACTACTAATATTTAGTAGTAGGGGCCAGAAAACTAACTAGCCGTTATAGTAATAGTGGTAAGAGTTCTAGTAAGTTTAGTTCCGTCTATTATATATATTATACTTATACTTTATATAAGCTATAGGCAGGACCTACTAGTCATCTCGCCTCTTCTATACTATAAGGGAAGCTAGTCTTATACTTTAAGTCCTAGTATATACTAGGCCTATATACTGTATACGCAGTATACAGTACACATAGTTAGAGTTTTGGTGGAGTTTATTTAGTAAATAGGCTAGGTATATACCTAATATAGGGCGTGGGTTAATAGGCCTATATTAATTAATTCTTTATTTATAGTAATAAAACTCTATATAATATTTACTATATATATACCTTACATATGCACCTATATGCTAATACTATACTCCTATACCTATTTCTTAAGCTCTGCTAGTTCCTTTGCTTTATTATATATATTTTTAGCCTATTTTAATTTGTTAATTCGTCGCTCTATATTTTCTATATATAGTGTATATGCCTCCTTTTCTAGCTTCTCTATAGATAGGTAAAACCTATGCCTCTTACCTACAGTCTAGGGTGTTTAACTTTAAAATAGTGGTAGTAGCATCTATACTATATATATAGTGGATACGCGCAATATATCTAATACTAATACAATATTATTATCTACTATATTTATCTGTGATATATTCTGTCCACTAAATATAGTAGGTTTAGGGGTATTAAATAGGTTTTAAGAATTCTAGGGAAGATTTAGCCTAGGATTTCTAGCTCGCTACTTAGCTACTTTTTACTATTTCTATACTACCTAAGCCTAGTATATACTTTATATTTATAGCGTATATATATACATTGTTTCTGTAGCTGTACTACTATCCGCTTTAAGTTGTAATGATTTTTCTATATATTATCTATTCCCGCCTCTTTATATAGCTCTTGTATATTAAACATTTCTTATATACGGAGTTTAAGCCTTTACTAAAATATTAGAATATGCGGTGTATATACAAAGCGTATATATTTACTATAGCACTATAGCAAGCACGCATAATTTTTAACCAGTAAAGTTATTATCTTAAAAGTAACTACTTTTACTAATTCTAGTATGCTTCTGTGTATATACCTACTACTTATAAGGGATCTTTAACTTTTCCTTTATAAGCCTGGCTAGTATCTATATTTTCTTCTTATTGTTTATCCAAGACGTAAGCTCTAAATATAGTGTGCATATACTTTGTATACGCGTAATTAGTTTCTACTCTATCTCCGCTTCCTATATCTGCTCTATAATATATCTTACTTTATAAGTTAGAAAGCGCTTCGCAAAGTTCCGTTTAATATATACTAGGCAGAATATAAGTATATACTAAAGGTATTTATCCTATTTACGGGATAGGTTAAGTGTATATAGGTAGTCCCTAAAGCCTATATATTATAAGCATATACTAAGCGTATATAAAGCGTATATAGAATATATACTTACCGCCAGCTTATTTCTTGTATATATTAATAGTAGCTATATAAAGTCCAGTTTCGTGAATATATGCAAATTATATAGGTAATTAAGTAGTATTACCTAAAACCTTAAACACTAGTATAAACGTCTTTGCGTATATAGCACATATTTCTAGGTTAAGAAAGGCGTATACCCACACCTTAATTCCTATTATTGATATTAGCGTATGCATGGCATATGTGTAGCATAGGATATATATATATTTAGAATTCTTGTCCTATCCTATAATTAAGAATAGATTCGTTTTGCCTTAAACCATCTTAAATAATAGGTCTATTTTGATATATATTACGTGTTAGAATACCTTAGCTTACGTATACGTATAGCATATAATAAGGAAATGCTTGTTATTAAAGTTATAAATTGCCTAAATCTATTGCTTGGTGTTCTCTTTATATTAATTAATAGAGAACTCGCGTAGTACACCTGCTCTACTTAGGCTCTATATATACTTAGCGTATATCTAACCTATACTTACCTATATATGCCATTCCCTTCGGGAATTATAGCATCCTTTCCTTTCTAATTAGAGCGGTAATTTGATCCTTAATATTAAGACTACTATATACTATATATAGTGTCTGCGCCCTATACTTCCGACATAAAATATAGTACTGTAGTAATAGGATGAATCGACCTATATAATAGTAAGTAGTTTTATTCGCATATACTATAAATATATGGGGCATATATATAGTAAGGCTTAGGACTTCTACCTACCTTATTACTTTAACTATATTATTAGCAAGGTCAATTAGTAGCTTTATTAGGTATAGTAGATAATATATATAAGAATTCCAAGTAATAAGGCAAATATAAGGATATTATGCTATATTAATAGGAATATAACAATCTAACTATATACTATATGCGCGGCCTACTATTTTACCTTAGCCTTGCGGGTAATTAAACCCTATATATACTTAGTATATGCATAGCGTATATATAATATATACATTACATACCACAATATTTTCGCTTTGATATTGCGTATTTAATATAGGTATATTCTTATTTAATTTCCTAAACTCTATATTTAATAAGTAGACAAAGGTATTAAATATCTACCTAGGCAGTTATTGGTAATAAAGACCAGGCAGTATGCTATAGTTTAGTATTACTACTACTAGAATAACCGATAAACTCTACCTGTATATAATAAGCATATATTGCGTATACGCTGGCTATATATATACTCTATGCCAAAAAAATATTATTAGTCTGCTTTTACTATATACACGTTCTTATATACTAGGGTAAATATACTACCGCCATAATTATAGAATGCTGGGGCCTTAAGCTAGCTACCCCCCCAGGTGCAATTACATGGCAACGGGGCACCGCCAAAAGTACAATTGACCTCACGATTATGGACGAAAACCTATACCAGAGACTCGAAAGGTGCTCCCCTAAAGAAGAATGGGCACTCACCTCAGACCATATCCCTATCCAGATATAACTAGATCTGGACATTAAGGCGCAACCAAATGGCAAAAGATACGCAATAAGGAAGCTTAACGTAGATAGCTTCCTTAATATAATTAAACAACAACTCCAAGACCTAGAAGAAATCCACCTAATACCAAATGAGTGAGGCTTATTGGCTACCCCCAAGGAAATTAATTAAAGACTAGAAAGGATCCAGGCAGCAATTAAAAGTGGGCTAAAAGAGCACTGCCCGGTTTCAAAACTAGGCCCCTACGCGCGACACGCATGGTCCGCATAGTGCGCGGCCCTTGTAGCCGGCCAACGACGAGTAAGGAGGAAATACATAAGTAGCCACGATTCTGAGGACGAGAGATGATATAAAGACATAAGAAACCAGCTAAAGAATACCCTAAGAAAAGAAGCAAGGAATAACTGGAGACGGTTTATAAACGAACATACTACTAACCTGAGTCTCCCCTATAACAAGGGCCTTTGGACTATAGCGAAATGGGTAAAGAAAAAGGCGGGATGCCTAGTAGAAGATCTACACCTACTACCCCTATGAAGAGTAGGCAAACCACAGGCCACAAGCAACAATAACGAGAAGGTAAAGATCCTTATAGAAAGATTTTTCCCTTAACCGGCTCTAGCAGACCTTAGCGATATTACTGGTGAAACACCGGTGACTCGCCTGAGGGTCGACAGCGATATAATAACTGAAGAAATGGCTAGAACTATTAGCCGCCTCTTAAATAATATAGCACTAGGACCAGATGGGATTCTAAATAAAGCCCTAAAGACCTATGGACCACTTATAGCACCTTGGCTTGCAGATGTAGCTAGAGCATGCTTTGTAATAGGCTACTACCCGCGACTTGGAAGATCCATGACGACGGTCGTCTTATAAAAAGAAGGTAAAGTAGACTACTTAATCCCAGGAAGCTACCGCCCTATTGCCTTAGAAAACACCCTAAGCAAGATCTTAGAAAAGGTTATAGCGGACTATATAGCAGATACAGTAGAGGAACACGCCCTACTACCATAAAGCTAAATAGGGGCAAGAAAGAATCGCTTAACGCTATCAGCACTTATACTACTCGCTGCTACCATTAAAACTGCATAGGCTATGCGAAAGGACTTTGTAGTATTAATGCTTAGCCTAGATATCAGCGGCGCCTATAATAATGTACCCTATGAGCGTCTCCTATACATCCTTAGGGCAAAGGGCTTCCCAGAATGGATTATTTAGTTTGTTTAAGGATTTACAGGCTAAAAAGAAACGTTATTGGTCTTTAGTAGATACTAAAGCCCCCCTATTACAGTTGTAATAGGAATACTATAAGGATCACCTCTGTTGCCTATACTCTTCCTCTTCTTTGTAAGTAACCTGCTTGACACCTTTAAGGAAGGGGCAACCTAGGGGATAGGCTTTGTTGATGATATAAACCTAATTATATATAGGCCAACAGCTGCAGAGAACTGTAGGACACTAGAGAAAGCCTATAATACCTATATAGAATGGGCAAGATAATATAGAGTCTAATTCTTACTAGAGAAATACCAGCTAATCTATTTTATAAGAAAACGTAACTAATCTGTAGATCTTTAGTATATAATCTATATCTAAGGCTTTGGGGGTTAACTGGTTTAAGGCCTAAGGGTATTAGGAGTGTGGGTAGATAGCAAGCTCCGGTAGAGCGCATATGTGGTGTAAGCGGCCCGTAAGGGCCAAGTATAGTATATTGCTATGTCCAGGATCGTTAATTCTATATGGGGTCTATGCTTCCAGAGGTTACGCCTACTATATATAGCAGTTGTCCGGCTAACCATGACGTATGGATCTAGCATTTGGGCCACTGGAGAAACTAAGAAAGGCCCCCCTAAATTACTCCTTAAACCACTCTAAAAGGTCCAAATAGCCTGCCTTAGGAGTATAACAGGCGGGTATAAGCGAACGGCTACAGCACTGCTTGAGAAGGAAGCCAATATTCCCCCCCTATAACTATATATTGAAGCCGATGTAATGTAAAGGGTGTAAAAGGAACGCAACTCTAATGTTATAAAGTATATTAAGACACGCCTAAATAAACTATAGAGGGACCCTAGGGTGCCCTGTAGGAGAAGGAACCAACAACCCTAAAGTAGGGAA
>Ga0307507_10003932_pt1 | contig 27449 bp, 33 predicted proteins | sample 7_EM_MG_FD_207223 | JGI IMG/M metagenome (GOLD analysis project Ga0307507, IMG submission 207223) | Populus trichocarpa ectomycorrhiza microbial communities from riparian zone in the Pacific Northwest, United States - 7_EM | ecosystem: Host-associated > Plants > Roots > Unclassified | place...
ATAGAGAACACAATTATTATTCAAATGTTACATTCTCAAAGTCTCCAGATAGATAGGAAGAAGATCTAAATCTAAAAAAAAGACTGTAAAAAAGTATTAAGTATTCACATTTAGCTGGTGGCTGAGTGGCAACTCAAATGAGCCAACTTTTTTTCATAGCCAGTCAAATATCTCAATCGAATCTCAATATTTCTTTGCGATCTTTTTTTAAAAATTTAGATCTACTTTTCATCTACCTGGCGATTCCAAGAATGTAAAATTTGAGTAAAGACTGTGGGGTAAAACTATTCAGAAACCCCCTTTCTAGTAGAAACCCCCGTTTCTGGCATAACCTTACCCAGAAACCCTGTATATAGTCAGAAACTCCCCCGAAAATTTGATGGGTTCGCTGGCGTCATGTGATGTCACACTGGCGACTTCTAGCAGACAATTGGAGCCCTGTTGGCAGACACTGCATCGGTTTGGCCACCCACATTTTGCAGCTTGCTCACTCCCATCAGCACACCAGCACTCATAGAAGATCATTTCCGACCCCCTCCACCTCGCGCACGGCTCTCTAATGCACCTGTTAGATGCCACATGGCATGGCCTTCCCTTGGGATTCAACATAGGGGGGTCATGAAGAGGTGTGCTCTCTTGAACTTTCACACAAGGAAGGAAAGAACTCAACATCGCACACTCCTCTAATCCATCAATTCCACAAAGACATCGCAGAAAGGGGGCAAGATGTTATCTGATTTTAGACATGCTTGTCTTCCCAGCGGCGACAACTTTGGTATGTCCTCAGCTTTCAATTTATTCCTCCCCGGGCCAATCCCAGTCTAATGCTTAAACAACAGTACAGGTGTCCAAGTCCAAGAAAGTATGTATACATCCTCCCATCCCACAATTCTGAAGTCACAAATCATAAATAGATCTGCATGCCAAAGGCGAACCATGGAGTGGTACATTTGGGTGGTATTACGTGCGATGGCTGGAATGTGAGTTACAAGGACATAGACATGTTAAATGCTATGAGTAACGTACATATGTAAGATAAAGTTAGAGTGAACAATGTCAATGTCCCATTCGTACAGTATTCAAAGAAATTATGCAGGCGGAGCAAGTTGACATTCACTACGCCTCAAATCAGAAAATGGCAGCACTCAAAACGAAGCGCTCACCCATTTGCATTACCCTAGAGTTCCTCAAACTGTGCTCTAAACTCCTCCAACACCAAATCAAACTTGTCCCCATATACATGCCCATTGTCCATCATGAACGCCTCACATTCGTGGATGAACTGTTCCAAGTCTTTTACTTGCAATTTACTCGCACAGTGGATAGTTCGGGTTCGTTGGAACCCCAGGCTCGAGCAAGGTACGAAATGATGATGGTTGATAGTCCACCTGTGTATGTAAATCAGACGCATATATGCAGAGAGAAAAAAATTCCCAAGTAGTCGCAATCGCCATCTAAGTTGTGCATATGTGTTCCGAATCAGTTCGAATGACCACTATGACAAAAGGAAGGATGGAAGAGCACCTGCTGCCCACTAGTCACAGCCGCCAACCCCATTGTCAAAGACCCCAGAACGACTTGTAGCCCAGTCACTGCATTGAGTCGACAGCAAACGACATGTGACTATGTAATAGTCAGTGACCATCACCTAATCAATCTGCTTGGCAGCGCTCACCAAGAACTCAATTTGACCATATGCCAGGGGTTTCTCAAAACACCTCGGAAACCCCGGGTTTCTACTAGAAAGGGGGGTTTCTGAATAGTTTTTCCCAAGACTGTGCTCTGTATAAACAAAACAAAACAAAAGCCAATAAAAAAACACTGCATCACTAGCTCGAATTGATAACATATCCAGTAATTATATGTGAAGCATATGTGTTCAGATGATGCCAACACATGGTGGATGTTAGACAGCAAGACTTAGGCAATGGCAAGCCAGGGATAATGAGGTGAAATTTTTCAATGCAGATTGCATAATTTCCCTACAAAATTATAAATCAATGAAATGACTTAGTAATATGCGGCCATCAATCAGCAACGGAGAATTTGGAGCAGATCAGTCTTGCTTTCCATAATACTGAACCCTTGTATCAACTAATAATGGGCAACAGGTAGTCGAGAACTGACTCGGTAAGGAATGAAATGCACAACACCAACATACACCCAGTTGTAGCAGGCCACGACAGAACATTCTACTATGAAAGGGGGAAAGGGGATCGTTACTTGTAGAAAAGAATGGAGGGTAAGGTTGATAGCTTACATTGAGGGAAGCCCACATCAAGGAAAAAGGAAGGGAGCAACTTCTGGACAATGGAAGAGCTGTGCAAAAAGGGGGAGAGATTGGAGAGAGAAGACGATGGAAAGATGGAACTGACCAAGGGGCTTTCGTCAGAGCATCCCAAGACCACAAGTCCCTCTGACATGTACCAATTCCCATGTAAGGGTCTTGATGCTATATCGGGAAAATGCTTAATAATACATCCAAATCCATACGAGTACATGTCACTTAGATCACATCAATATGATAGACACTCTTCCTTCTCCCCTGCTTGCTCTTGCTGCTGCCATGGTTAGAAAGCATCCTGACTATGATCCAGTACTCAGCACAGGTCCAAGATATGTGGAATACTTTCACCATGATGGGCATATTGAACAGAAGGCTGTATTTGATGATAGAAACTTAATTGCAAAATTCGGGCTCATCAACTGTGATCTATGCCATAGATTTCAAAATTTCATTTTACTCAACACTAGAAACAGTTGGGAATAAATCCATGTGGATGGTGTGGACTAGATGGCTGTAGAACACAACTCATTAAAACTGAAAGCAAGGCAAACAAGATAACATACAAGATAACATCAAATTGCACATACCATTATGTTGGAATGGTTTACTCAAAAGCAATTGAGTTTAGGAGTACGTCTCCATGCACCAATGTCCCTCTCAATTGTTCACTTTGTCCAGTGGGATCAAAGCAGCAAACATTTTGGAAATACAATTTCTTGCAGCACATGTCAGAATTTCATCTAGAAAATGGAAAATTACCACCCTGCCCTCCTCAGCTCACTGTAGAAACTCATATCACAAAAGAAGAGGAAGCATTAATGGACATTGGCATAGAAAAAACAGAAGAATTTCAACAAGAATTACAAGAAACTGTGTTTCATGGGGATATAATGAACAGTGATGGAATTGAAGAGCTTCAAGATTTAATGGAGGCATCAAGAAAAAGAGCAGCCTCAAATGTCTCTCAAATGTCAAGCTCTCGACAGCCATCTCCAACAAAGAAGTCACAATACGGAAGGGGCAGAGAATGAGAGCAAGCAGCACGACAGTTAATGTGGATGGCAAAACCTCCGAAAGCGTCTCGCTAAGCCGGCGAGTGGCAAATGAGTATGCGAGAGCTTGGCAAAAGCTGGTGAATGCTGGTGAAGCTGGCAAAGCTGGCGAATGAGTAAATTAAGCATTTTTACTGATTTTAAGCTATCTACACTATCCCTAGTGACCTTATCAATGAATTAGCATCCCATTTTTCATTAGAATCGCTAGCCTCCGTGACAGCAGTGATTTCATCATCAATACTGAGGGGTGTTGAGCCTGTGCGAATGTTATCAAGGTCAGTGATGTCAAAAACCTGTTCAAGAGGAACATCTGATGCTTCAGATGCCGGGCAGTATTTGCACGTCATGATCCATCGGTGAGATTTCGTTCTTGTGTCTTGCTCTCTGGTGAAGTGTTTGTGGATAAAGGAGTCTTTGGGGTGCCCACCCTTATTTTGGCTTGCCATGAGTGTTGTAGGGGTAATAGATTTTATTCTATGCTACTGAAAATGCCACGTCCTTCTTGCATGCTTCCCAAAAATTTACTTTCCTTTTTTGGCTTTTGCCAGGTCTCACCACCCTTTTTTAGAATTTTTGTTTCGCCAGCCGGCGATCGCTGGCTGGCGAAACTGGCGTGGCGAGCTGGCGAGCTATTGCCAACAACACTAACGACAGTTGGATGTATGTACTGATTTGATCTAGTACAGATTTGGATGTATTATTAAGTGTTTTCCCGATATAGTGTCAAGACCCTTACATGGGAATTGGTACATGTCAGAGGGACTTGCAGTCTCAGGATGCTCCGACGAAAGCCCCTTGGTTGCCACACAACTCAGATGGCAAAGTGAGCCCCCCGCAGAGTGCAGATACATAATTATTGGTGTGACACATTCAAAATCAGGACATCCCAAAGGATAAAACTATTTAGAATCCCTCCCTCCTCTGTGAAACCTAAGGGATTCTAAATTAGTTGTATAGAAACCTGGGTTTCAATGAGGAGTGGCTGTGAGCCAATGATCAACATATTTGAAGTCTGACCTTCCTCTGCAGCAGCTCACTTGCTGCTGAAACGGTGTCCTTAATAAATTGATTGCATTATGACTCAGGGGTAATCCTAAATAGGTGAACTCGGAAATGTTATGGGCAGGGGATTAATGGGCAGGTGGAATGTGTCTGACCTTCCTGGCGGCATACCCCACACTTTCACCCAGAGCTCCCTACTTGCCCACATGAGCAAGGAATAACGCCGATTGCGCTCTGGGATGTTCACGAGCCAACATGAGGCAGTCGACAAAGATGCACTTGCAGGAGGGTTTGAGGATTGTTGTTGGGCAGATGTACGGTGGGGTATCATAGTGGGGTAGGGTGGGAACTCAAGTACTCAAGCTTGAACTTGTTGAGTAGATAACGACAGTCGTAGTACATGGCAGGTGTTCAGCACAGCTGGATTCATCTCTGACACAGGATTCTGCAAGGATAACCAAACAACCTCCCTCAGCTGACTGAGGCTGGGTTTCAAACAGACATGGAGAGACCCCAGGGTTTTTACTGAAAATGGGGTTTCTGATTAGAATTATCCCATCCCAAAGCTATGTTACAAGCTTTTGACACATAATGACGTGACCGGTGGGTTATCACCCCAACATATTTGAACTTGTCAACAAACTCAAGGTGTTCGCCTCAAAACAACCAAGCTGGGTTTCGCGCACTGTCCTCAGTTATGAATCTTTCTTGTTGTCCGAAAATCAAGATATCATGAAAAATATCAGTCTACATCTGAACTTCTTGCATAAAAACTGCCGACGACACTAACTATACATGCATTATCAGAAAACTGGCACTCAGATGTGAATCAACAATAGTGGGGATGGGACATACCATGAACCTAACAAAGGTGATTTCGAGGACTCGCTCCCCAGTTGTCGTAGATTTCTCCCTCGAACGGTGGTTGAAACATTGACGGGCAGTGTATATACTCCTCGAGTTTGCGTCTCCAAGACGGAAACTACGGACGGTGGCCAATATACTCAGCAGGAGACTGAGGTGATGCTGAATGACGGGCGAGACAAGTTGTTAACGAGAACGTAGCTAAAGAATCTGATGTACCGAGCTAACCGTTAAATCCGCATCCTATTGCTAACCCCTTTTGCCCATGCATCTCACGAGCCATCGACCCCGCACTGCTCAAATCTGACCTTTTCCCAACCTATCATCTTGCCTGTCATGGATGAGAGATGGGCATCACACACGTCCTGCGTGGGGAAGAATGGCTTCCACTCTACCCCTCCACCTTGACCTCCACGCGGCCCCTAAACTTGAGCCTCCACCATTCACGCACATGCCCATCTTCCTTAACCCAGACATCCTCGCAAAGCCCACTACAGTCGACATTCTCATAATGCATATAGTAGTAATGCATAAATCTTGTAATGCATGAGATTTTCTGGGGACCGACTTGGTACGCAGGGATTTATGCATGAAACGTCATATTGAATAATGCATAATGAATTTTGGGGTTATGCATTACCAAAGTTACTGGTTCCCTGGGTAATTACTTGTTCACCTCACTGTACCTGAATTTTTTGGGGCCGAAATCTACCCTAATATGCCCTGTGTGCCACGAATACACCCCTTGAGCATAATATCCAAACTTTCCATGCCAGCCACTGTAGAGAAGAAACAGAAACCTTGAAATGGGCACAGGCCCTATGCACCTTGCACCCCTTGTGCCCCAAAAAACAGTGACACCCCTCAAACCTCAGCCATCAATAAGCCCAGGACAGTCCAAGACCAACTCACACTCCATGACTGGCTCAGTGTCGTACAGTATGTAAATACCCAATACTTAATAGTTTTCACCTCACTACATAATGAATTTGGAAGTGTGACATTTTTGGCAGAGGTCATGAATGGTCACACTTTGTGACACATTTCGCCTTGCATAAAATGTCACTATGCATACAAAAAGTCGGGGACCGACGTTATGCATTATGAGAATGTCGACTGTATATAATCCGTCGCGACATATCAGGGCCTGCACCGAGTGCGTGTGGATTAAATATCGCAAGTCGGCATGAATCGCTTAGGGCACCCCCAGCCAACCTTCTCACAAGCACCATGAACACAACAACCAGGCGACACACACGCTGATACCAACGAGGACGAGGTACGTGACTTCGTCGACCACCAGTTGAGGGGATGATCCAGCCAGGCTTCTCGTCATCTTCTTTGTGGAGCGGAGGCGGGGAGGTTAAATAGGAAGTGAGAGGACAAGAGTGGGCGGAGGACGAGAGTGGGCGGAGGACAAGAGTGGGCGAGGACGAGAGACAAGAGTGGGAGAGGACGAGAGTGGGCGGAGGAACTCAAGAAACGAATGAGTACTGAGTACTGAGTAGCCGAGGCTAGCAAACTTATGTAATAGACTTCCGTCCCTCCTTGCATCTCTACAACTTTCTCCCGCTCATCAACCGCACCCTCATGATCACTCTGCGCCCCACATCCTCTCATAACGCCCCTCGATCCTGATCCTCTGCTGCCAGTGTCTCGCTGCCAACTCAATCTCAATCAAGGTCACGATTGGACGAGTGGGAGGACATGTAGGTCTTGAGATCTGAGATCTGAGAGCGGGGTGTGGGTGGGTTGCTAGGAGGGAGGGGGGATCTTTTCGAGTCCAGAGATGGGGGTGTCCCAAAGGCGGAGTGGCTCCCATGGACCGTCAGCGTCGTCTCCAGACTCCAGGTGTTCGACGTCCTACACCAGACCAGATTCACAAGGCTTCTTTCTCTCTGTTAGTTACCTCCTTCTCCCCACCCTACCCCCTCTGACCCCCATCTCATCAACGCTAGCGTTCGAACGAATTTTCCTCTCCCTCTCTCTCTGTACGCCCCTTTTCCACACTTAAGTGTCTTGACCACTCCCGTCCCCCTGAAGGCAACGCGCATCTGCACGAACTCCAACTCCCAGCTTGAGCCTCCGAGGCTGACATATGGCGAGCGATGAGGAAGTCTGGGATACTTGAGTTTTCGGCTCTGGGATTTGGCGCGGGCCCTATACAGGCCCATATTTACCCACATTTACACCATTCCACTTCTCCTAAACTGGATCCCACTCGACTCACTATCTCATTTCATATCCCGCATCCCATTCTCGGATCTGTACGTCCTAGAGCAATATAGCGCTACTATAGTCAGTTCCACGAGTACAGAAGACAAAGTTCACCTCGTGGCAACCCTACACATGTTTATCGCCCCTCACTACTTGAAACTCGGCGACCGTTCTCTGTCAATGTATCTTCGCTTCCTTGCAGCCACACTGTTAAACACCTTCCCTGTCTCCGTCTTTTGATCTTTTAAGAGAACACATCCCCATAGTCCACCTTGAGTATCATTCGGATTCGGACGATCATGAACCCAGGCCTCGTGTGTCCCTTGTTTTCTCTTTCAGCAACCCTACCGAAACTTGACCCCAAGACGCTTACCCCGCCTGAATAAAATCGTTGCGCCCACCCATATCGATTCTTTGATCACGTTAACGCGTTCAAATTCAGATACGCGGAAAGAACTGGTCGCCTTCTTTTTGGCCTTGACGGCCGTCTGGCCTTCTTCTTGAGAACAGATTTTGGGTGGGGTGTTGGCGCTAACGGGAGGATGATTGGTACATGAGATATCCCTCGGCAAAGAGGAGGTCTCTAGCAGTGCTCTTCTGGGTGCGCCGTTCTATGTGTCCAAAAATTCAGCCAACTGATCATCTTTTAGAAGCAGGTAATGCTGTACATTGGCCACCCTTGCGCTCCTCACGATGGGGGAGGACGAGTTCTCTGAGAACAATGCCACAACACGTAACCCTCTCTCGCTCGACGCAGCGCTCTGTGCAATCCCATACATCACGCATACCACAGATCCCAACAGGCTCCGTGTACCACAATTTCCGCGCCTTTACCAATGATTCCCGGCCTTGGTACTTTGACAGCAGGACTACGGGCCACGGCTACATTACATAAGATCAGTCGATGACATCACCTTCCTCCATCATGTCGACCTCTGCTCGCAAAAGCAGCGTCGGCACAGTACGCTGGGGTACAATAACATATCAATCACCTTACCGAGGCGACCAAACCGAAGTGGGCAAGAAAACGGCTCTAACAATCCCGCAAGTCGAGCGCAATTCTGTTGGGTTTGAGCCGCTCGCGGAGATCTTCAGGTGGTCGGACGGTACATTGCCCCCTCTGCCTAAGAGGAAGAAGAGCGTTGTGCCTGTTGGTAATCCGGAGTATGATGAAGAGGATGGGGAGATGTTGATGCAGCTCGAGGGTACGTCCATTTCTGTTGGGTTGATTGGGATGAGCTGAGCTGATGGTTGCAGTTCCTGTTAACAATTTGGCCAGCATGCGTCCGCCGAGTACGCCGACGACGTTGAGTCGCTTCGGGTCGACGAACCGTCCCGTGGCGCGTGCCTCTGATATTGACTTCGACCGTATCCCGTCCCCGAAGCCTCGGTGGCAGTCAAAGGCGAATTACGGTCCTCGTCCCTCGAACCTCTCAAATTCGATTAGCCGACGCCATGTAGAACCTGAATCTGATTCGCCGGATGAAGACGGGGGTTATGACGACGGTGGACAGGATAATGTTGACAGGAATGGTGACTTTCATGACCATGGACCTCAAGAGTTATGTCCCAGTCGACGAACGCCGAGGAAGAGCTTCCTGCAGATGAACCAGGACGATGAGGAGGAGGGAGAGGAAGATGAGCTACCCGAGGAGACACCGACAAAGAATGAGCGTGATCAGGGAAGGGGGGGGGCCGTTGTAGAAGAGGAACAGGGGGAGGACGAGGAACAGGAGGACGAGGAACAGGAGGAGGACGAGGAACAGGAGGAGGACGAGGAACAGGAGGAGGACGAGGAACAGGAGGAGGACGAGGAACAAGGGGAGGACGAGGAACAGGACGAGGATGAGGAACAGGACGAGGACGAGGACAGTCGCGTCAGGTCGATGAGCCGTCCCGTGGCACATCCCTTTGATGTTGACTTCGACCGTATCCCATCCCAGAAGCCCCGGTCGCAGTCAAAGGCGAATTACGGTCTTGGTTCCTCGAACCTCTCAAAGTCGTGCGATGTAGAACCTGAATCTGATTATTCGGGTGATGAAGAGGAGGAAGAGGAGCCTGACGTCAGGCCAAAGAGCAAGAAAATGAATTTACCAATAGAGACTAAACCTAAACCTCGGACAGAGACATGGAGTAGAAGGAAGAAAGAAAATAAACGTCAGTTTTTTTATTCGCAACATTCTACCTGCTAACCAACTATTTGCTAGCTTATTGCGAGGGCGTGCGGAAAAGCGCTCGTGAACACTATAAGCCTCTAGAATGGTGGCGAGGCGAGAAAGTTGTATATGGCCGGAGTGAAGATTGCGGGGCTAAAATCCTCGTCCCACAGATCCGCGAAATTGTGCGGATACCCAGGGAAGAACCATTGCGGCTGGGTAAGCGGAAGAGGGGTACAACCAGGGCATGCGGGAGTGCTAAAGCCACCTCTGTGCCGCCTGTCCCTGCTGTTGCTCTAAACCCCGAAGAAGGCTGGGATGAAGACACGCCGGAGAGATGTCCAGTGCTTGTGTATGGCGCGGACAATTTGGAGCCCGTGACTCGGTGTCAGTTTTCTGCTTGATTTTTTTTTACAAATGGCCTTCTAACTAAACTGAATGTGTAGGCATCGCCCGAGCCGCGAGGATGGTCAAACCGAGGCCTGCTGCTAACGCTGATTTGTCGTCCGACCAGATCTTTGAAGATGGAGATTTCATCGCTGCTGGACAACTGGTCATTCCTCCGAATGAGCTTAAGCCCAGTACACCCTCAGAGGACAGCATATTTGTAAATTTTATGATGCCTTCTACATCTGCATCGTGTCTGATCTCGCACGTTTTTCCAGGTCTTCTACATCGTTGAGGGTGCGGTCAACGTTAAGATCCACGATACCTCATTGGCCCTTGCATCTGGAAGCATCTTCATGGTTCCCCGTGGTACGTTTTCCTTTTCTCTTACACTTACACTCTTATCATTATCATCATCAAGGCAATACGTATTCCATCAAGAACATCTGCAACCGTGACGCCAAACTTTTTTACACGAAAACGAGGAAAGTCGCTCCCAGCCCAGAGGAGGTAGAGTATGCGGCGTTGACGTGTTCGTCGAGTGCTGGGCCTATGGGAACGCCGTGAAAGACTAATGGGAGAGCGCTCGAAAACGGCACTCCCCAGGACGGATTACAGCCATTTCAATAGGCCGTTTCGTCAAAATTACGCGTACATAACTAAAATTTGAGGATCAAGCAGTTCAGCGAGAATCAGCCTGACAATGAAGTGCCTTCTAGTTGTGTCTTGAATTTGGTGACGCAAAACGGCTATAAATTTACGTTATTGTGACCTAGTACTAATACTGAGTAGTATTTATCGTTTTTAACTGGTTCTCGTCGGCCTCCAGCCAAAATCATGCGATTTTGAAGCCGAAACCAAGTTGAAACCAAGCCGACGGCCTCGTCAGAGCAAAGGCTCTGCGGAGCCTCAGGTTTGAACTTTGCTGACAACATCAACGTCTGCGCGAACACAGAGTGTTGATTTGACGGACCTTAACCCGTTCAACGGAGTACGACCAAAGCGTTATATCTGACTGACTTAATCTTCAAAAGACTATCTTCATGTCACCGCTGCGAAATCCCTCCCATTATAATGTGTTTCTGGACGGTTTTGGGACGGTTGCACGAGAGGCTTCTTGACCAAAGATAATCGCTCTTGGTTTGGAGATCCTTCCACTGCAGGAAGGCACCTTCGCCTTATTTGGGACTGAAGCCGATACAGCATACTATGTTTGGAAGGAGTATGGATGACTTATTGGACATGCTAGAGCTCTCCCAGTATTGTCATCTCATAAGACTATTCGAACGGGAGATTGCGAACGAACAAGAGACTTGTTAACGCAAAGAACTTGGATTGGGGTACATTCTCCTGTTTATTTTCTTGGCCAGTTGGCTTGTATGCTGATAGATGTAGTCAACGTAGTTGCGAGGACTCAGCGCAGAGTTGCTGGTTAGCTATTGTAACGAGGACATGCTTAGTTGTAAGTGGATGTGGCCCAGGTAGACCTACTCTACCCTTTCGTATATACTCCAAATTGTGACTTACGTACTCCTTGCAATAGTTGAGCAATAACGTTGCACCAATTGAACTCGCGACTTTGGAAGCAAGAAGGGTCGGTTAATCGACAGAACGGTGAATTTAATAGTAAGAGAACGTACTTTGAGCCAGCGTCGTGGGGTCGATGAGCCCCTTAGTTGCAATTTCCCGCTGAACGAGTTCAAACAGGCCCGTAAGGTGGATGTTCCTTCATCGGGCAGACCCGCGAGCAAGAAAGTTCCAGAGTAGATATAATCTAAGAATCCATAAACACGCAACGATCACGAAAAACAGGATCACCCAGAACGGCAGCGATGCATGGCTTTGGAGAAACCTTATAGGATGGCTTGATGACGCCACGAGCGCCTCTTTGTAGTTCCCACAAAGAGCGTCTCGGAGGTAGTCGCTGTAGACGGCTAGGAAGTTCCAGAGTGCAACGAATTCAGGATCAACGTCCTCCCCTAGTTATGGTCCAGAGGAGGGAAGGAAAACGACATCGATGAACTGCCTCGCCTTGCGCATCTCGTTGAAACCGGACCTGATCCGTAGGAGCACACCGTCTGAAGTTAACGAAGCAGGATCCGCTACTGGAGGTTGATAGACTAGGACACCCCTGCAGAGGGCAGTAAATCTTGAAGGGTGTCAGGCGACTTGAATGTTGCCCTCTGTCTGCAACTTCGGGATGTTGCGAGGAACTCCGGGAGAAACTGTTCTTTTCGTGTCCTGCCCCGCAGACTGTTGTGATGCTTTCCCCCCCATATTCTCCTCAGTCGGGGTCTGCAGATGGGCGTATTTCAATCCCAGTCGCAGCATACCAAGATCCTTCGAAAGGTCTTCATCAATATTCAGATGTGTATAATACCAGCTGTCACTCGAAGGAACGAGGCCAGCACGATCACCGATGTCAATGAAGTCTGCGGGAAGGGCTCTGATGAAGTGAAAGTCTTGAGTGTTGGCGGTAGGTCTTGCATATCTTTCGATTTCTCGAGAATGGCGTCTGTGGAGTGCCTGTGAGCGGAAAATCAACGACATGTCATGTACTCCCAAAAGCCTAACATACCTTTCAGAACACCCCATCTTTTCGAGAAAATCGTGAACTTCCCCACGTCCCGACAACGCGGAAGATATCTGGAAAAAGCCTCTCTCCCTGATGGGATCCGAAAATACGACCTGGAGGAGTAGGAACAAGGTGTTTTGAGCGACTGGATGCTGAAATCCAAGGCCGATCGAGAATGATCATCTTCAAACCTTCAATGTTTGCAGAAGACAACGATCGTTTGGAAAGCTCCCTGATAATCACCGTGAGCTTATGCGGCCCTTCGTGCTTCAATACCAGCTTAAGCTGTCTTCTGAAAATGTCGATGTAGATAGTATCCAGCGAGAATCAAGCTGAACGCACTTAGCACATCCACATCCCTCGTAAAAAGAGTCAAGTCCACCCATACCAACCCAGGGTGTCACGAAGTCTTCTTTGACGGTTGAACAACGGGTGGCGGAGGTGGCTCCATCAAGGGGTTCTCCTCATTCGAAGGCTCTCTGCAGAGATGTGGAAACAACGACATCCTCCTCAAGAACAATCAATACCTCGTCGAAGAGGTACAAACTGTCTTCTGATGATGTAGATGCACGACATTCCGATGAACTGACCAAACCTCGAGAAGCCAGGAGCCACTTGATACGTTGACCCCATGAGGTTGTCTCGAGTCAAAGCGAGAACTTTCAATCATCTCAAGTAGTTTCTGTGCGGTCGTTCTGAGCCTGGGCGGTTCCGCAAGATGAACTTGATTCTCTCCTCAATGATCGCTTCGGTGAACGAACTTTGTATGAGACCAAGAGAGGAAAGCGCCTTGACTTGACGTTCCCCCAGCTTGGCCGACGCAAGAGGCAGCCTAGCCTTGCCGCCTGCAAAAAGTGGTCGCAAAGGCGAGATTAAATCAATGACGTCTCCCGGAGCGTGTATCTTCCCATTGAGGGTATAGACAAAGGGGGTCTCCCATACTCTCTAGGATATAGCCAGGCATGGATGGATGATGATCCAAAATGTATTCGACACACGATAGTTGAAATTGTTGGTGCTGATCTTGGAAAAGTTTAAGAGCAAGCGAAAGGAGTTCAACATCCGAGGTTCTTGATAGTCAGGTTCCAGATGTGAAAGCAGATGTCGTCGGGTGTTGCTGATAAGACAATTCCAGTGACCTGAGGAAGAATCCTACGCAATAACTCTAACTTGATGTGATACCTAGGACAATCGATCCGTGTGTGATGTGAGTGAGTGGGGTTTCTGTGCAGCTGAGAAGAGGAAACACAGGCAAGTTGCGAAGGGTCATCCGCAACTTGCCGTCAAGAGGCCTATTGAGAACACAAGATTCTGACAATCACTTTTCAAGACGGTTGAAGAGAAGCTGTCTGCACTCTGATCCACATTGACCAAACCGCTGGAGTGACCTCGAAAAGACCTCAAAGCGCCAAGCAACGCATGAACATCATCCATCTTCCTCAACGCTCCCAAAGACCTTAACATACCCTGTGCCGGCATGGTCAACTCTGACTGTATGAAATTGAGTTCAATTCTTGCACCAAACTCAGGTTCATGGCCTTCTTGCAAAAGACAACGTCGGCCACTATTTTCAAGCCAGATGTGCTTGGCAAGAAGGAGAGGAGCTTGAGCTTCGGAAACGGTGCGTCTTTCAAAGTGGATTTGCTGAAACAAAGCCCAGAGAGTGGACAGCCATTTGATGACAATGACATGGGTCTGAGACGTTGGAAATGTCAAGTCCCAAGACATTGGGATAGTGCTGGAGGTATTCAACGGCTTTGTCAGGAACAAGGCTGACGTTGAGATGGGATGGACCATCTTCGCGCAGAATACCAGCCACGGATGAAGGGAGGTTGGCTAGAGTGATGGCATTGTCGTCACAGGACTTGAAGATGTTGTATTCTGAGCGTTCGAGCAAGGTATGGGTGGAGGAACGCCTGGTACTGGATCCATTCAGGGCAACCATTTTACCACCCACGAGAGGGACGAGAAGGAGTATGATAATATTGTCAACGTTCCTAAAAAAATTATTCCAAGATAACATTAAGATATGTTGGAGCAAGACCTCTTAAACCCTTGACATAGATCTGTTAAGAGTCGGTAAAAAATGCCAAAACTTTGACTGTAAGACTTACTATGGAGAGGCGAGGCCATAGCGGCATGGGTCGTATAAGTTCATCAGTTGGAATTTGTCATCTTCTGATTGATGCTTTACGAGACGTTTATAAATGGCTTCGCATGAACGGAGGCAGTCATTGAAAAACTCGATAATCGTTTTGGTATCTGTCCTTTTCTGAACCTTGAGTCAGTCGCCATCGCATGGAGCATCGTACTGGACGATTCTTCACTGTACTGGAGGGGCCGGTCTTTGGTGTAGCAGTTCCACACCAGTGAAGTTCACGTTCAAACGTCACGGGAATTTTCCTGTTGTGCAACATCGCCCACTTGAACGTCGTCCAAAAGAAGGATTGCGCTTCACCAGTGGAATTCTGAACGAAGAATCCTCCACGATCAAATGGATCCCTGACGTTGTCATGCATAAACTAGGTAGTGCCTACACAAAAACAGTAAGCAGCAGGCCAATAGGGACGAATGGACAACTGACCGACATCAAAGCAAGATGGTCACCACAAGTAAACCTTCGTGCAAGCTGACATATCGTCGTCACCGAGAATAGCCCGGCATTCACGTCCAATAATTGAGGTTCCTTCTCAATGTTGAGGGCTAACTGAATAACCGCCTCGTCGGCCGGAGTCGTCCTCTGAAGAAGATCGTCCTAGGGAGGATTCGTTCCATTATGGATGGACGACTCCGCCACCTTTGTTAAACTTCTAGTAGTGAATGTTACACCCACAGCAGGGATAAGTCGAGACTAGGCGCGAGCGGGTGTGGGTGGGTACTTCGTCCTGCCAACCTCGATATATTCTCCCAACGCCCACATTTTGAAGAAGATAACCGTGATGATAGTAGGAAAGCCAACCTACTGAAGAAAAAAAAAAAATAAGATCCATGAGAGGAAAGTTGACCGTATAGAACTTACTGAGCATAGCGTGAATCAACAATTCACAGGGATCCCAGCCCCGCTCCTTGTCTTCCGATACTGCGAACAGGCAAGAGGCTGTTCCACGATCGGGATTCAAGAAAAAGTAGGTCCACCAGATCCGTCTCCTGGTTCTTTTCCAAACCATCCTTAACCCCCTTCTTGCTAACGATGTCAATAGCATGAACGAGAAATCATCAATTCAATGTCGCCAGCCCTTCTTGTACATTGACAACCTCAAAGGGCGGGGTGGCGCTTTCATGAACCTTGAGTTTTCTTGTCGTGACACGTTGCAGTTTGAATACGTCCTGCCGATACAGGGTTAGAAGGTGTTTCACGGTCATGGTGTACATGGAAAAAGTATTCACCTTTGCCGGCACCTTGACTACTGGCGTTGCTTGGGCTGAGAGGTGCTTTGAGCATGCATAAGCTCAGGAAGTGGTCCCGACATGTATATTGTTGCCATGAGCCCTTTTCTTCAGCTTTTTTTTCGTTTCTTCGCATTTAGTGACCACTCCGGGAATAGTGAAGTGGGGACCCACTGCGAGACGTTCGAACCAACTCCGACGTCCACCCATTAAGTCGCCCTTGTCCTTCAGTCCGTCCCGGAGGGCTTCCTGGATGAGTACTGGGTGTGAAGAGTTGAGATGAACAAACTTGTAATTCGACGTGGTAGTAAGCTGCATTTTCCCAAATTACACTATTATAGTACATAACCCTTCAAATTGTTACATATATACGATTCTATTTCACTCATAAGTAATACTCGAGTAACACCCATCGAGTTCGAGATGTCTCCGGCTGGGTAAGAGTTAATCAGATGAACGGCGGCGTACTTTAAACAATGACTTGAACGGTGAATCGTACATGGCGGCTGAGGGGGTCGTGCTTGCTAGGGATGACAGACGTTTACAAAATGACAAGAGGAGTGCACACAATAACAGCAAGACAGCAACAGGATAAGACTGCTCCGCGCCCCAGGCTTGCAAACTTCATCCGAAGCGATGGCGCTTGAGGATGACCTGCAGTTGACATAACTCGGTGAAAAGCCGATCCCCCAGCAGCCGTCACTCGTCTCCCAGCCAGCCGCTCGCAACTGCTCCTTAACCGACGCCGACCCAACACCAAGCGGGCCCCTCTTCTCCCCACTTAGGATCTGGGGCTCATGATTACTCTCCTTCAGTGAGGCATTCACGTCTTCCAAGGTCTTGACGGCCACATGCTCGATGACATGGAAGTGCGTCTTCGCGATGCGGCCAGTCGTTGCACCAGAAGGAGACGTCGTGGAGCTTCTGGAGAGCCTCGATGTGGACGTGAGTCAAGGTGCCAACTTTCTTGAAAGGGGCGGCGGTGGCGGCTGGAGGTAATGTCGACATCTGTGATGTTGCGAATGTACACATGGGATGGAAGGAGGTTGAATCCAAGTTCTCCAGAACAAACTCGATCTTTGAATCTTTGTACTCAGTTCTGAACGTTGTAATTATCAGTACGAAGATCATAAAAAAGAACGAGAACATACCTTGAGAGTGGAACATCCTTCATCTTGCTAAGTAGGTTCGGAATGTAAATCTTGAACAAGTCCTGGTGAACTTCAAATGAACATTAGGCGAGAAGATACATACGAGACTTGCTTCTATCGTCGGATATCCAAGTTGACATGGTCGCGGCAGTTCTTCGATCTCGTTCCCTATGCGATACCCGATCCCATACACTACTCAAAGCCAACGTCGCATACAACTTCGTAGGAGTCTCCAGTGTCTCGTTCAACGCCATTCTTCTCCTGCGTAGTTTTTCCCAGGTACAGGCGGCTCTCTTGTCTGTTGCGTCGGTTGTCTACCGGTGCAGGTGCGGAGATTCGAAGACTCGGCTGTCGTATCTGCCTCTGCAACCATCGACATCCTAGCTCACAAACGCCACTCTGAGGCCTGTGTGAAATGGGTGCAATTTGTGTTGATCGTGACCACCATCTAGTGGTGAAGGGGCGAGTCGAGTCGGGACAACGTGGATATGATAGGAGAAACGGAATCATTCAGCGTGAAGGTTGGTGGGGTTGTTGTGGAGATTGAGCGGTCCATTGGAGAGGAAGCAGTCCATTGGGAGGGAAGCGGTCCATTGGAGGGGGAAGTGGTCAAACTTTCTCGAGTCGAGTCCGGGGAGGGTGTGCGCTATGAATGATGTTGATGAGTGGGGGGATTGACATTATAGACAGAAGTAGCCGTTAGTGACCGAGGTGAAAGACGAGTGCTACCTGTTACTTTAGTGTATCTACCTCATTTATGTAATCAAAGCATGCTATTGACCTAACAATCCTACTATGCAGGTCAACTCCACTGTTTTTCCACTTTCCCATCACTTTCCTCTCTCTCTCTGACCTCGGAGGCTGCACGCTTGCATAGATTATATTGGCGAACGGCTTTTTCGCCAATCTGGGGCGTCGGTGCCTTTGGTCAGGTATGTTACAACATTGGCTAGAGGGACCGTGTAAGCTCATCCAACTTAGACGTCAAGGTCAAGACATGAACGCGAGCTCTGTGTGTGGAACGGTTCGTCTTTGGTCGGCAAATACAGTCGCTCACCAGTCGTGACACTTCTCTCTGCTGCAATCATCCTGGCTTTTTCTGCTGTTGAAGTTGTCGATTATCGAATGGTGGACATCGACGCATCAATTGTTGTGGACAAGAGCAGAGGAGAAAAGCTGACGCTCAATCTGAATGTGACGTTCCTGATGGACATTGGACAACCTCATCCTAACACCCATCACGGCGCCTAGCAGTGCTCAGTCTGGACATTATGGATATCAATCAGTGGCGAAGCTCCAACAATATATTTCTCACAATCTGCTGAAAGTCCGGCTTGACAAGCACGGTAACCAGTGCCCAACCCATACAGTGCAGAGCTGCGAAACGACTTGGACAAGATGGTTTGGAGCCTGAAGGAAGATGTTGCAATACTTGCGAAGGTGTTCGCCTAGCGTACATGAACCGGGGGTGGAGCTTCTCCAATTCAGAAGCCATCGAGCAAGTTCGTCTCGCCTCCATAGCTCTCCCTCTCTGTTTAACAATTTCATCATAGTGCAAGAAGGCTGGGCGGAAAGCTAAAAGAGCAAGCGGACGAAGGCTGCAACATCTCGGGACGGATTCGCGTAAACAATCATCAGCAACATACACTTCTCTACTGGTCATTCATTCCAGACCAACGCGCGCAATCTGTACGAGCTGCCAGGTTCCTTACCTGCGTGATGGTGGAAACCGTCATGATTTCTCTCACACTCACTGTCCTTCACCTTGTGTTCGAGGGTGAGCACCATTGCCGTTTTGTGAGTCTTTCATTCCCGCTTTTAGGAGATGATGAATACGATTATGGGAAAGCAGCGGCTGGCTCAGTCATGGGGAGACGTATGGGACTGACAGGGAATCCGCTTGACGGGGCTGTTGCCAGGGTACGCGGTCAATCTCTCCTTTCAAAAATGGTAGCTGAATGCTGTTTATCTAGACCACAAAAGCGCAATTCATGTACCAGTATTTCTTAAAGGCCGTTTCGACGCAGTTCCGGGCGCTCGACGGCGGTGGCTGCTGGCTCCTTTCCCGAAATTGATATTTATTCTGCTGCCAGGTAAAGTACAGGACGACACAATTTGAACGCGACTTGACGAAGGCGCTGCCGCGGAGACAGCTCGTAGAATTCACGTCCAACAAGATGTGAAAGGTTTGCCAGGTCAGAATGTTTTTAGTTCACCGTGTTGGGAAAATTGAGACTTTCGACAGGTGCCTTCTTCAACATTGAAATTTCGCCAATTCTTGTGGTGGTCCGAGGTGTACGATGTAGTGCGGAGTGGATACAGAGCAACAAGACAAAGACCTGCTTATTGGACTTATTCATTGTTATCTTCTATGTGCTGTACATGAATCTATTCGTACCAATGAAGCCTCACTTTATAAACGACTCTTGAACTGACAGCGCCTGCTTCAAACATCCATTCTTTCCACTCCATCGTTTTTGATATTTATGCACCTCAAATATCTCGGCCCCCCTCCAACGGAACACAGACGCAATTGCTCTAGAAATGCTGACACCAGATGCTTCGAACATCCACTGACCCCACTCTATCTTCCGAGTCTTACACGTCAAAGGTTTCAGCTCCCGTCACCCGACGCCAATCATTCGTCGGACTCCAGACATAAAGTACTCGAACTCCACGCACACGTACCCCACTCCAGCGTTTCTTTACACCTCTAACATCTCCACCTTCTTCCATGATCTCGTCGATTTTGCTCTTGAGATACCAGCACAGGCCCTCCGTACTCAGGTGACAGTCGCGCACATCCACGGACCACGGTATTGTTGCACCGATCTCACTCCCTTATCTTTTCAACGCATTCTCTCAACCCTGATTCACCATCGCACAAGCACCCTTCGGGTTCTTGGTCGGAGGCAGCTACTTGTAACTTCAAACAACATCGCCCATCCTTCCCTTCTCTATCTGTCTATTCTGACTGCAGCTCAGAGACCAATAGTCCACAGAACCAGTGGGCGAATTTGGTTTTACTACACTTCAGCTTACCCTTGACGCTTGCACCTTGTGAGGTTCCAAAATTTCAAAGATGGTCTTGAAGACCCTCATTCGGATCGAAGGAGGTTCACGTGGAGGTTCAGGCCAAGCTCTCGTTGCAGGGGTGGAAACATATTCGGTCAAGCCCCCTCGACATCCCAGGCGTGTTCAACAAGCCCGGGTGTCAGCGGCTGTCGCAAAACACAGCGTCTCCACGCTATCACCCCAACATCGCCTCGTCACTGTGCTTCAAAATGCTCTCAAGGATCCAGCTGATCTTTGAATTCCGGCCATGGCTCGAATACACGCGAGATCATTTACCCAGAAGACTTGACTCGCCTTTCCTTCCCCTCTGGGACTGCTTTTCGTTTGGTGCGCCATTGAACACACTCCTGGAGCTTCTAGGTTCGCCAACACCTCGACATATGGTCGTCTCAGCTGAATATTTCGATGGACGACTGCAAGAAGTTTTTCGTCAACTTTATCGATTGCGTTCATGTGCTCGAAGAGCAAGGGCGATTATCATGTGGAGAAGTGCGTGTGGATGATCTTACGAGTGGTGGTTTTGCGAGGGTGAGCACTTCCAGTTCCTGCGATGTCATTGACCTAAGGATAAGCTTTCATCAGGTAATATACGTTGCCAACCGTATCATCGTCCCACTCCAAGTGTTGTTCCCGGGTCTTTTCGTCCAGAAGACTTAATTTAGTCAATCAGTTGCAATTCGGATGGCGAAGCGAGCCCCCCGCAGAGTGCGGATACGTAATAGGATGCTGCTTCAAATCTATACGAACAAATGGATGCGATGGATTCGTCATTGGAAGTTTTCATTGTTGACTGTTCCAGGTTGATGCCCTACCATGACCACATATTATAGTCATTGAATGGAGCGAAAGACGCAGGGCAAGAGCAATGGGACGAAGCTTTTGCCTTCACCGTCAGCAACTAATCCGTTCCATTCCCACCTCACTAAACACAATTATCCATTTCACAGAACAAAGTTTTCTGCACGAAGTCTTCCCGGTCGATTTGCGCATGGCCTTTGAAAGCAAGTTAAATCCAAGGTACTCTAATGTTGCTTCCTCATTGTAATCCTCGCGTCACTCACAAGGTATCCCTGTAGTTAATTCACGCTGAACACGCGGGCGACATTATTAACAACCTGTCCAGTATATTCAGTCGCATTCCAGAGTACGGCATTTTACTCAAGGCTTCTCATTCTTTCATATCTGAAAAACGATAGCGTTAATCGAAATTTCAGACCATACTGGATGTAACATCCCCAGACGACCCTTCCTCCTACGACTCCCTTTGTGCCATATGCATGATATCTGAGATTTAATCGAAGAAGTCGGGTGCGAGTTGCGCACTATGATATCTATCCCAGCCCTAAAAAGGGTCGGCAAAGCTCTTTTCAAACGCAGAGGCGCTCGGTGCTGTGATTCTGGACGATCGTTTAATGGGCGATCCCGCAACAGGGCTGCACTTTTGCTGTGCTAAGAAAGAGCTTTCTGGCAACGGTGGGTCCCACACGTTGTACCCTATCGAGCCTTGGGAGTTGGGTCCCTCTATCTCAGAACACGCAGCTTACTGTGTTGTTTGCGGTACCCACGGCAAGGTTAAAGACATTACATGGCAGTCTAGTGGTGTTTGTAGCTGCTATTACATAATAGCAGGTGGCTATGTGCTTATGTGATAGCAGGTGGCTATGCATATGCTTATGTGATAGCAGGTGGCTATGCATTTGCTTATGTGATAGCAAGTGGCTGTGTAACCTTTTGAAAGTCTGCTCATCACTCCTGTAATACTTCTGCCCTCTCTGCAGCCTTCCTCTACATTTTTACATGATGTAAAATCGAAAATATATTGAGGTTATTACATAAATTACTAAATTTCCATGTATTTTACTGTTTAAATTGTTAAATCAGCAACAATATAACCGTTGGTACAAGAAATTCAACAGGAAAAGAGTATGAGGGTCATTTTGACATTTGGATGGTTGATCAGCTTCAAATATTAGCTGAAAGAATGTGAGATAAAGTGCCACATTCATTTGAAATCAGAGGATGGATAAATGGTTCAATGTATGCTCCAACAAAAGAGATCTCTGGGATTCTTTCTATTCCTGAAGAAATTATATTAAAGTCAGCCATGCAACCAATGATGCCTGAGCCTCCAGTAAAAAAAAGGTGACTGGTACTTGGCATTATGCCAAAGTACAAAATATGCTATTATGTCTACCCATGCTGTTGCAGACAAACAACTGTTTTCAAAGCTTATGCATGAGCATCCAGTATTTAATCAGGAAAACCAAGATCAAAAAAAAGCTGTAATTGTATGGAATAGTAATGAAGCAAAGGGAAATGAAAATGATACTTTTAACAAGGTATGTTCTCCAGTATGACTTGTAGATTGATGCTGACTTATAAATTTTATAGCTTGAGGAGCATCTCATGTCCTACTTTCACACATGGAAAACTACCAGAAACTATCACATCAAAATTTCACAAACAAAATCACAATGCCAGGTTGTAGATGTACAAATAAAGAATCCTGCTTGGTCAAAAATAGTTCAACATCAAAGTGGAAGTGCTTCACATGCACCCCCACCAGGCAAAGGATTAATTACTCCACCTCAAATTTTTGAAAGTGCTCCAGAGCCTTATCATATGGATGTGGATTAGTGTTGCCATGTTTTGTAGCCAATTTTCTTTTGTTTTGCTTATATAGGGCACAATTATTATTTAAATTTTATGTTCTTGGGATCTCCAGATAGATAGGAAGTATATCTAAATTTAAAAAAAGAGAATATAAAAAGTTATTAAGCTTTTTTTGAGTTATTCATGTTTAGCTGGTGCCAAGTCTTGACTCAAATGAGCCAACTTTTTCTCATAGCTGGTCAAACATCTCAATCAAATCTCAGTATTTCTTTGCAATCTTTTTTAAAAATTTTAGATCTACTTCTCATCTACCCAGTGATCCCAAGAATGAGTGAAAATTGTGCTCTGTATAAAAAAGCCAATATAAAAATGCAGCATCACTAATGTGGATAATGATTTTCTTGAACCATCACGTGAGAGCATGAATGTCAATTTAGCTCAGCCCAATATTGTTGCTGGCCCATCACACATTGCAGTTTTATTACCTAACAAAAGACCTGCACAAGATGTCTTAGCAATTTCAGCACCCCAATTACCTCCAAAGATAATCAGCAGAAAAGCAATGCTGGAAATGCTTTAGGCCAGAATGTCATGGCAGTCAGGCAAAAAGATACTGCAAAAACCCATGTGATGACTGCAACAGAGTAGATTGTGATGGGAGGGATAGCAGACAACCCACAAGGCCCTGTCAGAACAAGATTGATAGCCCAAATGTAGGTGGAGATGGAAGGATGGGCCAGTAGTTTACAGCTCATGTATATAAGATAAGATAAGATAAGAAATATTCTCTTTTTTTTTCGCTTTTTTCTTCTTTTTATTTTATTTTATTTTATTTATGTAATAGCAGCTACAAACACCAGTACCCTGCCCATTACATTGCATTAACACAATCATTTTCGGCGGTTCAAACTTTGGACCACATGACGACAATGGGACTCTGCATGGACATGTCCAATTGACCCAACTCCCTTGACCAGTTCTGCATCAGCTTTGCTAACGAGAGCCTCCAGGACTGGGTACAGAAGTGCCTGTTTGAGAGCCACGTCAATGAGTATAACCTCAAAGGCATTGCGAGGCTCCTTCCTCAAGTACCATATTTCGACAACTGGGAGTGTATTTGCCTCCTGCAGAATACTCCTGGGGGATTGATACACATCGTGGATGACCAAGCGAAGATCCTTCCAAAAGCGATGGGGTAACCACTCAAGACCGGCTTGGTTGAGCGGTCTGGTTCCTTTCTTTCATGGTGAACCACTTCAACAGCCCTGTCACATACTCATCTAAAGAATCCCTTGATCAGAATTTGGATGCCATTAATATGGATTGTGTGTCTTTACTCTGTAGAGCCATGGATGGGCAGGAGAGCATGGGGTTGATTAATCCTTTCGTCAAGGGTTTGCTCTCAACTAAGGCTATTGCAACACAGGCACTGCAGCACAGCAGGCCATCAAGCCCATGTATGCCCCATCGACCAGGAGGAAGAACACCATTAAGGGGATGCCAACGGGTTGGGGCTGGATATTGAAGTGGAGGAGAGGAGGTCACGCGGTGATGAGGTCCAATCCATGTGTTGCGGGCGAGTTCACAGCTACTTTAGATATGCTGTTCAAGATGTTCAATGGGACGCAGCCATGGTATATTTTCTGCATCAACCTGAACAACTTGCAGCCTTCAAATCAGTGTGGAGGGGCAAGCCAAGAGTGCGTTTGCACAGGGTGATTGGGATTTGGTCTTTTGGTCAACATAAGGTGAGATTTCAGTCATTCAATGCATTATTGAACCATATGGTCATCATTAGGTGTTTCTCTCCCAAGCCACTTTCCACAAGTTCAAGGATCAGCTATGGTCTCATGACATCAAAGAACCCATTGTCTCCAATGCTTCTCTGTTCCAGAGATCCAAGTTATTGGCTGGTACACAGGCTCCTCCCATGGATAACAATTTCATGCTGGCATGGACATCACAAAGAGACTGAATGCATTGAACCTTGTGAGGTGGAAGGTCTGCTTATGTAATAGGCTGTTCACTGTGGACAATCACCAATCCCCACAATGCCTGCTTGCAACCTACATTCTCCTGGTCTTTTTCATCATAATTGTTGGCTTCAAGTTCCTTGCCTCCATCAACTTAAGTTCTTGGAAGAGCTGTGTTACACTGAAGGTGACACTTCCCTATGCAAGACTGTCGACTCTCTTGCTCAGATGAAGTATGACGGCAAATGCAAGCTCCTCATTATTTGCGATGGAATGATTGTTGGTCCCGGTAATGATTGTCTGACCCCATGCATTGTCCTCAAGATATTCTGGGGGCTGATTCGAAAGCCTTTGCTTGGATGTTATCTGTAAGTACATAAATAATCAAAAGGCAACTGTAGAATAAATTTTTTCTACTTTGTCTACAAGCTTGATTTCCTGTAGGTACAAATTTAGATGAGGACATTCGATTTGTGTATCATTGAATGAAATTGGCTTATGCTTTCCTGAGAGTAGTTTTTCAGGAACACTTACTGATATTTTGTGTAAAAGAGCTATGAGTCTCAAAAACAGTAAAAGTCCAATTAGAACTTCCAGCCAAAGAACTACAGGATGCGTGGCAAGCTCAGGAGGTTAGCAGGAGGATGACGAGTAGTGTCCCTAGAGCCAGTTATTAGTTAACCATTGAACTTATTTATTTATTTGAGTCAATAGTTAAGATGGTATGTAGAACAATTTTGAGATACATGAAAATGCCAAATATTGAGTAAGTACATGAATGTCAGTTAGAAACAGCCAAGAGATTGTACAAACTTGTGAGCCACCTTTCTAGGAAGACAAGCTGGGAATGGTTTAACAATGGGTGGCTTTCATTACCCCACCTAAAGAGTTTGGGAGGGGGTGTTAGTTGGTGCCAAAGGAGTGGCCATGGTTCGAAATTTCTTCATGGAAGGGCTGGTTTCAACAGGATCACCAATTGTATATGCATTTAAATGAAGATGATGGGGACAGGTGATCAACCAGTCCATCACCATTAGGCCACTTTTGTTTCTGGAGGAGTGTCGGCCACATGGCCTCTAGTGGTTGATGGCTGTGAAAGCGAAGGTGTTTCATGGCAGAGGGGAGGTCAACATTATCATGTCAATGTGGTTCCATCTCCAAACTTGAAATGACTTCTTCTCGTCTTTCACTCTATTCTGATCAGATTGGGTATAAGATAGCCACACATCTGTAGCCTGCACCCAATCCCACACACACCCCAATGCAAACTGGAGCCAAGCATTCAAACACGGGTTCTTCAAGACCTCAAAGCTGCACCCAATGTAAGTCTCCAAAATTCACTTGCCAGCCCCACCTTGGATAGTGCCGTTGGTGTAGTCATTGAATACTCTTTCTATGATGGGAGAAACATTATCAACCTTGTTGTGGATCATATACCAAAGGACGTGGTAAAGAACGACATAGATGAAGGACTCCAGATCATCCTGCAGGTCTTGAAGTTTATTGGGCATCTCCAGAAGCAATATTGACATGAAATACCAGGTACCCTATTTATCCGAAAAATTGGAATTAGTGCAATATTCAAAGAGTGGTAAACTCTTACTTACAGAACGAAACAATTGCTGGGGACCATTGGCCATATCAGCAACTCTCCTGGCTTGGTCCCAGTGGTTAAGGACCCCACAGCCATTTTCCTCCATCATGACGTTACTGCCACTGACATCATGGTGAAGTATCCCACACTTCTTGTATGCATCCTTGTGAGCTATTAATCACATCAGCTCTGAACTATCACAAGGATCACTCGATAGAGTATGCACCAACAAATGCATCATAAACAGCTTGCATAAATTGCTTCGATGAAGTAAAGTGGCATAGATGTTTGCCAATAATATCCTCAAGAAAGCGATGTTGAGCACGAGGGGTAATCTCCCTCCCTCCAGCATTCCAAGGCTTGCATGAAAATTCATGGGTGTATGTGAGGTGACCCTCAATGTCGTCCCTGCAGATGAGATTCGGAATGTTCCGCATGCCCGCCTTATTGGGTTCTGATAAAATCTCTGATTCTTTCTCCATTCCTGGCACAAGGGAGCGCCAAGAATCCTTGAGGAAAATGACCTTCTTGAGTTTAAGATCATACACAGGCCAAGCACGTGTTGCTCTACCAGTCAGCGAATCCGTGTCAGCCATCGCTCCCCAAGCAATGACCTCATGGAATCCACCTTGGTCGTCTTCAGGTACTTGGAGAACGACAATAAGCCGTTCCCTCTTAGGCTCCCAAAACCATAGGTTCAAAAGGGCAAGACTTTCCTCGTCTCTTGTGGCAGGGCGCAGGGTTGTGTCACGTCTGCATTGCTCAGGTGTGAGGTGAGTGAATCGCCAAAGAAACTCAGAAAAGATTCGGGGTTCCTGCCTCCAATTAAACAACTGCGAAACAACCATTCCAGAGTGGTCAGCCCTGATGAAACACATCCTGTTGTTCGTGACATAGACCAAAAACCCATGCCTGCGATGTTGACAACTGAACCACTCAGTCAGATATGAAGCAATCTGTCCACGACACAATTTTCCAGCATCCGTCACTTCAGTCACCCATAGGTAACAGACTATTAGTCATGTAAACTCCAGGTATATTACATGACTAATAGTTGTGGTGTATATTTATATTTTATATATATATTGCCTATAAATCTTCACTTTTACAAAA
>Ga0307507_10003933_pt1 | contig 27445 bp, 25 predicted proteins | sample 7_EM_MG_FD_207223 | JGI IMG/M metagenome (GOLD analysis project Ga0307507, IMG submission 207223) | Populus trichocarpa ectomycorrhiza microbial communities from riparian zone in the Pacific Northwest, United States - 7_EM | ecosystem: Host-associated > Plants > Roots > Unclassified | place...
CATACCGCCTAGGTTCGAGAAAAAGTGCTAAATTTTGGCGGTATGCAATAGCAGTCCTTTTTAAAAACGCTTCGACATTGCAAGTACTGTACTTCTAGTTGTTGGAAGTGTTCACGGACTAAGCCTGGTTTCCGAGCACTACGCTCCTAAGTATTATTGACATCGCTCGTTTGACACGAATCTCTCACGTTTCGGAGGTTAAATGCCCATAGTCACTCTGAGATCCCTGCATCACACGGAGTGATTATAAAATAGAACTCCAATGAAAACGGCAGGCGTCTACCGTACTCACAGAGCCCACGCAAAAAGCTGCTGCTAGTAGCGCGAGTGGTATGATCGAAGTACTCAAACACAGGGACCGGAAATTGTGTGCAAATTACCTACGCGCATCTGAGCACCCATACTAAATTCGGACCTAAATGTCCCAGTGCCTCATACCGGATACTTATAATTACAGGTGCGGTTGATAGCCTAATCGACATTACATTATCGCCGTCTGCGCCGGTGGTTAATCTTATGCCTCCGAGGCCGGGGAGAATAACTTATTCTTCCCCAAGCTTGCGCTGACAGATACGATTTCCTCTAAGATTCTAGGTCGGGCTGCATTACCACCCTCCTGCCAGCGGGATTTCTCGGTCTGTGCTTTTTCTCGAATGGAAAAACTAGCTGATCCCTTCTGATACCTGCTCGTTCTTAGAGTCTCAGAACTGCACAGCTCTTAGTGAGACGGATGAATCTGAAGATGCGTTACCCGCATCACACTTAAGCTCGCCTCCTGTTTCGTTATCACCCTACTGCGAAGCGGGGGTGGGGCATAAACGGAGAGTTTACCAGCGGGGTTGCTCCATTTTGGCGTGAGCCAAAGGCAGCCCTGTTCGGATCGTGCAGATGGTGGGGGCTGATAAAAATACGGTAAAAACTGGGAAAATAACCTGTCTCACGCTGGGAGTTTAGAGTTTCCTTTCCTAGTGAGATTTTGTAGCTGTGTAGTGCAGTTCAAGGTCAGAAGTGTTGTTACTGTGCCAGATCGGGCTAGTGTAACCTAGTTTAGGGTATTGGTGTCGGTGGTGGTATCATTTGCGGAGAGATTAACCGGGGCGGTGGTTGATTACGATTCCTGTCCCTTGCTTACTATTTTTATAGAAATAGCTGTGCTTCTGCTGACACAGTCGCCGTGTTTCGGATGAGCAGAGCTGGTAATTAGTAGCCTGTCTGGATGGGTCTAAAATGGGTTACTGAGCCTACGGTAGGTCAACCTCATGGCGGTTTGTTATTTGTAGGGCTTGTACAGTGGATGCGATACTTGCAGAGATGGAAATCACGCGGCCGTAAAACGCTAGTCAGGGTCACTGACACGCATAGAATCAGCATATTAGGTATTTAGGAGATAGAAAACCGGTGATCTATCGCTGGAATTCACTGAGTTCCGTAGCTGGGATGAGCCCAGGCTAGGTTTGTCCAAGTAGTTCAGCCAAACTCTACAATTTCAGCTAGCACTATCATATATCTTACTAGCAAGGGTTGGATACTAGAATCCTAAGGGAAAGTTGTGCCAAAAGATCAGGAGCGTCAGAACTCCACAGCGTCGTTGCCAGAGACCGCTTCTTGAAAAAAAAAAACTCAAGTAGCTCTTATACACTAGCCAAGCACCGTCACCGTCAACGCGAGCTATAGCACAGGAGAGAGCGGACGGCTACACACTACTAAATTTGATCCAGCTGTATTCTTCTCGTCACCGACTCAACCGGCAAAATGCGTCGAGAAGGCAAGCCTACCATGGTTAGCTTGGGTTGCTAAAAGAGTGAGCAGAAAGCTGCGCCCGGTTCCAAACCGCAGTGCTGGATGAGGCAAGGCATGCCCAATCTAATGCGCAGTTAGCTTTAAGGATATTCGGTAGGGTGGGAAAACTTGGATTATCCGGCAGGCGCCTTAATAGCTGATCCGAGAGGTTGGCCCCTGGGGATTTGGGAAGTCTGTTTAGCGTTTAGCGGCGGGATGCCATGTTGGGCAGGAAGCCTAATCGGCTTGCTTATGTTCGTCTAGTGGGGTGCGAGTGAGCGGTTGTGACAGCAAGAGTGGTGGAGAGGGGGTGATGGTGAGTGCAGAGAAAAAATGGAGATTTGGCACCGATCTCTGCTAGGCATAAAGGCTGTCTAGGAATTGATAATTTAGCTTTTTTTCCTTGATATCGCCCGTCTCCTGTCTTGGGGAGATTTTGCCATTCCACCAGTTAATACCGACCCCAGAATTGGGCCTCACCGGGCTCCCTTTCAACTTCGTAATCCTGTAAGTTCTCGTTGAGAGGAGGTTGAGCCTAAAGTTAGAGAGTTATAGTCAGGGTTCGGCACACATTTTGTTACGCATCCAGGATAGGCTACTCAGAACCTTCCTTAGATTTCCTTTGGAGCGGTTATGGATTTCGATTATGGAAATTGGAAAGCCAAGGGATATCGCGGGTATTTCCTATCACATTGCTAGGGATATTCTAGACGGACTGTACGTGTAGCTGCCGGATTTGCACATCAGTCTCGGAGCTTTTTTCATGATCTTCGTTTATATTTTATTTTCCCCCTTTATGGGGCTGGGCACATTACCGTAATCGCTCACAAAGCTATTCCATCGCTATGCTTAGCGATACTACAAAATAGGAAAATATGACCCTTCCTCATACAAGTCTGTATTAGGTGGATGAAAGGGCTTTTCCTCACTGTTACCGACGTACCATAGTACCGGAATTGAAACTCTGCGTTTCTAACTCTAGAACGTGTGGGTTTGGTGAAATTAGGACCAAAGGGACCCATTTTCTGGGTCAGGTATGCGGGGGGGCATATCGGCGGCCCTCAAGAAGTGGGGCTAGAATGCTATCCAAAAGCCTGGGATGGACCTAGTTAGGAGGGGAAGGTTGTTTGAACTTTCTAATCTGCGAGAATGCGATCACTGGGTTACTTGTATTCGATTCATGTAGGATTTGTGCTCGAGGAGTCAAATTTCGTATTGATGTCCAATGATGAGGTACAAGACTCGCACACTGGCACCCTGACTCCACCAAGGACCCTGATTAAAACCGTGTGACAGCTCACGAGGAGCCCCTAGGAGAGATGTTCTGACATTTAAATTATATCTGGCCTAGCTTTGATGCGCCATCGAGATTCTCGGGTTACGATTCGGTTCTTAGCAGCGAACACCTTGCCCGGAAATTACTTTGGGAGCAAATCAATCTAAAGGCATTCTGTGCTGAGCTCTTAGGGCCTAAGGCTCTAGCAATTAATACAAGCTCTGTGTCTGCTAGACCCTAGGCCTCTTTCAGTAAGAAGGATACCCAAGGAAAGATGGGAACAGTGTAGTACTGCGCGCGGGAACAAAAGAGCGAAGAAGTTTCAGGACATCTCGCATAATGGCTAGTGTATTCTAGCATCATACCGGATCCGCCCCCCCTCTGATCGGTACAATACTGGTGTGGCCAAATCTGCGGCGTAGGTAGGTGGAGGGGGGCCAAGGGCATGTCGAAACTGGCGCTGCGGTTGAGAGACCCGAAACAAAAGAGCCTGCCTCGACGCTGCGCCAATGTCGATAGATGTCAGCTCTATTTACTCATTCCTTTAACTACGCTAAAGTCCCTCCCGAATCCACTTTTTTGGCAAGAATATCATGTATCGTCTGTATCGGCTCCATATAGTTCAAGAACGGTTCCTAGCCTCAAGTCCTGCTAAACCAACACATACAGTACATCTCTGGTAGCCTGCCTTCTAACGCATTAGGTTTGTTGGTATAGGCATTTCAACTTGCTTCAACATCCCTTAAGATATCGCTATGGAGAAGTGGCTCTACTGTGTTATCTCACTAGTCAAACCACCTGGCATTTTCGTATGCATGCATCGCACAAATACGTAGAGAGTCTTAGATTTTCTGCTAAAGTATACACTCGAGCGCGTTGCCGGCAAGACAACGGAGGAATAATTGGCGGATTGAACCGGTGGGAGATCAGGTAAGCTGTAATCAGATATTCAGTATATCGCCGTCCTTAAATTATCTTATCACTTGTCAGCGTTATTGCTATTGCGCTCAATAGGCTGCCATATCAACAGCTCTGCTGAACTCGAAGAGGTGATAATGCAGTAAGAGCTGTACTAGGTTTTCATTATTTGAGTTTCTTTTCTCGATCTTCCGTTTTCAGTCTAGGTGTCATAATATTGTCGTATTATTGCGGCTTGTTGGAGGGAGATGTTCCACTACACCTTGGCTACTTCTCTGGACACCAAAGCTTGACCGGGATCTCGTATATAGCATCTGAGGAGACGCCTCTGTAGGTGAGCAGAAGGGAACTCCTAGTAGAGGGGCTAGACTGGCCCACCAAAAAAAAAAAGAGAGGCATGATAACTTAAGCTAACGACTGGTGAAGGAGGTGTGCTAACCCCGGTCAAATCAAAAAACTTGATCAAGGGTTCAAAAAACATGATAAAAGCCCAGAGCCCTCCGTAGAACAGAAGACCCTTGAGAGAGCGCTTTCGGGGCAACTAGGGATCAACTTCTACACCATAGGCTATCATATCAACTTCCTAATAAGCACGGTCCAGGCGTCCTTGCTTCTCTGTCACATTTTCGTCTCCTCTACCCTCATTGCCAAAAATCGAATGGATCGTGCAAAGCGCCACAAACCGACCATAGAGGAATTCCGCCAGATGTGTGGGTTCCCTCCAGAACAGTGGATGATGACTTGGGAATTCCTCGCTAGTCGCCTACACGAACCTAGGAATGCTGTTGGCCTTGGTGGCCCTCAGAAAGGTGGACTCCACTGGGACAGTTGGTTGGATACCTTCCTTGATGGGGGTATAGGAAAGGCCCTTTGGGGTGAGGGAGCAAATAGAAAGTGGGCTTACCCAGAAGATCGAAAAGAGTGGGTGCTCCTCTGCCAAAATACCTTCAATATTAAGGTAATTGACTCACGAGGTGTAGAATCCGGAAATTCCTAAGAGAAATCATGTCAGCTCTTGCGGTCCGTGAGCGAAGATTCCTATCGAAGAGAGAGGGCTCGGGGAACTCTCCCGGTGCATCCAAAGACCCATATTTCAGTCGCGAGTCTTCTACGGACAGCTCATTCTTCGGAAGCTACTCAACAGACAACCAAGGTTCCGAAATCCACCTGGTTGGTTCGAGGAGCCCTCCACTAGTCGACCCCCGAAACTCTCCACTGATATCACCTGCGGGAGAGCTCGCTCACCTAAACCAAGCTATGAAGGGATCAAGTCCGGAATTCCTGCCAGACTACAAGCGATCACGCATCAGTAATACTGGGGAGAAACTCTCCTCAATGATGAGGTTCTACGAAACCAGCCCTCCGCCCACGCACCGCCACGGCTCACCGGCGGGCATAAACCCCTTTCAACCTTGCTCCCCGTCAATAAGTATTTCAAGCCCTCAGCATGTATATACCTCCCACTCATCTCCCTCTGGCGCTTCGAGCCCCCCTAACCTAGTATTTAAAACTCGCCTCGTGGGCTCCACAAAGACCAAATTTCTTCATGCGTCGGATGTTCCTACATTAGGCCGGTTCCTAGGGGCTGTCACTTCTAAATGGCGGCTGAATGCAGAGCAGTCTCACATTCGCAGTGTGATGCTGAGGGTTGCTGGTGAAGTTTATGATATTGATCCTGAAGATGAACGGGATTGGGATCCTATGATGAAGATTGCTAAGGGTAGCGGCGGAATAGCTGAGGTTGTTGTTGAAACTTCATGATTTCTCTCATTTACTCTCTTTTTGTTACTGGGTTTGGAGTTATGGATGGTAAGGAGTTTGGGTTAGGAGGCTTTTTGTTATTCTGCCTCTTTGGTAAGAGTTTGGTCCCCTAAAAGCTATGAGGTTCGGGATCGAGCGAAGAGATTTATCTCGCTCCTGGATTCTATTCCATATCAAATATTTTCGATCCAAGTATAGTTAGTCTCGATTGTTTTCTGCTTTGGGTGAGGACTTTATCGATCCAAATCCAGCAAACACCTATTTACAGAAAACTGAGAGCTTACATTTCCTACCGTACATCCAATTGCCGACTGAGTACTCGCGGGGCCAAATCGAAACCGGTTACTTTGTATGGGAATTTCCATCCTAAGTGTCCTGCTTGGGCTCGGCCGCGCGAATATGCTACCGGCACCATGAATGCCCCAATCACCGCTATCCCCACGAATATAGGGTAGCCTTGGGTGCGGTAAACGGACTGCAATCTTGCCCTCCTATCAGCATTTATTGGAATAGAAGACTTTCTACTTGTATTTTTGTAAAAATAATTGAGCACTAATCAAAGCCGGAGGTTCCGAAAGAAGCACTTTTAATCCAACCAATCATCCTCGAGTGCTCTGCCAAAATTTAAAACAACGATCAGATTCCTGGTAAGACATTATAGCAGTGAGGTTTCCCATAAGTGACAAGAGGATGTCGTTGTTTATGTTACGTGGATCCTACGCTGTGTGTGTACTGCCGTTGTACTCGCTTTTGTCCTCGAGAAAGTGGAATGATATTACCGCCATAGGACAGTGTACTCGAGTATTATCTTCTTCATTGCCCTGAATGCGTTTTCTCAATAACCCAGACACAATATTCACCGGGGTGTGGCCGGATATCATCGCCCTACTCTAGAACAGCCGGGCAGGTAAACTCTAGGGGTGAGGGGTAGTTCTCCGACTGGGGTGTCACGCTTGCTCACTGCTGTTTAGCACATGGCCTTCCTCTCGCTAACCCACGCATTGCTTACACTAAGCAAGCAGGGTAGATGACCCGGATGGAAATTACCCGCCCCACACCGGAGCCTGCACTTCCACTCTACCTCTTGGAAAGCTTAAAGGAGGTTGATCGTTTCCAACACTTGTCAACTAAGCCACACTATATCTTCAGCTCAGATAAAGCATTGTCGAACACGCAGCTGCATAATTCTGCAGAAACGAGGGTTCAACTGGACTGTTTACTGTAAACTAGGAGCCATTGTTACACTAGAGAAGACAATCTGTTTTCACTCTTGAAATATCAGACGTTCTCACTCCGCTCTACAAAATGAAATATCTAGCTTTTGGGGGGCCAGCCAGCTCAGCACAGCGAGGTGCAAGTATACGAGGTACATCAACAAACGCAATATATGCCCTTAGAGCGTAGAAACGCTCCGCCGCACCTCCTCCCTCCTGATCCAGTGGTAAATCGTTATCGGTTTCCCACGCATGAACGCCTTGTGTGGGAAGTTAATCCCAAGAGTGCACATCTCTCATAATAGAGCGAAGCTCATATCACAGCAACGAAAGGTAATTCTGATGCAGGCAACTAAAGTCGACCAAAATGATTAATAACCAGTCTTATTAGCGCGGTTGGGCGCCACTGCCGAGTTTGGAGTTTTCGGATAGTAATAAGTCCCTGGCTATGGCGGATATCTAATCGACCGTCGTTCCCCTCAGGGGACCATCATGCCGTAGTGTGGAGGACTGTACCGGTAGCACCGATCACGTAACCAGTCTGCTGGGTGATCATTCTCGGAATCATGCCCGAAAATAGCACTTCCTACTCCACTACGGGCACCGTACAAGTACTACCGTATATTACTGAAGGGGAAACATAATGCCTCTATTATATACCTTCTAATGCCCGAGGATATCAGGGGAGGAGAATCCAAGAATCGATACTATTAGCCTACCTCGCGACTTTCGCCCTATAAACTGAGAAATATTTCGAAGTTGCACCCATACGTCGTTTTACTTATAGCAAATCAGAAAACAAACCTCAAATGCATAAAGCCTCCACTTTTCGTCTCTCATGCTCATTGACAAAACCCAAAAAAAATGACCCCCCGAAGCAGTTTTGGGTTGTGCTGTGTCAAGACAATCTGGACAAATACTCGTATGGCACGAGCCCTTCGTTGTTACCTCTGTATGCCAAGAGGATACTAAACCATGACAGCAGTGTCCCATAGCAGTAGAATTCACCTCGCCCTTCCTCTTCACATCAACCCGTGTACTTGAGTAGTCAGTCACTTAGGTTGCCATATAGTACTAGTGCATGGTTTAAAGTACTGTGTGACCTGCTCGGGACAGGGCTGGAATGACAACCTCTTAAAAGTTTACCAGTACCTCTACCAAGACCCGGCCACAGTGCCTCTCTCTCCAGGAAGGCTTTGCGGACAAGGCTGGATAGGCGTGAGTTACAAGAGTTACTGCGCTGGTGGCAGCCAGCCACCCTAGGCGATTATAATCCCAGATAGTCACAGTGAACTCCTTACTAGGCCTTGGGGGTTGCAGTTCTATCTTGCAGTACCGGTATTTTATGAAGATAGTACGTGCGGTACCAGTACTCGTAGATCAAGTCTTGTGCTGAGCCAGAATCTTTTCAAATGTGATCAATCAAAAAGCGCCACACCGTTTCGCTTAATAATCATGCCTCGGCACATCCAGGAGTCAGTTTTTCTTTTACTCTAGACTATATGGCAACCGGGATAAAGATTGTCCCTAGATTAACTCCCCGCCAAATGTCGTGAGAATTCCTTAAATCACGGAGACCATGAGCCAGGAGCAAGTATTCCGTTAACTTATGATTAATTAGTTATGATACAACTCCTTCGACGTTTCGCTTCCCTAAGTGCTCTCACAAGTATACTCCCACCTTCCTGCCCCCAAACAAAAAGCCCCTAGTCTATCCACTCGTCTAACAAATCCTCATGAGCAGAAATAGCCTCCACGATGACCATCCCACCACCAGCGACCAAGCCCCCCCTAACACTCTACACCTCAATCGCCTCAATCCGACAATGGCGCCGCCAGCAAGTGAACCAGCGCAACAGTGTAGCCATGATACCAACAATGGGGGCTCTCCACGCTGGGCACATTTCCCTGATCCGCTCGGCAGCCCAGACCCACGACAGCCTAGTGATCAGCGTATTCGTCAACCCTGCGCAATTTGCCCCGCATGAGGACCTCTCACGGTACCCGCGTACCCTGACCACAGACATTAAGCAACTAGAGGCTCTAAACACAGAACTATCCTCCCCGGAGTCCTCCTCAAAAGGGAAGATAGAAGCTCTTTTCGTGCCCTCGGTGCCGGAAATGTACCCTTCCGGCATACCCCTGCAGCAGGAACTACAGAAAGGAGCATTTGTGGCCGTCACGCCGCTGTCCAGTCGTCTAGAGGGCGTCACGCGCCCGCACTTTTTCCGTGGCGTGGCGACCGTTTGCATGAAGCTTTTTAATATCGTCCAACCGGACGAGGTGTATTTTGGGCAGAAGGATGTCCAGCAGACGGTCGTGCTGAAGTGGATGGTTGGCGACTTGCATATTCCTACGAAGATCCGGGTCGAGGATACGGTCAGGGAGGAGGACGGGCTGGCCATGAGCTCTAGGAATGTATATCTCGGCGAGAAGAGGCGGGGTTTTGCAGTGTGCCTGTATAAGGCCCTTAAGGCTGCGGAGGAGGCGTATCTTCAGGAGGTAGCCAAGGGAGCTACGGTCATTCCGAAAAGAATTCTCACAGAACCTGCTGAGAAGGTGCTCAGAGAGGCAGGAAGTGATGAAGTTAAAACTGAGACTGAGTACTTTAGCGTTGCCTGCCCGAAGGAGTTGGAGGAGTTGGAGCAGGTGGATGTCAGTATAGGCGCGGTAATAAGTGGGGCTGTCAGGATGTTACCAACACAGGAGAGTGAGGGGCCAGTTAGGATTATCGATAACATCATTTTAAAGAGTAAAACGGAGGTCGGCACACAGGAAGAGCGGGCATCGCAGGATTTGAGGACCGTAGTCTACGTTTAAAATAGAGTTTTTTTTCGGCGCCAGTCAAGTCATGAAAGATCACTCGGTGGGCTCATAGCCAGGAAGCAAACAATGAATTTGGGATTTCAACTCGCGATGCCCGACTTCAGGGTCGGACGCAATTCCCAAAATGAGGCTACCGCGGGTCATAAGTACTGCGCAGTGGTGCTCTTCTGTTGTACGCTTATCGGCGTATAGGCGCCTGACGGCCCCAGCTGTATATCTGCGATCCATAACCCCTCAAGATTCTGTCTTGCGGCCCATTAGTCTAGCCTGTCAGAGTTGGCTGTCGGTAGCCCAAGAAGGTGGCCTTTTCTCGACCTGTGTCGCTCGTTGGGGTTGGCATATTTCTTTCTAAACTATAGGTCAATGTCTCCCAGCTTATGACCTACCCCACCTTTCTGGGATTTACTTAGGCCCAGAGCCAATTTCTCGTGACTGAACCCCGATTGAGGAATCCAAACGAAAAGGGGTACTTGAAGCTAGTGTATGTTATGAGACCCTCAGGCAGAACATATCTTTTTTATAGTTAATCTCGACTGACTATAACTACTAATCTGGACAGGAGGGTACGGCTACTTAGAATAGGCTAAAATACGGCAGCTATGACTTTCGATATAGCTCCCAATGCGTGTACACCACGATCTGTAATCTAAAGAATACCCTCCGGAACACTTCCCCTTCTGGAGTTTAATAGTTTCTTCAATTATAATCATTCGGTTTGAGGTGTTGGTGTTAGGCGGGTGGATTCGGACAGTCTTCGTTGGTAGGATTTATCAAGTTATGGGCCCAGGAGTATTACCCTTAGCCTAGGGTAGTACGGTTTTCGATCACTAAATTCTCTCTCCATCTACACTCGGATATCGTGGTGTTCGGAGGTCTTCACTGTTCTCTGTTATATAGCCCGACAATTAGCTATTTCTTTCGCTGCCAATCGAGCTACTTTGTTACAGTCCCTCCCACCTAACAGCCATACAGAAATAACAGTAATCTCCGAGGGTGTTGACAATTCTTGGTTTAACAGGGGCAGGAAATGGTCGAGGCTGTTGGGACCCGTTTCGTCATTACGGGCGCCTGCTTTGAGAATGCTGGGATACAGCCGTTCCGACTCCCGGGGCCTCTAGTGAATCTCCCCTTAATCCCATCCTTTCCTCAACCGCCGTGATAATTAAATCTCTGGACATCCTACATCCAAACGCCTGGAAGCAGTTAGAAAGCACCAGTGGTGAGAAAGAGACTTGACCGAGGGGGCGAGCCTATTAGTGGGTTGCTTGCGTAGTTAGACGTTTGGGATTAGGGAGCGTTCTAGGATAGCATACCCTCAAAACTCGTCCCCTAAGTTTCTAGCAAAGAGCTTTGCCATCGGGTATTGGGGTTTACGGTTTGTGTGATCATGGGAAGCCGTTTTCGTGCACTCGTGCAAGCGAGGTATCACACCTTACATTTGTAGTTTTCTGGATGGTAGTTACCGTATCCGAACCTCGTTTTGTCTTTGCAGCTCGTGTTTTGCCTACGGAAACTAAATCGTAGAGGGGGGATACCAACTGGGATGTATGGACTCAAATACTGGGCGAAGTAGAATCTATATATCACCTGGGAATATAGTGTGTCGCCACGCCCTCAACTTGTTCATGAATAATATTTTTATGGGAGGAAACATGCTCAATTATTCTTGGGGGACAGCGGGCTCCAAGGTATCGTAAGGCGAGCCCTCAGCTGACTAATCGCCTGTGTCCCCATAGCAAATCTTGTTTTTACCCCCTGTCCTGCCACAACCAGTAAGACAGCCAGCTACTCGAGTACAGCCTAAAAAGCCACCCTCACTGACCTCTTATCTTCAAAAACCCCTCCTCCACTCCACCAACCCCGCCACATCAACAATTCACGAAACAAAAAAACTCTTCGAACACCCGTCACACAAGAACGAAACCCCAACGAAATGGGCTGGTTCTGGGCAGAGCAAGAACAAAGGCCCACCCCGAGGGTCAGGCCCAGACCTCCGAATCATCCCACGTCTGGATCTCCACCGGTAATTCCTCTTGAACCCCCTCTCTCCTCCCTTTCACTTTCAAAATAGTAAAACTAATAAGATGCTATGCAGCCCTCATGCCCAATGCACAAATCCGCCCCATCAGACATCTCTAGAAACCTCCGCAGCAGCGGTAGCAACGCCACCTCGGACAATGACATCAGCCCCCTAAACCTAATGTTCAGCAACCTCCCGCAGTCCCGCGTCCCGGGACAAAAAACCCATCTACCAACGGAACGCGAGACCTCTAGCATCCCGCGCGGCGACTCTGGATTGTGGGAGTACCCCTCCCCACAACAGATGTACAATGCGATGCGCCGGAAGGGCTATGACGACACGCCCGAGGACGCGGTGGAGAGTATGGTTGCCGTGCACAACTTCCTGAACGAGGGCGCGTGGGGCGAGATCGTGGGATGGGAGAGGCGCTTTGGCGGCGGGGTGCTGAGTGCCCTGCTGGATGCGAGCGAAGGGGATGAGGCTGCCGAGAGGGTGGGTGAGAGGGAGCGAGAGGGATTCCCGAGGTTGGTTAGGTTTCAGGGAAAGAGTCGGGAGATGACGCCTAAGGCGAGGATGTTCCAGGTTCTTGGGAGAATTTACCCGGAGAAGTTTGGGTAGGTTTTCTTGATTAACTGATTGGTTGGGATGCGTGGGAGGTGGGTTACTCATGGTACGCGTCTACTTTAGGGGACCTCCACCATTCGATAGGCATGATTGGTACGTACTTCGACAGGGTGGGAGGGAAGTTCGCTACGTTATTGATTATTACTCTGCACCACCGGAGCCTACCGGCGAGCCGGTTTTCTACTTGGATGTTAGACCCGCCGTCGATAGGCCGAGCGCTATCCTCGAGAGAGTTATGGTGTGGGGAGGAGATCTGTGGGAACGAGCTAGCGGAGCTGACGTCAGAAGGGCTGCAGCAGAAAAGGCTAGGAGGGAGTCTTCTTGACGGGTTTGTTAATTTTCAACTAATTAGTTAATCGGCTTGGAAGGGGGGGTTTTTTTTCTTTCTTTTTCTCCCTACCCCCCCTATTCTTTGTGGTTTTCTTTTACTTACGGACTTCCTGCGTTAACGGGTCTTTCACGCTTGACGAAATCTCTACTCCATTGAGTTTCACCATTTCCCTACCTCGCCTGGGTTGGTTTTGCCCGGGTTAAAGTTCTATTCCGAACTTCCTTGGCCATTACATATCGCCAGAAATCATTGATTGTTCAAGGTTCAAGTCGAGCCTTCTATTTGTTTTTCTTCCTTTTTTTGTGCGGAGGGAACAATAGCATATCAAGTCTCCATTCAATTGATAATGTTGATGCTGCGTGCACCCAACCAACTATCTATGAATAACCGTTAAACAAACGGGAGTGTACACCAATACTGTGATCTCGTCAGGGATCTGTCCGCCCACCGCCATAGCTCGGCACATTATAATCTACAGTTCTAGATGCTATTACCTCTTGCTGATGAGATGCCACGGTAACTGGCAGAATATGTGGGGGAGGCGGAAAGGGTGTTGTGGGCTCAGAGCTGAGCCCAGGTCCTAAGGTAGAGTATGCTAGTAGAAGCTGTTATAGAGAGGAGGAGAATCCCCAAGAACAAGCTGCGTGTGTCCACTGAATGGATAACTAGAAGTGCTAATACTGCCTTTGGATATTTGTGGAAATAAGACTTCGGACAGGAGCGGGAACACAACCTTTTCCCCATCAGATACGCCGGTATTTGAGTTGCCCCTGGTGCCTTGTTGTATCAGATGAAATTTGGCTATCCAGATAACCAGACTCGGATGCAAGTGCAGCAGCACCGATTGTGGTAGCACTCCCCTGCGCCGACATCACAATTGTCTAAGGATTTCTCCTTGACAAGGGCAGTGCAGGGGGGCCACCACAATCAGGATACCAAAATGCCCTATAACTCATCCCAATTCTCATCAACACGCCCTCTATCGCTTTTGGGGGATATTTTAGATCTAACTTACCAAGAATTATTGAAATGCCATTCATGGGCTCTTAAAGTTTGGTTGAGATCAATTGAGGCTCAGTAAGTAAATTTGGTGGTATAATTGACTAAGTTCATTCTGTTGGTATTAGCGTACTGTACACTCAGAAAAAGTTGACCTGGGCTGAATGCTTGAAGAGAAGAGGAGCATACTATAGCACTCTGTACATGTGTGGAAATAATGACAATCCAAACACTCGCTGGCCGCCCCCAGCCAGAAGGTCTAACCGTATTGACAGCGTTCTAAAAAGTACGGATGGTAGGGTTGCCCAGAGCTCCTCATATTCTTTACTATCTAGCCTAGGTAAATTCTGCCTGGTGAGTAACCGAGCCCTTCAAAGGCTCTGAAAGCAAGCAATTAGCTACTTCGGCCCCTGGGCTGTCAAACTAATGAGCCAGAGTAAGTCTTGCCAGGAGAACATGCCCTGATCAGCCCTGAGGAGAATACTCGAAGCCATGCTACAAAAACCTCGATATCCTTAGCTTGCTCTCTCTACTCGGTCGCTAGCTGATGGCTATGTGTGAAGTCGGCACCTGCCTCCCTCAGCCTTGAGCTGTACAGGCAGGCCAGGTACAAGTGAACCAAGAAGCTTGATCAAATCAGAACTATGTCGGAGGAAAGGGGAATTAGCACGGATTATACCAGTGCACAAACTATGCTGCAAATGCTTGTCTATGACTCAAAGGAAGCCAATTGTAACTGATGATGTTGGCCCCTTCGGTTAGTTCTGTCGTGGGGATGGATGGTAGTCGGTGGTCATGCTATCAAAACTAAGTGCGCAGGAAAGACCACAAACAAGTCATAACTCCCGGGAAGGGAACTACCGAATCTATGACCCCTATTTGCAACCCGAAAAACACTATCCTGACGTAAACTCTCTTCCCCCCTACGGCTCCGGCGAGCCAGTCTTGGGTGGTGGCAGCGAAAACGGAAAGGTACTGCTTCCGAACGTCAACGGTATACTGTAGATGAGTCCCTTATATAGTGTATGATCTGAAGGTATTTCACCAGGCGAGTAGCCTATCCTTCTCTTCTTCCCTTTTGGTGGTACCAGAGGCCCCGACATCAGAAGGCGGCTTGTCCAACTATATTAAAGTGCAGCACCTCCCCCCCTCCCCTCCATCCCTCCGTGTCTGATACCAAGATAAACATCCGGTCCCAATAACATTTAAGGACAAACACCGACGCATGATCGTCCTCAACAAATGCTAGCACAACTATCTCGCAGGCTGGAAATGATCCTTCCGCAGGTAATTTCCGACCCCGTGACCACCATACTGGAAATTTGCTGATTCCCGTTCCGGCATACCCAAGCATAACGAACCCAATTGGCAGAAACTATGAAAGATACAGTAACAGAAATCCTCACTGCACCACCTCACTCATCTCACCCACCCCTTATTCAACAAAGCCTTTTATTTTATTTTTCTTCTTTCGCAAAAACTAAGCCTGACAACAAAAAGCACACCTGTTGTCCTTACAGTGCTTACTGCACACGATCGAGGCCCGATCAGTAATTATTGAATTGATCATTGAACACTTTCCTTGAGATAGGTGAATTGATTTCGGGCGGGGATTGAACCGATGCGATGCGACCACCATCGAGCGACTGTGACAATCACCATCATTCGCTTCCGTCATCCCGATGAACAGCTCAAATATAGTTACACCTTTTCTGACAAAACCAATAAGCCTGAGGCAGATCGCTGGCAGTTACAGAATACCGGTAGTGCTATTATGCCTGTAAGAGCATTCCATGCGAGATGGTTCAACCGCTTTGGCGTACTCGAGTAGATAAGAAGTGGGAGAAAAAAAGAGGTGAGCGTGGGTTGAAGCTGCATGATGATTTGATGCTTTTTTGATTCTGTTTTTTTAGACAAAAAGGGGGAGGGGATGAACTCTGGGCAGCGGGGTTAACCGATCCACCCCAGAGAACCGAGCCTCTGGCAGGCCCATGAGATTTGGGTTTTGGGCTTTCCACTCTCTCAACACTTTGAACCAGCAGGGCCTTGTGGCTCACAATTACTTGTATAATAATTATTATATAATACCTTCCTTCTTTCGTACTACCCTATTAACTCACGAATCTGGGTTTGATCATCCGGAATGTGCGACTGATCGTAGGTTAACAATAGCTGGGGCTGCCTGCTGTAACAGGAGTTAACACAATCTTCCCACTGGGACCTCTTTTTTGTTCAGCGCTAGGCTTTGCCAGGACCTTTTTTCGCAGGCTGGAGGTCAGGACCCCGCACGGAGATACAAGAGTGGGGATCAATTTGCCGGAACGGAGGGGGAATATTTGGCTGATTAACCTTGAATAACTGCCCTGCAACTTCTGGCCGAACCTTGCACGAGATATGATTTTACATCTTGTCTTCAAGAAGTAAGAAGGTTTTCGGGGTTAGGGCAGTAGGCACTCTACGCGGACCCGGCACGCTGCTACAGCCGGACAGACCGTTCAACGGAAAACCAGTGGGTCGGGTGGGAAACACTTTATTACCTTTTCTTGGTGACGCAGGGAGAGTACATAAACTTTAGCAATTTGGTGGGGTTATCCCATATTGCTTTTCCCGGGTGAAGTCCCCGGGAGATAGATATTTGACCGCTGGTGTGATGGATGTGTGGGCATAACAGATGGTTGGGTTGGACGGATGGTGCTAGATCATGTTTGGTGGATGGTTGGGGCCTTGGTGGGGGGGAAGGTAAGGTTGTAAAGGAGATAAGACCATGTTTACGAAACCTAAATATCAAACATCTTGTTCTCAACCATTTTGCCCTCCCCTTTTTTAATTGGCAGACTAGCTACCCCAGTGGCACACTAGCGGTGATATTTAAGATGGCCTCCCTTCCCCACTTCAAGTCTATCATTCGCAATAACACCCATCAATCCATATATATATAGACAATTCTATGGCCGATACGCCCTCAACCATTTCCACGATCCTCTCCAACGACCTCCTCCTCTCCATCGCGCCTTATTTACACCCCAAAGATATATCCGCGCTATCCCTCACCAACAAACTCATCAACAGTTTACTCGCCAGCGCACAGGGGGTATACAGGCATATCGACCTTTCACAAGAGAAGAAAAAGTTCCAAGATGTCCAAAAGTTGGTCAGCCCTACAATCCTATCGGCCACACGAACCTTGGTCCTGGACTTTACCCTCGTGACGGTCCCCCAGCTAGAATCGATCCTCTATTCATCGAACATTACTCTCCTCTCCATCCGAGGGTGTAAGGGAATTGATGAACGCGCGCTTATGGCCCACTTGTCGTCCGAGCGCAGCACTAAACTGAGGGGAATCTACTACTTCACTGACCCCGCTCCAACAACCAGCCGCTTCGTGCAGAAGTCCGTAATAAAATCATCCAACGAATGGGCGTTGGTGATTTCCAACTGTAAGGACATCTGTTTTGACACGAGGGTCTGTCGAGGATCGAAGCATCGAATAGACGAGGTTGGCTTTGTCGAGCCCCGGATCTCCGAGATCAAGCTAGAGGGTAGATGCTCCGGCTGCGGAATTGTTCCAACCAGCGAGGGACTCCCGAATGTACTTGTCGCTCCAGCGCCGTTGCACTCATCGACCATCAAGGTGGCCTGCAAAGGCGCAGATGGAAAACCCACCGCAGATGCACTTCGCTGCGAAATGTGTGTTCGTGAGCGCTGGTGCGAAGGGTGCGGGCAATGGTGGTGTGAGGATTGCGCTACCGATAAGGTTAGTACAAGTAACCCCTCCCCCCAACATACCCCGCTTTTTAAGAAAAATAAACTCACTGGCCATAGAAACGGGTTACTCGAACATGCTTCGAATGCGGGTTCCAGTGTGGGGAATGTACCGCCTCAGCGAGCCGTATCTGTCAAAGTTGCAAAGGCGGATACTGCATCGCACAGTAATTCTCCCCCCTCTCCATTATCCAATCTGCAACATCTCACTAATTATGAAAATAGCAACGAAGGCGCGGACGACATCCAGTGCGAATGGTGCAACGCTTCGTCTGCTCGACGGGGCGCTTCCGCCACTGCCTCGAACGCCTTCTTGACCTCCGCCGCGGCATCTTACTATACCATGATCCAGCAAGCCCGACCTGCGAACACGTTTGTTAAGTCTCACGAGGGAGCAAGTTATAGAGGGGGTGTAGCCGGGAGAAATTTCCAGAACGAAACGATTGCCCGGCGGAGGGCTCTCATGAATAATTAATTATAATAGTGGTGGGCGTTTTTGGATAGATATTCTATCGAGACGGGAGCCCACTTTGTGGACATGGTGTAAATATCTCTCCTCTTCACTACCCTTGTCAATTATTATTTTATTACTGTCTCACTTCCTTTCGTCAAGTACGATGTCTATAAATTATTTATGTGTTCCTTGATTTTTTGGAGTTTCGTGAGAGATGGATACAGTGGGGCGGCAGATACGGCAGATAAATCAAGTCAGGCCGGTTGCCTCAGACACATTGATCTCTCCCGCACGAATTGAAACGCACACCACATTTCGAGCATATCCCACCCGATATCATGTTCACGAGGCCTGTTACCAGCACCGAATTCTGAAGCACAGTACGGTGCCACTGCATGATTGTCAAGTATCACAGCCGGAACCATCCATCCATCCATCCTCTTATGCCAGGCCGAGGAATTCCGTCCCCAATCTAACCCACCATTATTATAAACCACATCCCACGCCCTTCGCAACTAGTCCCACCGATTCAGCTTCCCAATATCCAAGAAACAAAGAAGGAAGAGATTCCAACTACCGTGATACCCGTAAAATCTAGTGAAACCCACTATCTCTATAATCCCTGTAATCTCCCACTTCTGAGACAAAAAAAACTCCTGAAAAGTATTAGTGTTTCCCCACACACAGTATAAGATCAGCCAGCTCCTTGGGTTTGTTGGATCTCATTAGCTGGTACTCGTGCCGTATTCGCGATTGTGTTAACTTTGTCAAACTTGAGATATCCTGGGCTGACGGACTGATTTCGGCTGATGAGATGAGAGGGTGAAAACTCCCGGAACGGACCGTCTGATTATCGATCCTTCAGCCTATGATCGGGTTGGCTTTGTGGGTTAAGGGGATTGTGAATGCTGTGTCGGTTAATAAGATCTAAGATATCCGGCTTGGTATCATATCATACAAATGCTAGGAGTAAGGGCGAAAGATTGGGACAAGTAGGAAGGCTTGTGTATACACCCTGGATGGAAGCAGTGTCAAAGAAACCGTGTTGAATCAAAAAGGTAAAATCACCGCTGATGCGAGTAACTCCACCATCCCCCTGCTTGTCCCAATATTTTCCCCCTCACCCGAGTAAGTTTTATACTCGTGTTATGTGAGGAAAATGCTAATTCTTCTGGTTTTACCTGTTGTGGCGGATCAACTATACCAATTTAAGGCTGTCTGAAGAGAGTAGGAGAAAGCCCAGGCTTTAGGGCATATATGCTGCAGACTGGTTGGAGATTGGGGCAAAATACATGAACTACTTGTAGCTCCTGAAGGGGACCAAGGTTAATAGCGAAATTAGAAATGTCTAGTCGAAGTGTCTGTGTACGGTAGCGAGTTCTAGTGGGTTAGTCACTTGAAAAGGACCCGGGCTCGGAGAGTGTCAGAGTTTACAGGAAACAGTTGCTGATATAGGATTAATATGGTACTTGGCTGATTATGTTTAATTCAAACTACGCCCTACAGTTCATCGTTAAAGATTGCTCTTGGAGTAGTCATTTACCTGCCGGTACTTGAGGAGGTGGGAATCTGATCTAGTTTTCTTTTGCGAAGGAGGGCTTCATAGCAGTGTTCAGACTGTGATAGATACCGCAGTGTTTTTGCTTTGGTTGGGATTGCCGTGTTCTTGGCTAGTTCCTTGGCTTCAGCTGTGAGATGCATCGGCGCTACTTCCCAGATCTGCTGCGGGGCTAGGCACAATTCCGGATTTTTTTTTTTGCTTGTCCTATGGGGAGCACTGCCTTGAGACAGATCTCGGATCGGAACAACTCCCTTAGCGATAAAATATGAATGTTGAAATCCTTCTTGGGAGCTTTTGATTCAGAATACGGAGATCGTGGAGTCCAAGAGTTCTTATGGTACTGGATTCCAAGGTAAAAATAAGTTAAGAAAAAGCGGGGAAAAGCAAGCAATCAAGCTCCCCTACTGGTGCATACCACAGATCTAAACAGTCTTGGCAACCTTCTTTCTTGAGCCTCCGATGCAAGGCAAACTAACTTATTCATACTCTCCCCAGCCATCACCACAACCACCACTCCTCCCCATTCCTTCTCCCACTATTGTGGAAAACAATGCCCCTCCCATTCTTCCCCCTATACTTCCTTTCCGTCCTCTTTCTGCTCATAAACCCAACAGCAGCGTCCGTCCCAACAAGCATATTTTGCAAATGCACCTGCGGCGAGAACTCAACCCTGATCCCAATCACCTCCCCACCCAGCTGTTCGGAATGTAATCGCCAGTTTTGCCTGAAGCAGCACTTGCCTATCTGTCGTGATGTGGGGGATGGTGATATTTTTACCACCTGTTTTCGTAAGTATGCCCTGTTGTGCCCGTCCGCTGGACCAGCATGAAAGGAGACGATGGAGCTAATGGAAGGGCGCGTTTAGAGAGAGATTCAGCAAAGGATCGGACCGTGGTGCTTATTTTCATTGTGGCTACGGTGGGGTTGTTGGGGTATGCTGGGCTGAGGGGGTGGGTCGGGGGGGTTGTTAAGGTTTGTCGATCCCTCCCGTGAGGGTGGCGAGGTTGGAGGGCTAATTGGTCGGGGAGTGTAGAAATGGAGGGACGGGGGTAGAACGGCTGGGGAGAGGTATGAGGCCCTGCCGGATGCTTAGGGGTTCTCTTTGTGGTTCTTGCTCGAGTACTGTACGGCACGTGGTGGATGGATGGATGGGGCCTGGCGGGCGGGTTGTAAGATATGTTTTAGTTTGGGGGTGGGCTGGCTGTGTTTGGGTGTTTAAATATTTGGGTACTGGGAAGTAATGACTGAATGAATAATATTGAATGGAGTTATGCTGTGTTTCGAGTTTCTTGGAGGGTTGGTGGCATTATAACCGTATGTTATAAGGTGGTCTCCGGGTTTAACGTCCGCCGGTCCGGTGCGGAGAATTGTTCGCCTTTTCACGCGCCTGTTTCTTGGGCAGCAGTACTGACTTCGCAGATTTCTTGGGCTTCGTATTGGTTTGTACGGACTTATTAATAGCTAAAGGCTTGAACACTATCAGAAATCAATCATTCCCAGAGACCATCAATATGAAGGAACCACTGCATTGATCTCTCCCTCACAACACCAGCTTCCCCAGTTAAACCCCACAAATCGCACTATTCTAGAAAAAAATTGGCATTCCTCTACCTACAAGTTAAATTAATAATAATCCGCTCATCCCCCTACCTTACTACATGAGCCCCCCACCGTATCACAAAATTCAATAGTAGACTAGCTATAGCAGTGCTATGTAAGGCTTCACGGATCTACTTGACCTTGTGCGGGGATGAGATTGCCCATGGGGAGCAATTTAAGTGCCGGTATCGACCGTGAGCTGTACTATCCTGATGGTGGCCGGGTGTGGTTGTGAGTGCGTTCTTAGATCATTAGTAGTGCGCCTAAGAGCTTAGGAATACGTCGGATGTCAACCAATCGCAGAGAGCCTAGTGAGCGAGGAACCTCGTGGGTTTCCCTGAAGTTTTTTATTATTTTATTTTTAGGATTTGCTGACTGTGGGTGGTGTTTCGCTATACTGGAGTATTATAATCGATTCTAAGCCATTGAATGACCCGGAGGAACAAGATATCGGAGGGAGAAAAGCTATGGGCTTCTGGGGAGTATTGGAACTTCACGGAAGACTCGAATAAGATTTATTAGCTATTTAGCCAAGAGATGACGCTAATCTAGGCATAGGATATAATCCTAGAGACTAATTTAGAGTCTCTTTTAGAGTATCTCACCCTAGAGAGCTCACGGATATGTTGATTCATGACCGCCTTTACTTTACAATTGGTATTATACTCCTGCTTTTCCGCAGAGACTTTGCATCTCTATCTCTTGTAGGAAATCAAGCACCAAAGGAAAACTTTTGCAGCAGGATGGATACGTGGCTTAGGATTTATTGCTTTCTTGAGGAGCTTGGGAGTACTTTGGCATTGAGTTTTCAGAGGTTTCTGAAGTGTCTCTCCCTTTGTGGTGATCGGTGAAATGTGTTCTCGGGTCCATAGCAAAGGTTTGAAACGGCCTTGTTGCTGGATCACTTGTGTGCTGTTGTCGAGGTTATCGGAGGTGTACTGTAAGCTGGACTGGGCTGGACTGGGGTTGGTCCCGGGCCTAGATATGAAGGTCAGTTGGAAAAACCAACCACCGTGAGAGATAGTTCAGATACGATACTAGTACCTACTGGTGGAAGGCTCTTGCACTGTGAGAGTGTGACCTGGCTTGTATGCTATCTAGGCGCATTTCTCGGGTCAAGCCCTGGTTGAAGTATCCTCGGGCAATATAGTAATTGCTTCGTTTGTTTCTCCAGCAAGAGGCTTTTGAATTTCATCAGCAGAACTGGCCATTGCGGGATCAATAAGCTAATAAAGTAGAGCAGTTAATCCATAGGAGAACGTGATGAGCTCTAGTAAGGCGCTCTACATTAATATCTTACCTTCACACGGAAGCTCGGTACCGTAATATAGGTCCTGACGAGAATATAACCCAAAAGCGAGCCCTGGCTCCTCACCTAAAGCGCCGGACACCAAAACCGACCCTGTTGCTTACCTTTTCGCTTAGTAACGTATACAAAAAAGGTAGCGCCTTGGCATAAATTTGTATGTGTGTTCACTTTTTTCAAGTCGCCTCTCTCTTACCGTTCTCAACCAATGCTCGCTTTGTCAAAAAATGAAGTTTGCAGAATTAAGGGGGGGCGGTTTAGATAGGTCTGTTGGGAGTTGTTCCTCTAGGCTTCTGTTGCTGTTGGGGCTGGTTCACTATTGGATTTGGTCGTGGTAAGGGTCGATTTCAGAGGCCCGGCACTGTATTATATCTCGAAATTTAATTTTTTCCCAGTGCGCCTTCGACCTCAGAGTGGCGATACCGTTATCTGTGTCGTGCTAATATCATGGGCAATCAGTGCAGTGCACGGTTCACACTGGCAAACCACTAAAATTTGGAGCAAAAAAGAATTCCAGAGCCAAGAATCTGCCGGCTCTCTGATACAAATATCATATCACTCACAGCCCACAGAAAATAAACTATTTATTTATTTTTCCCGTGCCCTTCTGACACCTTGATCATTGGTCACTCACAATGAAGCCATGAAGCTTAGGCCGTAGAGAACCCCGGGCCCGTCACCCACTGCCTTACCGGCCAATTTACCGCTAAGTTGAAAGACGCTAACGGGCCGCACTGCATTCATCCGTCCATATATCCGGTCGATGTCCCTTATCTGACTCCACTTCCAGCAAACCCGCACTTGAAAGCACGCAACAACACCTTATCATCAAAGTCAAACGCTTTTCTACCTCGGATACCCTGGATCATTGGCACGGGCTTATCATACATACGAAAATCTTGTCTCAGTTTGTGCTCATCTCCGTTAGCCTCGGAATGCTAACAGACGGGCAGACGGCATTCAGCGGCTATGTTAGTACCGGAGACAAGTCCCCTGCTGCTCTAATGGAGGTTAGTGGAAGGGGGGGTCCGGGAAATAGCTGACAACATAGACCGACGTGTAGGAGCCTTTGACCCAAAGTTTCGCCTTAGACATGATAGTCTTTTCAAGGAAACCCTTGGATCTCGAATTTCTACCTCCCCCCTATTCACTGTGGATTATCGGAGGGGCTGTTGGATACCTGGCGCCCTAAATGCATCGTTATTAAGATCGGGTTGGTTACCGAGACCAACGATTTCATTCACATGGGCCAAGTTGACGCAATGCCGAGATTATCCAGTAGTTGCACTGTATATTGGGGAAGACTTGGACTCTTTAATCAATCTGCTGACGGGATATTAGGCAAGTGAGATCTTCTCCGTGTCTGGTGTCCATACTTCCGCCGTGGCCGATATTGTGTCTCTATTGACCTCGTGCTTGCTAGGGGCATGCTTTCAGAAAGGATGTCCCTGCTCGCGGCTGATGTGCGACGTTAAATTGACTACAGCACGGATAGGAGTATTGTTTGGTGCCGATGTGTTCTCTTGCCGATGTGTTTCTCTCCGGGAGAATCGGTACTCTCCTGTGATTACGAAGGTGTTCGGCAACAAACCTCCCACAATACGTCCAAAAAAACACAACCCCGACGCGGAAAGGGGCGGCGAACGGTTTTGTGGGCTTGCCGGAAGCCTCCTGACCTTAATTCGGATGGATTGCATCTTTCTCGAGTGATGAGATGTGAAGGTAAGCACGGAGATGCTCCTGAGTTTCGGGGCACAGAGTGGGAACAGCTCCTTCAAAGCGACATCTCACTCCTTTCCGCTTCACTGCGATATCTCCACTTCTCCTGACCAGCTCGTATGGATGTCGTTCCCGCTGCCGATAGCATAAAATTTCAGCCGCATAGAGCGAACCCCGATTGCTGAAGCATTTGAAAGGCACAATGAGATCTGAGGCTGCTCAATAGGGTTCTGAAGCCGTTGCCGGTTGCTCGCTAATCAAAACACGCAAGTACTTGAGCAGCTTGGTTCCGCCTGGCCAAATTATGCTCACTCTGAAAACCAAAGCAACAGTGGTAACTGGTCCCGCTTGGATCTAAGCCCTAAGTCAGGATACAAGTATCTTTATATACTGCAAGGCAATGGCGCTAGTGTTTAAAGGAAGGAGGCTGTGTGGGCATCCGGTCAAAGCTTATAATATCAGTCAACACCCCTGCCCTAGATGTATTTTATCCCTGTCACGTTGCTGGTCATATTCGGATTTTGTCAACCTTTTCTTTCATCAGTTCTTCCAAATTCCCCCCGCCAATATCTGAGTCCTTGGAGCCAAACTCGTATCACTCCGCCGAAAACGTCAACCGAAAACGCATCTCCGATAGCGACCCCTCGGAGACGCTCCCATATTGGCATTAGGCCTCTTCCGTGAACGAAAAGAATTAATTCCTATAGTGGAGGGTTCCCGCTGGCTCGCTATCGGAGAGAGTTCACGGCAAGGATTCCAGGGGAGCGATACGGATCTGTCCCATGGTCGAGTATTGTGGGGTAGTGGCGGAATTTTAGTGCCGGGGGAAAGCCACATGATGTATCGCACGAATTCAGCTTGCTGGTCTTTCAAACCTCCCCCAAAATTTTCACTGTCACTGTCTGTAATCGCTTCAGTTGAGCGTGGGGTGTGAGACCACTAGGGGTAATGTAGGACTGTGCCACGGAGCTAGCAGCTTGGTGGAGAGAAATTCAACCTCATCGAATCCATTCAGCGAGGAAAGGGGGGGAGACGAAGGAATTTATACTCACGAAACCATAAGGCTTATTTGGGGTTCGCTCACCCGGTGAGGTGCGGATGGCCGGCGACTGTTGGCCCTGTTGACAGCTGCGCGCTGCCTCAGGAATAATTGGGCGGCAGATCGTGCCCGTAGCAGGCAAGAAGTACCCGAAAACAGGGATTCACAAAATAGATGGCAAAAAATCCGTGGGTATCTAAGCGCCATACAAATTTACGACCCCTGCTTTCGGGTACTGCTTGCCTGCGACGAGTACCCCAGGAATTGAATCCACAAGTCAAATTCTGGTACCCGGGAACTCATCATAACGTATCACTCGAGCAGCCCTCTCATTGGCTAGAGACCCAAGACCCGCTTCAGGCCCTTGGCCCCCCATGCCCTGACCAGTAACCGGTCATGCAATCTACGGATATCTCAAGTTAACCAACGTTCTACCTGAAGTAATTAATATTACAAATCCTCCAGCATCCAATCGTCACATGTAAAGTGGGTGGGGGAATAGCTCTCGATTCTGGCTGCAAAATATGCCGTCGACTTCTCTGGACATTTTAGCGTTCTGCATCACAAGGCGGGCAAATCTAAGATTGGTCGGTATCCTTAGCCTGATGAACTATCGATTGCAGGTGATTAACCTGAGGCTTTTTTTGCTCTCATCGAAAACTTACCCTCTCGGAGAGTTAATTTAACTTATAGCCTCCTGCAGGAACATTTAATATCCCATGTTATCATATCCTCACAAGGCGTGTTGCATTTCTGATATACCCCCTCCAACAATCTCAACATAGAAGCACAAACGCCTTATGCGGGACGGCATAGTGCACTTCAGCACTTGTATCATACCCGTATAAGTACTCGTGCGAAATGCCTTAACCCCAGACCAACACTTGTCACACGCTGTCCCACAGTTCTTGGGCATCTCCAATAACTCCTCTTTCGAAGGAGACGAAGCGAATACCCATTGACCTAAATATAGTCCCTCTCTCCCCCTATCTAACTCAACTACCGGCCCGCGCTCAAGGCTCCGACTATCGGACTTATCTGGGAACCGAGAAACACAGACAACGCAGGTTACCGAGCCTCCGTTCGCCCACCTGAACGCAAACCCAGTTGCCATACAAGCACGGTGCTATACCTACGCTACCGTAACCGAAATGCGGGAAGGAAAAAAAGAGATGAAAAAGGGTCATTTTCCTGGCAAATGATATGATACATCATTTCCGACCCTCCCCTGACCCGTTACTTTCCGCCCAAATTCCGTTTCGTTTCACTTTTTCTTGCCTCCAGCCAAGAAAGAACCTGCACTTTTTTTGAGCTATATTACCGGGGTGAAACCTCTTTTCTTTTTTCTCTTTCGCCTTGCCATTTTCAGCAGGCATGCGGGGGTTTCGGGTAGTCACTTATCACGGTCTGTCACTCGATATTTGTCGCAATCTGCGAACTACTGCTGAGGAGGGGGATGGATGGGTGTGGGTGCAGCAGTGTGGGTGGAAGGGATAATGGGGGTATCTATGCAGCGTACATTCCGGCTAACTTACTAGAGGTTGATTTTACTCCGGTAGTAGGTTAGGTTGTAGTTCCTGTGGATGGAGTGCTTTTTTTTAGTGGAGAGTTAATGGTAGTGGGCGGGAGCAGTTGGGGGTGACATGGGTTGATCGAGGCGTTTACCCCGATTCTGTGCCTGAGAGTAATCCGGATGGTTGGATTGGCAAGGGATCGGGGTCACGTGAGTGCTTCATGGATAGTCACCCGGTCGACGAACCTGTTGTAGTGAAAGCTAAAATTTGGCACCGTAAGAACTCGAATAATCGAACCTCACCCTAGGGAATTGGAGCTGTCTTTGCTGGCGAGGTCTGGCACTTTTTTCATCCTTTTTTTTCTCCGGTTAGGGCTGAGACGGTTAGTTTTTGCAGTACTTTCACCCCTCTATCCAAGGGGGGGTTTTTGGGCGTCCTAGCGTGGGGTTCAATTATTTGTGTTCTCACAATATATGGGGCTCGGGTGGGGGTTAGTAGTTCAAGAGTTTTTAGGGGGTCAGTGGTATTGGTACTCGTAGCCTTCTAGGTACCTTTCTGGCAGAGTACCGTATTAGGAGCGAACTCTAATCGAAATATACTTGTTTCCTCGAAACACACTTTCAATCTATTTCCGTCCACTATTTGACCCGCTTGGAGCGATCGATGACCGATTAATTGCACATAAGGCATTTTCTCGTGATATTTTTCCAGGGAATGATCGATCCCGCCCCTCCCGCCCCTCC
>Ga0307507_10003934_pt1 | contig 27426 bp, 5 predicted proteins | sample 7_EM_MG_FD_207223 | JGI IMG/M metagenome (GOLD analysis project Ga0307507, IMG submission 207223) | Populus trichocarpa ectomycorrhiza microbial communities from riparian zone in the Pacific Northwest, United States - 7_EM | ecosystem: Host-associated > Plants > Roots > Unclassified | place...
AAGAGCTTAAAGCTAAGGGGGTGTGTTAGATAATCTGTATTCTCTAAGGCGTGGGACACGTGCACGAGTCACGTGCACGGGGCACGTGCATCGTAAATCTCTTCATAGAGCCCTAGGGGCCCTAGGTTAAAACATCGACATCAATCAACGATCAAGTCAAGATCATTAATTAATCAACCCATTTAATCAATGAACCCCTCTATCTGAATTATCTGACAATACTCCACCACTACTAAATATTCTAGATTTCGCACTTGGAGCTGCTTATAATAAGCATTCCTAGAATATCTACCTATTTAAAGCTCTATAATTAAACGTTGTTGATGGTTTATATAGAGGTTGTCGATCAAGCTCCTAGGACACAATTTTTAAAGTTTAACACTATACCACTATTACGACTTTCTTGCAGTGGCCGAGCTACCCCTAATCTCCTTCCCTCCCTCCCCTCCCTCCCTTTTATTGCTCGGTGCTAAGCTATTACGTCGTTGCTAAGCTATTGTGTTGTCGTACATCTGAACTAGTGGGCAACGACGTAGTTAATTAATACTACTATGGCCGCACCGCCTCTACCCGTTAGGGGGAGGGGTCTTGGCGTACCGTTATATCTCTTCTTACACGCGTATTTAATCAAGTTGGGGTAGTAGACTTTAATTCTAGCGATTTATTTATATATAATTACAGTACCTGTCGTACTAACCACTTGTATGCTGACTAATCAAGGGGGAGGCGCGTTAGTATATAGACTACGTAGTCTACCTTAATAGAATCGACAGTTACCACCATCCCAAAGAGCATACAACACTATACGTATTTCGTGCCCCAGGATATAACTCACTTGTATTATTAAGTTAATACAAACACTAATTAGTGAGCGTGTATAGATTAGCAATCACTTAACACCTCCTACCAAGCGATATACGACAGCGACCACCTGTTTAGACTCCTAGTACAACCTACTAGAAGGTTAAAAGTCGGGGATTACAGACCTATTACCAACTCTATATACTTATTCAAGTCTTAGTACAGTTTACCAGAAGTTTATAGATACAAATACAGACCTTTATAGAACCCCCTACCCTCCTACAAACCACTACGGACCCATTAATTGATTTTATAGACCGTTATAAAACCTCCTCTACCCGCTACAAGCTACCACCACTTACTACAGCTTATACAGACATACCACGCTATATAATATGGCAGATATAACTAAGCAAATCAGTAAGGGTTAAAAGAAGTGGAGTTAAGGAGTCAACCTTACGTCTATAGACGGCGTTAACAACTATATTAATTTCAAAATCCTTAAATACGGACACTATAAGCTCCTAAACAACAACCTATAGGAGCAATATAAGGAAGACTTTGCGGACTTTACGGAAGCTATTCTTAAGGCTTATAACCCTACTGCTATCTGTAACCTACAAACCCTTTTATATCACTAAGGTGTATGGGTTAAAAAGGATAAATAAGTCACTATTACACGGTCCTTATACAACACAATATAGGAGGAGGACCAAACGGAATAGACTAGAGAGGAGATCCTAGACCAGGTTAAAGCCATTAATAAACTCTTTACTTCTCCCAAACTTAATAGCATTACTGGCCTTATACCTAACCTACTTAACCAAACTCGTCCTACAAACCCAAGCGATTTCGGAATTAATTTTACGGGCCAAAGTACACCTAGTACTCAAGTTACGGACCGCAATACCCCTATAACCCAAATTACGGACTATAATACCCCCGAAAATCAAATTACGGACTAAACCCCTTCCGTTATTTAAGTTACAGATCCGTAAACCACCTAAGTAAAGACCTATAGCAAGGAGCTAGCTAACCTAGCTAAGCTCTACACCAACAAATCCAAGTATAGCGGTGAAAACGACAACTTTAACTTCAAACTAACCATCTTTACGGACCTCTGTTAGAAGGCTAATATTCCTAAATAAGAGTTTAGCCAAGCCTACTCTACCATACTGCGCGGCCTAGCCCTTAACCACTACTATACCAACCTTAAGAGCAACCCCCTTGGTGTTCCCTTTAATAAGCTATATAAAGCTACACGCAACTACTTTAAAGGGCTAGAATATAAGCGTGACATCCTTACATAATAGAATATGATTAGGTTACGGACTATAATTAATAAGAACACCAAAAAATCAACTATAGAGTGCCTGTAAATTCTTATTAAAGACCTTTAGCACCTATAGCACGGCCTTAATGCTAAGCTTTAAATAGACGACTTCCTATATAACAAACTTATTACAGCCTACTAGGAAGTGGAACCCTATAAATACGCCTATTATAAGCCTGCAGATACCTTAACTGGCCTTATTAACAATTTACGGTCCTCTATTACAACATATAAAGTTTTAAACCCTCTAGGTAGTACTTAAGCCTTTATTACAGACCTACAAAACCTGCAAACTAACTTAGATGCCTACTTTACGGACCGCCGCTACTGCTAGCAGTACCCGTACCGACCAAGCCCCACCTGTAACCCCCGCAGTAACTCCCATATAAAAGTATACCCCTATAGACAAACCAGCCAGAAGTGCTTTATGTGTAATAAAAAAGGATGTTAGTCTATAAGGTATACCTAGGAAGAACATAATAAGTCCAAAAAGAGATTTAATAGCCAGATTAACCAGTTTATTTTAGACTACAAAGGAGAGAAAGAAGAGGAGGTTCTTAATAAGTCAATAAAAGCCCTTATAATTGACTTTAACTTAGATACCTAGGAATAGGAGACCTCAGAGACATTCCTAACTACTTTTAGACCTTTTACAGACAGCTAAGCCTTTAATATTATGACCGTATTAGCCGACCGCTCCTTTATACACTTAATTGCACCTAAAAACTAGCCTGTAAGTATACCCGTTAGACCTATTATAGACGTTACGGACCGCGAACAGGACCCATTTATATATATTACCATAGAACGCTACACCCCTAAAGAATTCTATGGCGTTATAATCAATATAGGTGCCTCTAAAAAGTCTACTATAGGTTACAGACAATACCTTATATATAAGACCACCACAAGTGATAATACGGATATTGATACTATATAAACTAGGGTTATAAACGTCTAATTTGGTATTGGCTTAACCGCATTAATTAGATTAGTTAAAGTTAAGACTCTAATTAGCCTAGTTAATTTTTACGTAGTAAAAGCGGACACCCCTTTTCTACTTTGCCTTGCGGATATGGATAGGCTATAGGTTTACTATAACAATATTACAGACACCCTAATTAGCCCCGCAACTACCCTAGGAAGTAAGCATATTACCCTACTAATTATACGATGATTCGGACACCCGTTCCTTATATAGGGAGAGACTTTATAGACCTACATTTAGGAATCTTTTAACTATAACCTGTGCTACCTTACCAGTACTAAGATCTACTGCCTACACCGCCGCTTCGGCCACCTGTTAGCCGAAAAACTATATAGAGTCCTTAAACACTCTGGACATAACAACATTAATAGAAAGGCAATTAACCACCTAACTAAATACTGCTCTTTTTGCTAGAAATACGGATATTCCCTAGGCCAATTTAAGTTTACCCTTTATAAGGACCTTAACTTTAACCACTTAGTATATATAGATATTATGTATATTAACGGCAGTCTAGTATTATATATAATTAACAAGGCAACCCGCTATTAAGCCGCCCGTTAGTTACAAAATATATCCACAAAATATACTTGGGATATTTTACGGACCTACTAGATTAACATATACCTTAAACCTCTTAAGTATATTACCTATAACGCCAGCAGGAACTTTATTAGTAAGGAGTTCCAATAGTACGCTATAGCTATAGCTATTTTAACAAAAGCCGTTCTAGTTAAGGCGCACTGGTCTATTAGGCTTATTAAGCAAGCTTACCCAGCTCTATAGAGAGCTTACCAGATTATTATGGACAAGTATAAGAATATCTAAAAGGAACTAGCTTTACAGATGGCTGTAAAAGCCATAAACAACACCGCTGGCCCTAACGGACTAGTACCTACCCTCTTGGTTTACGGAGCCTACCTAAGAATAAGCAAACTGGACCCTCCTACCCCGTCTGTTACGGATTAAGCAGCTATAATACGGAAGGCAATGGCCGAAATAGTCAAATTACAGGCCAAATAAACTGTTAATAATGCTATATATTACCGCAACGGACCTAATATAACCTTAGTATATAACCTCCCGCTTAATTCTAAAGTCCTTATATAGCGTAAAAGCGGTAATTGGACTAGACCTTACTATCTACTAGCCGTAGAAGACAAGACCTACTATATATAGCTCCCTAGCAGACCGACAAGCTTTAGAAGCATATCTATAAAACCCTATTTTTGGTCCAAAAACACCTATAATATTGAGCTAGATGAACCAGAAGCACCCACCAAATTAGGTAAACTAGAAACACCTACCAAATTAAATAAACTAGAAGCACCCTTACCTACCCTAAAGGTCCCCTAGAAACCTACTAAACCTACTAAACCTGCTATAAAGTATAGCTAAGGACGCCCCCATAAGAACTTTATAATGGAGAATTACCTAACCTCCATAGGTATATCCGCAAGGCAATCTCTACCTACGGATATATCAGTTCTAGTATAGGAAACCCCTTTTACAGACTTATAACGCAAAGAGATTAACAGACTACTTAAAAAGGGCGTCTTTGCAGTTATAATAGAGAGAGACGTTCCGCAAGGCATCCGTATATTTAACTTGCGCTTTATTAACAAAATTAAGCACCCTAGTACTAATAAAGCCTTTAAAAAGTTAAGGCTTATTATATAAGCCTATAACAACTAGGGAAAGGACTTAGTTCTTATATAATTGCCTATAATCTAATAAGTTAGCTAATGGATTATACTTGCACTTACGCCTAGCCTACAGCAAAGTAAACCCATAGCTCTTTACCTACGGGATATTTTATAAGCCTATGTACAATCTAATACCTACCTAAGTAGGGACATCTTTATATAACCACTACTGGAGCTTAATTTGCAACCAGGAACAATTTTATGGGTTATAAAACCACTCTATAGAGTGCCAGAAGCTGGAAACCATTGGTTTAAGATATACTACTAGCACTACATCTATAAACTTAAAATGGAGCAGTTAACCTATAACCCTTACCTCCTATACACCCTATTAAACGGCCTTAGTATTATTGGACTCTAAATAGATAATACCCTCTTCTTAGTAGACCAGATATTTGCGGACGCTAAAGAGACTAAACTATAAGAAGCTAAGTTCCTGGTAAAGCTGTAAAAGTAGTTAACTAAGCAAACTCCAATTAAGTTTAACGGAGGCTTAATTATATAAAAGGGTAACTTAATCTAGCTAACCTAGGAACGCTAAGCTTAAAACCTAAAGCTTATTATAGCAAAGCCTACAGACCTTACCAGTTCCCGTGGAGAGACCTATAAGACCGTAAATACGAAGGACTAATACGCTGTATAGCGTGCAAGAGGCGCCTATATTGCCATAGTCTGCCAACCCAAATCTGCCTATAACTTGTCCTTTGCGGCCCAGGCAGTAGATCCACAAGAAGAAAATATTAAGCAGCTTAATAAGCACATTTAATGGTAGATTAATAATGCGATAAGAGGACTTACTTTTATACCGCTAGACCTAAATTCTATTAGCGTAATGGTATTTACGGACGCCTCCTTTGCCAATAATAGGGACCTGTTATCGCAAATTAGCTTTATAATTGTACTTACGGACCGTAATTAGGATGCAAATATACTCTACTAGTCTTTAATTAAATACAAGCGAGTAACCCGCAGTGTACTAGCTTTTAAACTATATGCACTAGCCCATAGCTTTAATATAGCAGCTGTAATTAAATTAACGATCTAGAAGATCCTATAATTAGAGCAGCTACCCCTAGTTTTATATACTAATTTAAAGTCCCTCTATAACTGCCTAGTTAAACTAGGCACAATATAGGAGAAGAGGCTTATAGTCAACCTAATGTGCTTGCGTTAGGCCTATAAACGACGCGAGATTACAAAGGTCAAATGGATCAGCAGTGGAGATAACCTAGCAGACGCCATAACTAAGGCAAAGCTGTGTTAAGCTCTTAAAACCCTAATTAACACAAATAAGCTTAACCTAAAGGTCACAGAATGGGTAGAGCGAGACTGACGGAGCATTTATGGTTCAGTTACGGCCCGTTAGAAGGCCGTACGGTACATTTACAGCCCGTTAAAAGGCCGTATAGTTCATTTTACGGACCGTAAGCAGGACTTACGGCCAGATTGGAGCACCATTTAGAAGGCAACCGAGAAGGCACCTTAGGAGGGATTTCCTATGTATTTTCTTATGTGTTTTATGGTTCTATTAAGGCAATTACGGAGGCTATATATAAGTGGTTTCATTTTCCAAGTACCGCCAGTGTATAATTACAGCACCTATCGTACCAACCACTTGTATGCTAACTAATTAAGGGGGAGGCGCGTTAGTATATAGACTACGTAGTCTACCTTAATAGAATTGACAGTCACCACCATCCCAAAGAGCATACGATACTATACGTATTTCGTGCCCCGGGATATGACTCACTTATATTATTAAGTTAATACAAACAATTTATTAGGCATTAAAAATATTTAGTATATAAAGCTTTAAATTGGAATCACAATCTACTATATTAGATCCTATGTAGAGGGCTCTATATTAAAGCTCTATAGTCTAAATATATACTAGATTCGTAACCAATATAACCTTTAAGCTTAGTTTAAGTAGGGCGCCTTGGTCACTGTAGTATATATTTACTTAGCGATAACTAGGTGCTTTAGTCTTACTACTACTTCTAAATTAAGCAAAAGCTCTATATAGGGGGGTCCCAGGGGGTCTCCCCCTGGAAAATCTTATCTCTATATATATTAATTAAAGTCTATATAATAAAGCTCTAAATTACAAACTCGGGTTAAAGTTTTAGTTGGGGGGCCAACTATCCGTATGTTTATTATTTATTGCTTAACGTCTAATTTAGATCCCTATTGGGTCTACGCGGACTAATCCTTATATATATATAGGGAGAAAACTCTGTTTAAGAAAACCCCATAATCCGTCTCCCTGCCTTTTAGAACTCGCCTACTTAGCGCCTACGAGTTACCTATAGTGCTCTACTACCCTACTTTTTAACCTCTTTGGGAACCACTACTGCCGTAATAAGCATACAGACGCGCTAGTATCTTAGACTTTGCTCTACCACTATAGAGTTATTAGAGGGCGCCTATTGCTTGCCCCTTTACCTTTTATTACTATTTCCTTTACAATCCAGAACTAGTTTAGTATATTTTAGCTAATAAGCCACTAGGTAGCCGCCTTATATTAAAAGTAGTGTATTATAGTTTTCTATACTAGATGCTAAAGGTATTACTTCTTAGCTAGTGCGTAAGGGACGTAATAATATTACGTATTTTAGTGTCTATCTTAGCTAGCTATATTCGCACCTTATGCTACCTACTAGAATACCCACCTAGTAAAGCCAATCTTTTAGTCCTATTATTCCTGTCCTTAAGAGGGTTATTATTATATTTTCTACCTTTATTAGGCCTTCTTAGAGCCCTTAGGTATTTACACCCTATAGCGTTAACTATGCTATAGCCTGGCTTCCTTTTGCCTAAATTAGCCTCTATACCTTTGCCTTATATATATCTCTCTAGCGCTAGTCCAACCAGAATTATATTACGGTAGATGGCTTCCTAGTATTCTTTTATGCTCTACTTTAGCTCCTTTCTCTCTCTTACTGTTATCTTTACTAGCTTCTTATACGCCTCCCTTCCTCCTCTATATAGGCCTAAGCCCTAATACCGCATTATTCTTCTTCTACTTTCTCTACCTATTTTCCTAGTATATCTTCCCTGCTTTAAAGTTGTTAGTTTCTTCTCCTATAGGGCACCCTAGAGTCCCTCTATAGTTTATTTAGGTGTATCTTAATATACTTTATAACATTAGAGTTGCGTTCCTTTATGCCCTTTATATTGCCGCGGCTTTAATATATAGTTATAGGGGGGGGATATTGGCTTCCTTTTTAAGCAGTGCTATAGCCATTCGCCTATACCCGCCTATTATACTCTAGAAGTAGGCTATTTAGACCTTTTAAATAGTTTAAGGAGTAATTTAGAGGGGCCTTTTTTAGTCTCTCTAATAGCCTAAATGCTAAATCTATACGTTATAGTTAGCAAGACAACTGCTATATATAGTAGGCGCAACCTCTAAAAGTATAGACCCTATATAGGGTTAGCAATCCTAAATATAGCAGTATACTATACTTGGCCCTTATGGGCCACTTATGCTGCATATACGCTCTACTAAAGCTTATTGTCTACCTATACTCCTAATACCTTTAAACCTTGAACTAGTTAACCCCTATATAATACGACTAGCCCAGTTACAGTAGGAATGTCTTAGTAAAACACTCAACATATAAATTCTAACGCGTTAATTAAATTCTACCAAATTCCGCTAAGTTAATTAAATTCCACTAAATTCCGCCAACTTAATTAAATTCCACTAATATAATGGAATTTAGTTAAAACCTGTTGAAACCCGTGTGCGCTTATGTCTACGCGTCTACTACTAAGACCCTTAAATATTTTAGTTATAAGCTTCCTATATTTCTTTCTTCTCTTTATATAACGTCTTATACTCTACAAGAGCTATATACCCTTAGATTAGATAGAATATATATTATTCCTTTAAATCTTCCTAAAGCCTCTTTACGCCCTTATATTACGTTGCGTTAAAATAACTACTATTAAAATAGCAAACAAACCCAAATCCCCTTTAATAATTATAAATATTATGTCCCTAGTCAGGGAATAGTTAACTATAATACAATAGTCCTTTATAGATGCCTTAGCTTAGTAACAGGCTGCACTGGAAACCCAGTATTAACAATTAATAAAAGCACTCTGTAAAGAACTCCGTAATATTAAGGCACTTATATTATAAACCCTAATAGCAACACCTATAAATAAAATTAAAATAATAGAACCTAAACCTGGCCCGTTAAATATAAACACTAAACCAGTAATAGTAGCTTAACCTATATATATAACAAACTTAGTACCTACTATAAAATTTAAAAAGCTTCCTAATCCTCTAATGTTTAATAGAAACTAAAATAACCTATATCCCTTTATAACTAAGATCCATCTTAAACTCTTAATAAATTATAATTAATACCCTACTAAGGCTAGCAAGGTTAGCTATAGAATATCTTAATTAAGTAAGAACGCTTTATAAACTATAGATCCATTCTTCTATAATAATACCTTTATTAATTTTAAAATCTTTATCTCTCTGCTAGAATAAATATATAATAACGCCAGTTGTAAATATATAGCTGTTACCAAACTTAAAAACCTATAATAATGGAACCAAGACTTTACTAGCTTCTTTTTAGAATTTTTGGGCCTTATTAGCAAACTAGATTAGAATAAAGCTACTAAAGTCGCTGCCCTTTAATAAGCTATTTTAGATAAAATTAGAGCCTAGTTAGTAGGTAGAGAACTGCTAAAAAACCTATCCGAATTTACTATAATATATTAATAAATTAATAAGGACCTTTAATATAATAAATAGACTTATTTTCTAAAGCTAATTATATCTTATATTTAAAACTCTATAAAATTAGTATATATTCTAAAACATAATTAGTCCCTAAAACCTAAAAGCCCTATATACAACCCTATAGACCTTAATGCCGCTTAATCCTATATACCCTTAGGAAGTAATAAATAAAGAACTTAAGCTATAAATGGAAAATGCTTTAGATATAGTAAAAAAGAATATATTTAAAAGCATTGCTAAACTTACCCCTTTAAAAAGGCCCGCCGTAGTTCCTCCTATTTCTTAAATTATACCCATTCCTTAAGTTATACCTATTCCTTAAATTATACCCGCTCTATAAATTATACTTAGACGCCATAAAGCACTTTACCTTTAGTTAACTTAGAAAACAAATTATCCTAAGGCTAAGTTGCGCCTTAGGATAAAAAGTAGATGAGTATAAGTATCTAAGCTCTTTTAGCGCTAATACATAATATAACTCCCTTAATATACTTGGCAAAATTTAAATACTTAGTAAATAGAAGGAAGTACAAATCCTTATAGATAGCGGAGCCACTAGTATAGGCTTTATTAATATAAACTATACGAAAACTTAATACCTAAATTTAAAGAAACTTAATAGGCCCTAAGGCGTATAAGGCTTTAACAGTAAACCTTTAATATATAGTAAACTAATACACTACGCTCTTATAAAATTGCGGATAGGCAAACACCTTAAATATATTTCCATATTTATAACACCCTTAAAGTATTATAAGATAATACTTAGATATAGATAGCTAAAATAATACAATCCTTTAATTAGCTGGGTTAAAGAAATACTAAAGTTCTATACAACCTACTACTAAAGTTATTACTTAAAAAACTATTTACCCTATAAACATGTATATAACTATTTAAATATAATATAATATAAATTGCCCTTACTATAAACCTTAAGCCAATATAATAAATTTATAACTGCTAATTATAGTAAAGAATGCGAAGATGTTTTATTAAAACCTCTTAAAATTTATATAATATAGGCCGCGCCCTTTATCTTATTAGTAAAAAGATAATATTATAAAAAACTTGCTATAACTATAGAAGATATTAAAAAAGCGCTAGAACTAAAATAATATACTAATTCTTAACCTCTTATACTTAAAGAGTACTATAATCTAATTAATAAGTTTAAAAAAATATTTGTAAACCAATTAGCCCTGCACTAAGATAAGCACAATTTTAAGATAGAACTTAAGCCTAGCATAATACTAAAGTTTAGTCCACTATATAGTATATTATAAGAAGAACTGCTTATAATATAATAATACCTTAATAAGTATCTAGAAAAAGAATTTATTTGTCCTAGCTAATCTCTATGTTGGTACCAATTTAATGGTATAAGTGAGTCGTGTCTAGGGGTATGAAATACGTATAGTATCGTATGCTTATTTAGACGGTGGTGACTGTCGGTTCTATTAAGGTGGGCTATGTGGTCTATATACTAACGTACCTCCCCCCTAACTAGCTAGTGTTTCAGGAGTGCACCAGACGTGTAAGCGAGTGGGTATACTAAACGCGTAAACGCGTACTTGGTGTATTAAACGCGTAAGCACGTAGTTAGTACAACAGGTGCTGTAATTATACACTAGCGGTACTTGGAAAATGGAACCACTTGTGTATAGCCTCCGTAATTGCCTTAATAGAACCATAAAAGGGGTAAGAAAATATATAGGAAATCCCTCCTGAGGTGCCCTCTGGGCTGCCTTCTAAACGGTGCCCTAAGCTAGCCGTAAGCCTTGCTTTATGGTCCGTAAAATGAACTATGCGGCCTTTTAACGGGCCGTAAATGAACTGTACAGCCTTTTAACGGGCTGTAAATAAACCGTGCGGCCTTCTAGCGGGCTGTAACTGAACCGTAAATGCTCCGTTAGTCTCGCTCTACCCATTCTATGACTTTTAGGTTGAGTTTGGTTGTGTTAATTAGGGTCTTAAGAGCTTGACACGGCTTTACCTTAGTTATAGCGTCTACTGGGTTATCTCCGCTAGTGATCTATTTGACCTCCGTAATCTCACGTTGTTTATAGGCCTAATATAAGCATATTAGGTCGACTATAAGTCTCTTCTCCTGTGTTATACCTAGCTTGACTAGGCAGTTGTATAGAGATTTTAAATCGGTGCATAAAACTAGGGGTAGCTGCTCCAATTATAGGATCTTCTGGATTGTTAATTTAATTACGGCTGCTATATTAAAGCTATGGGCTAGTGTATATAGTTTAGAAGCTAGTACACTGCGGGTTACTTATTTGCATTTAATTAAAGACCAATACAGTATATTTACGTCTTGGTTATGGTCTGTAAGTACAATTATAAAGCCGATTTGCGATGACAGGTCCCTATTATTGGTAAAGGAGGCGTCTATAAATACTATTATGCTAATAAAATTTAGGTCTAGTGGTATAAAAGTAAGTCCTCTTATTGCATTGTCAATTTGCTATTGGATGCGCTTATTAAGCTACTTAATATTTTCTTCTTGCGGATCTACTGCCTGGGCTGCAAAGGATAAGTTATAGGCAGATTTAGGTTAACAGACTATAGCAATATAGGCACCTCTTACACGCTATGCAGTGTATTAGTCCTTTGTATTTATGGTCTTATAGGTCTCTCCGTGGGAACTAGTAAGGTCCGTAGGCTTTGCTATAATAGGCTTTAGGTTTTAAGCTTGGCGTTCCTAAGTTAGCTAGATTAAGTTACCCTTTTGTATAATTAAGCCTTTATTAAACTTAATTGGAGTCCACTCAGTTAACTGCTCTTGCGGCTTTACTAGGAACTTGGCTTCTTATAGTTTGGTCTCTTCCGCGTCCACAAAAGTTTGGTCTACTAGAAAGAGGGTATCATCTGTTTAGAGTCTAACAATACCAAGGCCGTTTAATAGGGTATATAGAAGGCAAGGGTTATAGGTCAACTGCTCTATCTTAAGTTTACTAATGTGGTGCTAGTAGTATGTCTTAAACCAGTGGTTTCCAGCTTCTGGCACTTTGTAAAGTGGTTTTATAACCCATAAAATTGTTCCTGGTTGTAGATTAAGCTCAAGCAGTAGCCATATAAAGATGTCTCTACTTAGGTAGGTGTTGGACTGTATATAGGCTTGCGAGATATCCTATAAGTAGAGGGCTATAGGTTTGGTTTGCTATAGTCCCGGCATAAGTATAAGTATAATCTGTTGACTAACCCGTTAAATTATAGGTAATTGTGTAAGGACGAGGTCCTTTCCCTAGTTGTTATAAGCTTATACAACAAGCCTTAACTTTTTAAAGGCTTTGTTAGTACTAGGGTGCTTAATTTTGTTAACAAAGCGCAAGTTAAATATACGGACGCCTTACAGAACGTCTCTCTTTGTTATAACCGCAAAGACGCCCTTTTTAAGTAGTCCGTTGATCTCTTTACGTCGTAAGTCTATAAAAGGGGTTTCCTGTACTAGAACTAATATATCTGTAGGCGGAGATTACTTTATAGATGTGCCTATGGAGGTTAGGTAATTCTCCATTATAGGGTTCTTATAGGGGCGTCCTTAGCCACGCTTTATAGCAGGTTTTGTAGGTTTATTAGGTTTCTAGGGGACCTCTAGGGTAAGTAAGGGTGCTTCTAGTTTATTTAATTTGGTGGGTGCTTCTGGTTCGTCTAGCTCGACGTTATAGATATTTTCGGACCAAAAATAGGGTTTTATAGACGTGCTTTTAAAGCTTGTTGGTCCGCTAGGGAGCTGTATATAGTAGGTCTCATCTTTTATGGCTAGTAGACAGTAAGGTCTAGTCCAATTGCCGCTTTTACGCTATATAAGGACTTTAGAGTTAAGTGGGAGGTTATATACTAGGGTTATATTAGGTCCGTTATAGTGGTATAGAGCGTTATTAATAGTTTATTTGGCCCGTAATTTAACTATTTTGGCTATTACCTTCCGTATTACAGCTGCTTGATCTATAACGGATGGGGTAGGAGGGTCCAGTTTGCTTATCCTTAGGTAGGCTTCGTAGACTAAGAGGGTAGGTACTAGTCCGTTAGGGCTAGTGGTATTGTTGACGGCTTTTATAGCCATCTATAAAGCTAGTTCTTTTTAGATATTCTTATACTTGTCTATAATAATCTGGTAAGCTCTCTATAAAGCTAGGTAAGCTCGCTTAACAAGTCTAATGGACTAGTGCGCCTTAACTAGAACGGCTTTTGTTAAAATAGCTATGGCCGTAGCGTACTATTAGAATTCCTTACTAATGAAGTTCCTACTAGCGTTGTGGGTGATATACTTAGGGGGTCTAAGGTATATATCAATCTAGTAGGTCCGTAAAATATCCTAAGTATATTTTACGAATATATTTTGCAATTAATGGGCAGCTTAATAGCGGGTTGCCTTGTTAACTATATATAATACTGGACTACCGTTAATATACATAATATCCATGTATACTGAGTGGTTAAAGTTAAGGTCCTTATAAAGGGTAAACTTGAATCTGCCTAGGAAATATCTGTATTTCTAGCAAAAAGAGCAGTATTTGGTTAGGTGGTCAATTGCCTTCCTATTAACGTTGTTATGTCCAGAGCGTTCAAGAACTCTATATAGCTTTTTAGCTGACGGGTGGCCGAAACGGCGGTACAAATAGTGGATTTCAGTACTAGTAAGGTAGCACGGGTTGTAGTTAAAAGATTCCTAAATATAGGTCCATAAAGTCTCTCCCTATATAAGGAATGGGTGTCTAAATTATTATATAATTGGTAGGGTGATATGCTTGCTTTCTAGGGTAGTTATAGGGCTAGTTAAGGTGTCTGTAATATTATTATAGTAGACCTATAACCTGTCCATATCTGCAAGATAGAGTAGAAAAGGGGTGTCTACTTTTACTATATAGAAGTTAACTAGGCTAATTAGGGTCTTAACTGCAACTGATCTAATTAATGCGGTTAAACTAATGCCAAATTGGACGTTTACGGCCCCAGCTTGCATAGTGTTAATATCCATATTATTATTTATGGTAGTCTTATATGCAAGGTATTGTCTGTAACCTATAGTAGACTTCTTAGAGGCACCTGTATTAATTATAACGCCATAGAATTCTTTAGGGGTATAGCGTTCTGTAGTAATATATGCAAATAGGTCCTGTTTGCGGTCCGTAATGTCCGTAATAGGTCTAACAGGTGTACTTATAGGCCAGTTTTTGGGTGTAATTAAGTGTATAAAGGAGCGGTCGGCTAATACGGTTATAGTATTAAAGGCTTAACTGTCTGTAAAAGGTCTAAAAGTAGTTAGGAATGTCTCTAAGGTCTCCTATTCCTAAGCGTTTAAGTTAAAGTCAATTATAAGGGCTTCTATTAACTTGTTAGGGGGCTCCTCTGCTTCCTCTCCTTTATATTCTAAAATAAACTGGTTGATCTGGTTATTAAGTCTCTTTTTAGACTTATTACGTTCTTTTTGGGTATACCTTATAGACCAATATCCTTCCTTACTGTATATAAAGCACTTCTAACTGGTTTGTCTGCGGGGGTATGCTTTTGTACGGGAGTTGCTATAGAGGTTACGGGTAGAACCTAGTTAATGCGGATACTGCTAGCAGTATTGGCGGTCTGTAAAGTAGGTATCTGAATTAGGTTACGGATTTTACAGGTCTATAATAAAAGCTTAAGTACTGCCTGGCGGGTTTAAGGCTTTATACGTTATAATAGAGGACCGTAAATTATTAATAAGGCCAGCTACAGTGTCTGCAGGCTTATAATAGGCGTATTTGTAGAGTTCTATTTCCTAGCAGGCCGTAATTAGTTTGTTATGCAAGAAGTCATCTATTTAAAGCTTAATATTAAGACCGTGCTATAGGTGGCAGAGGTCTTTAATAAGGATTTATAGGCACTCTATAGTTGATTTTTTAGTATTCTTGTCCATTACGGTCCGTAACTTGGTCGCATTCTATTAGGTAAGGATATTACGCCTATATTCTGGTCCTTTAAAGTAGTTATATATGGCTTTATATAGCTTATTAAAGGGAACACTAAGGGGGTTGCTTTTAAGGTTAGTATAGTAGTGGTTAAGTGCTAGGCCGCGTAGTATGGTAGAGTAGGCTTGGCTGAACTCCTATTTAGGAATATCGGCCTTCTAATAGAGGTCCGTAAAGATGGTTAGTTTAAAGTCAAAGTTATTGTTTTCACCGCTGTACTTAGATTCGTTGGTATAAAGCTTAGCTAGGTTAGCTAGCTCCTTACCATAGGTCTTTACTTGGGTAGTTTGCGGGTCTATAGCTTGCGAATTTGTGGGTTGCGGATATGTGGGTTATAGATCTATAGTTTGAACAACAGGAGGGGTTTAGTCCGTATTTTAGTTTGTGGGGGTATTACAGTCCGTAATTTGGGTTATAGGGGTATTATAGTCCGTAATATGAGTACTGGGTGTACTTTGGCCAGTAAGATTAATTCTAAAACTGCTTGGATTTGTAGGACGAATTTGGTTAAGAGGGTTAGGTATAAGGCTAGTAATTATATTAAGTTTGGAAGAAGTAAAGAGTTTTTTAGTAGTATTGTACTCGTCTAGGATTTCTTTTTTAGTCTATTCCGTTCGGTCCTTCTTATATATTGTATTATATAAGGACCGTGTAACAGTGACCCATTTATTCCTTTTAACCCATACGCCTTGGTTATGTAAAAGGGTCCGTAGGTTATGGATAGTAGTAGGGTTGCATTCCTTAAAGATAGCTTCTATAAAGTCCGCAAAGTCTTCCTAGTATTGCTCCCATAGGTCGACGTTTATAAGCTTAAAGTATTCACACTTAAGGATTTTAAATTTGATATAGTTGTTGATGTTATTTATAGACGTAACGTTAACTCCTTGTCTCTACTTTTTTTAACCTTTATTAACCTGCTTGCTGATGTCTGCCATACTGTGTAGTGTAGTGTAGTGTGTAGCGGGTGGAAGAGGTCTTATAAGGGTCCGTAAAATCGGTTGATGGGCCCATAACGGTTTGTAGAAGGGTAAGGGGGTCTCCGTAGGGTCTTAATAGGTCTGTAGTGGTTCGCAGGAGGGTAAGAGGTCTCCGTAACAGTCCATAAAAGTGATTAACGGGTTTGTAACGGTTTGTAAAAGGGTAAGGGGTCTCCGTAAGGGGTTAAAGAGGAGGCCGGGGTATTTTGGTAGGGTGTGGTGGTCGCGTTCTTGGTGTGATTGTGTTCTTAACGTGGTCGCGTTGACTACTGGTACAGTGGTTAATATCTCTGATTAAGGTAGAGCGTAAACGTCTTCTAAAACCAGGGTAGATTTAAGGTAATTCTAGGTAAGGTGGAGCGTTAGACGTCTTCTAAATCTAGAGTACTTTGATTCTCTTTAACTAAAATAGGGGCTTGTAAGGTGGAGTGTTGGACGTCTTCTAAGCAAGTGTATATTTCCTGATCTGTGCGCGCTCACTGATTAGTGTTGGTACCAATTTAATAGTATAAGTGAGTCGTGTCTAGGGGCACGAAATACGTATAGTATCGTATGCTCATTTAGACGGTGGTGACTGTCGGTTCTATTAAGGTGGGCTATGTGGTCTATATACTAACGCACCTCCCCCCTAACTAGCTAGTGTTTTAGGAGTGCACTAGACGCGTAAGCGAGTGGGTATACCGAATGCGTAAACGCGTACTTGGTGTATTAAACGCGTAAGCACGTGGTTAGTATAACAGGTGCTGTAATTATACACTCTATTTACCTTACCCGTGCTATTTATTAAAAAGCTAAAAGGAGGCTTAAGATTCTATATTAACTATTAAGCTCTAAATATAATTATAATTTAAAACCAATATCTAATTCCCCTAATTTAAGAAACACTTAACTATTTAGTAAAGGTATAGTACTTTATAAAGCTTAATATAGTTACCGCCTTTAATAAAATCCGTATATATAAAGGAGATAAGAAGTATATAGCTTTTTATATATAATAGAAACTCTTTAAATACCTAGTAATGCTATTTAGCGTAAAGAACGGTCCTAGTACGTTTTAGTAATATATTAATAATACGCTTTATAAATTCCTTAATATATTTATTACTCTATATATTAATAATATCTTAATCTACTTGTCCTTGCTTTCTAAATATTAGAAATATATTAAATTGGTTCTTAAACGCCTATAAAATGCAGGCCTATAATACAATATTAAGAAATACAAGTTCTACGCGTCTAAGGTTATGTACTTAGGCTTAATAATATCCTGTAATAGAATTAAAATAGACCCTAAGAAGGTTGCCGTGATTATAAACTAGAAAAGCCCTAGCAATGTATAAGATATTTAAGGATTTCTAGGATTTGCAAATTTCTATTAATAATTTATTAACTACTTCTTAAAAACTATTTAGCCATTAATAAACCTAATAAGAGAGAATATAAAATTTAAATGGACTACTAAATATAAATATGCTTTTAATAACCTAAAGTATTGTTTTATAACTATTCTAATTTTTACCTACTTTAACCCTAACTTTAAATATATTATTAAAACAGACTTATCTAATTATATACTAAGGGGAGTGTTATGGCAATATAATGGGGGTAGTAAACTATATCTAGTAGCCCTTCTCTCCTAAAAACTCGCCCCTACTAAATTAAACTATAAGATATACAATAAGGAACTGCTTGCAATTATTAAATGTTTTAAATAATGGCGTCCTAAGCTTAAAGGATTATTGTTCCTAATACGCGTATTAACGGACTATAAGAACCTATAGTACTTTATAACTATAAAGCAATTAATACAGCGCCAAATTTATTAGGCTGAATACCTTTTATAATTTAACTTTAAGATTATATACTAACTAGGCAAACTTAATTAGAAGCTTAACGCATTAATATAACAATTATAGAACCTACCTATAAACGCTGCGGATAAATGGATTATAAATTAATTATAGATCTTATTGCCTCCTAAACGTTTTAAAAAACTATATCCTATATTCTTAGATGCGGAACTTAATAGAAATAAATTAGAAGTTAATAAATAAGAAATGGAAATTAATAAGTGTGAGGGCGCGAAGAGGCTTTAGAGAAGATTTGAAGGAATAATATAAATTCTATCTAATCTAAGGGTATATAGCTCTTGCTAAATACAAGACGTTGCGTAAAGAAGAGAAAGGAATATAGGAAACTTATAACTAAATATTTAAGGCCTTGGCAGCAGACGCGTAGGCATAAGCCCACGTAGATTTTAATAGGTTTTGACTAAATTCCATTATATTAGTAGAATTTGGTGGAATTTAATCAACTTTGGCAGAATTTGGCAGAATTTAATTAACTTGGCAGGATTTGGCAGAATTTAATTAAAGCGTTAGAATTTATCTATTAAGTGTTTCACCAAGACATTCCTACTGTAACTAGGCTAGTTCTATTATAGTACCCCCCCCTTTAGCTAAAGGTCTAAAATAATTCATAACTTATTGCCTTATAAGCATTATAATGTAGTTTAAGTTTTTTTAATTTTAAGTTTCTTGCTATCGTATTTTGTGTCTTTATATTAGGTGGCAGTCGTTTGCCTTTATATCGTGTCCATTTAGCTAAAGTAGGCCGCAAAGGATGGTCCTTATGGAATTCTTTTACTAAGGAAGACGCGTTGGCCTTAATCTAATTATAGGTTTTCTAGGTTTGTGTTTTATATCCTTCCCACTTAATAAGAAGTTTAAATTGTTTAAATTATATTTTCTATTATATATTATTGATTAAGTTAATAAAGTAAGAACTGTTACTATTGTTAACAATTATAGGAGGTAGCAGTAGCACTTTATAAGTTATAGGATTATCTTTTAAAGGTTGTAATAAGCTTATATAAAACATCGGGTATATTTTTATTTTAGTTAGCAATTTAAGCTTATAGGCGTATAGGTTCAGTTTCCTCTGAATTTAGTATAGGCCTGCGAACTTCTAATTAAGTTTCTTTAAGGGCCGTTAAGTCTTTAGATTTTGTGTATTTAGATAGGCTATATTACCTTCCTTAAAGTCCTATATAGAAGCTTGTCCTTTATTTACATGCCATTCCTATAACATTTAAGCGTATATTAATTCACTTTATAATAGTTCCGTTAACTGCTTTATTTAATTGGTAAAGTTATATATATTAATTAACTGGATCCGTTTAATCATGGGTCCTATTATATTAATTTTAGGTTATAGTTTAAATCTAAGTTAAGGGTTTTATCTATAAGTTGCGTAAAACAGCGTTACGCCTATTAATATATTTATTATATTATTTATAGTAAACTTAGCTAAAGGTAGCCATTTTTCTTAATTATCTTATAGGTAGGAGCAGTATATTTATAAGTATTATTTTATAATTATGTTTACAATTTTAGTTTTAACTATCTATCTCTAGATAAAATGCAGTTAAGAGTCGTATTTAAATACTTAATTGTTTATATAGTGTTGGGAATACAGGCAAGTTGCCGTTACGTGTCGCCGCGGCACTAGCGTGGCGAGGAGCCTTAAGCTCCTTACCCTTCCTCAAGTAGGAGGAAGAATAGAACAACAATCATCATACTATCTACAAACCGTAGCTACGTGATATTACCTTGTGTTACCAATACTAATCAGTGGTTAACTTCACTGTTATACCACAGAACAGCTAGGTATTCCACCAAGAAGAGACAAGCCACTGTACCAGTGCTACTCGTGCTAGAGGAAGCTGTCTTTTAAGGTCAGAACTAGTCCTGAACCTCAAATAGGACTCTTCCACGAATCTAAGGATCTAAAGGCCAGAACTGGTCCTAAGCCTTTCCCAGATTATAGATTCTTGCGTCCATTACGCAAAACAACATGCTTTACGAGTCTTCGGGAGACTATATTTTAAAGAGTTATCGCTTCTAACTTAATAAAGACTTATTTAGAGTGCCTTTAACTACTCTTTAATAAACTCTAGAAAATCTAACGTGGTCTTACCAAAACTTACTAAAACAAGAACAGCCTAAGGGACCAGGTTATTTTAGCATGCCATGGCGTTCCTAAGTGTAACTTGGCGCTATACAAACCTGTGGATACGTTTAAAGGAGTATATGCTAAGCTACGCTCCACCGTAGGTACTGTGATGCGAACACAAGAATCTCAATAGTTCTATACCAAAAACCCTACGCAACTAAGTATTCCTAACCAACACAATCACAACTGGACTAACCGTACATATAGTGGCCGTGGTAGGGAATATGGCAAAGGGTACAATTAACGTTAACTATAAGGCAATTATGGAGGTCCTCATAGAGGTTCATTTTAAAGTAATCGCTAAAAGAAGTGTTATGTTTGTAAGAAGCCAAATTACTAGTTAACTAGACACTCCCTTAATAAGTAAAAGGAGGTATATAATAAGTTCTATCAGAGTGCAAAAAACGTTGGAAATTATAAGGTCACTATAGCCTACTTCTAAAGCTTCCTGGTTTAATATGAAGGCGTAGAAGACCTTAAGGGTAAGGTTAATAAGACTAAACAGCTTCTTATAGATATGGAAATTAAGGACTACTCTCCTAACCAATACTTTACTAAGTATAGTAAGGTAAATAGCATATAAACCGTCACTATTCTTAATAACCAATCTACGCTCCATTCTATCACAAAGTTAGATATCTTTAATAAGCCAAAGGAGAGCTCCGCGTTCTCCTTTAATAACAGATACTCGGCAAACGCCTTCTATAGTATTATACCAGATACTAGAGCCATAGGAGTATCTATAGCAGGAGAACCTTAAGTTTAAGCCCTTTAACAGCTTAATAGCTCTGTTTAGATTAACCATTTAACGGCAGGCTAATACACAATTCGTTTTAGCAAGGGTACTGCAACCTCTCTTGGCACAATTAGGGTCCAAACCCCCTTAGGGTACATCACCTTCTATATTATTCCTACGAACACTCCGTTTCTATTTTGCATTAAAGATATAGATAAATTAGGCGTCAGGCTTAATAACCTTAAGAATATACTTATTTAGGGAGACAATCGGGTGCCTATTATATACAAGTAGGGTTACCCCTAGTTGCTCCTTTATTAACTAGAAAAGAGTGTTGCTTAAAGCCACTTAACTAAGTTAGAATTATGCCAACTGCACTATTGTTTTAGCTACCTATCCGTTTACTAATTACTTAAGGTTCTTTAGCGAGCAGGCTATAAAGTTAAGGTTAAGGCAATTAAGTACCTTATAAAGTACTACTATTACTGCCAAATAAACCAGAAGTCCCCTAGCCGATTTAAGTTCACCCTTAAAGATAACTACAACTTTAACTTCTGTATCATTGTTAACGTTATATATCTTAGCGGCAAGCTAGTACTTTAAGTTATTAACTTCTTAACCTCCTTCCAAGCCGCACGTTTCTTAAAGGATATATTAGCTAGGAACGCATAGGATACCCTTTAATTATGCTAGATTAATGTCTACCTAGGACCCCTTAATCAAATCGTCTATAATATAGGAAAGAACTTCTTATCTATAGAGTTTTAATAACAGATAAAGGCAATAGTAATTAAGGTCAAGGAAGTCCCTATTAAGGTATATAATAGTGTTGGAAAAGTGGAGTAATATTACGCGCTATTACGCCGCGTATATAAGATTATCTCTTTAAAACTAAAGGATGCTAATGAAAAACTTACCTTACAAATGGCTATTAAAGCCGTTAACGATTCCGCTGGCCCAGATAGACTTATACCCATATTACTAGTCTTTGGCGCCTACCCTTAAATAACTAACAATTCTCTACTATCTCCTTCCGTTATATAACGAGCTGAGGCTATTCGCAAGGCAATAAAGAAGGTGCGACGTCTCTACGCTATACGCCAGGTCAACAACGCACTAAAAATGAGAAATGGCCCAAATACCTTAACTACGCTTAATCTGCCACTCCAGTTTAAGGTACGCGTATAGCATAAAAAGGGAGGGTAGTTAGGCCCACATTAACTTATTACAATTAATAGTTAAACTTGCACTATTTAGATGCTTTATAGACCCACTTAATTCCAATTAAGTGTTATTAAGCCTTACTATAAAGATAACAGTTCTAAGCCTTTATAGGATGCCCTAGAGGAGAACTATAATCAATATGCTCTAGAAGGCGACTATAATTCTAACACAATTACAGTAGAGGTTCCGTAACTATGACGCGGTAGAGGTCGCCTAAAGGGATTACAAAATTGCCAACATCTTATTAATTTTAAAGAGCAATTCGTTGCTACTATTAAGAATAGAGTTAAGTTATTAATAGCCTTTATAATAGCCAAGGAGAAGGCTGACTTTAAACTCGCAAAACAGCTCTAAAAGGAAGGTCATATTATAACCCCTAGAGCTCCTTTCCAAGAATCTAATAAGTAGGAGATTAATAGTCTTATTATAAGAGGAGTCTTTAAATTTAAGAAGTATAACCTTACTAAGTTTAATAGAGTTCGCATCTTTAAGTTAAGAATAGTTAATAAGATTAAGGGCAAAGCTATTAACGCCCTATTTAAGAAATTAAGGCTTGTCATCTAAGGTTATAACAATAATAGCAAGGAGGTAATTCTTATATAATCTCCCACGATTTAACAAGCTAGTTAGCGAGTTATTATTACGCTAGCTCCCTCCTTAATAAAGAATAGAATAGCGGTTTATTTATAAGATATTACTTAGGCCTATACCCAATTAAAAACACACCTTTAGTGTTTAATATTACCATACCTTCTAGAGCAAATTCGTCACTAATATCCCGAAGATACAATTATGGTTGTGCTTAAGCTATTATATAGAATTGCAGAGGTAGGAACCCATTAGTGGGCTACCTATAGCAAGTACTACAAAGAGAAGCTTTTAATAACTACTTTTATATTTAACCTATGCTTTCTAATTACAACTATAGGAACTCCATTTGGAATCATTGGCATATAAACTAATAATATAATTATCTTAGAAGATAACGAATTCTTAGCTCTTAAAGAAGATAAGTTAGTAAAGGCAAATCTTATAGCAAAGCCAAAGGAAAAGCTTAATTCAACAATACTATTACTCTTTAATAGATGCACCCTCTCCCTAAACAAGAATTCTATTACTTTACGCCAGAAGGGTTAAGGTAAGAAGATTAATGTTATTAACGCTAATTCTCTAAAGCAAGGATATATGGAGTAACGCGCTTATAGAGCCTATATTGCTTCTATCTATTAACCTAAGGCTTCCTTTAATCTCTCTATTGCCATTTAACACTAGGAACTAACTAAAGATAACGTTCTTGCCCTAAATAAGCGTCTTTCCTAGCAAATGAACTATCTTAATTAGGGACCACTCTACGTGCCTATTAATCTTCCTACCGCTAAGCTCTTTGTATTTGTTAATAGGTCGTTTGCAAATAATAAAGATTTTAGCTCTTAGCTAGGATATAAAATCATTATCACAAATAAGTCTACTAGAGAAAACAACTTTATAATCCATAGTAATCTTATCTATTGGAGCTTAACTAAGAGCAAGTATATCACTTAAAGCGTTCGAGCGTTAGAGATATATAGAATAGTTAGCGGAGTTAACATAGCAATCGCAATTAGAACTACCCTAAAGATAATTATAGATCAACTTAAACTTCCCGTTATCCCTATAATTATATATACCGACTCATATTCCCTCTATAAGTATTTAGATAAGCTTAGTACCACAAAGGAGAAGCGCCTTATAATTAACATTATAGCACTTCAGCAATCCTACAAACGGCGAGAACTCTTTGAGGTTTGATAGATTAACGGTTAAGATAACCCAGTAAATGTAATAATAAAGGCAAACCTAAACAAGGCTCTAGAAACGTTTGTTAACACAAACACTCTACATATACAAGTTAAAGGTTAGGTTAAAAGGGAGTAAAAGCATAATATTCTATAGACCCTAACTTAAACCAGCTAATCAGGATTTTCTATCCCCGGGATAGAAAATTGCTATTAGCTTGCTTACTACTAGCGCCTTAGCGGCCCTCCTAACAAGATATCTACCTATGACTCCTAAGTAAGAAAGCACCACGTGCTAAAAGGCAAATTTTGGGACATTAAGACTTATATTGCAATAGCAATAGTAAGTAAGAAGGATTGATATTTGTTACGCTAGTCGAGCGGTATATATATATAGATGGCAACCGCAAAAGAAGAGTTACCAGTATTGGGAATACAGGTAAGTTGCCATCACGCGAGGCAAGTCGCCGTCATATAAGGCAAGTTGCCGTCACGTGTTGCCGCGGCACTAGCGTGGCAAGGAGCCTTAAGCTCCTCACCCTTCCTTAAGTAGGAGGAAGAATAGAATAACAATTATCATACTATCTACGAACCGTAGCTACGTGATATCACCTTGTGTTACCAATATATAGGGCTTACTAGAAGTCTAAAACAAACTAGCTTCCATGGTTAGATATTATTATCTTAGAAAATCTATATAGCTTAAAGACATATTTAATAAAATATTTGGCTACTAATATTGTATTAATTGAGTCCATAGGAATCATATATTGTATTTTTATAAGATGGTTAACTACTACTATAATATTTATAAACCCGTTACTACTAGGCAAGTTAACTATAAAATTAATTAAGATATCGCGCTATCTTTATATTGGGATTAGTAGCGGTTAAAGTACTCCTTACTTCTTTATATAAGAGGGTTTTCTACATATGCACATCCTATATACTTAAACGTATTTTTATACATAGTTATATATTATAGACTAGTAATATGCTTATTAAACAATCTTATAAGTCTTTATATAGCCGGGGTGTCCTACTATAGGGAAGTTATATATAAATTTAAGTATCTTAAATTATAAAGGTTTGGAATTCGGGACTACTATCTTCTATTAATAGTATAATTAATTATTTCAATTTTCGTATTTAGCAAGTGTAATATCCTTATACTAATATTTTCCTATTTAAATCGCTTTTATTATATTAATTATCTATATATTATTCTTATATTTGTATTCTATTAGCTTGTTAATTTCTATTTCCTATTTATTAACTTCTAATTTATTTCTTTTAAGTTCCGTATCTAGGAATATAGGACGCAGTTTTTTAAAGCGTTTAGGGGGTAGTAAGATCTATAATTAATTTATAATCCATTTATCTAAAGTGTTTATGGGTAGGTCCTATAATCTTTATATTAATGTATTAGGCTTCTAATTAAGTTTACCTAGTTAGTATATAATCTTAAAGTCAAATTGTAAGAGGTATTCGGCCTAATAAATTTAGCGCTATATTAATTGCTTTATAGTTATAAAGTACTGCAGGTTCTTATAATCTGTTAATATATATATTAGGAACATTAATCCTTTAAGCTTAGGGCGCTATTATTTAAAGCACTTAATAATCGCAAGCAGTTCCTTATTGTATATTTTATAGTTTAATTTAGTAGGGGCGAGTTTCTAAAAGAAAAAGGCTACTGGACGTAGTTTACCGTTCTTATTATATTGCAATAATACTCCCCCTAGCGCATAATTAGACAAGTCTGTTTTAATAGTATATTTAAGGTTAGGGTTGAAATAAGTAAGAATTGGAGTAGTTATAAAGTAATATTTTCAGTTATTAAAAGCTTATTTACATCTAGCGGTTTATTTAAATTTTAAATTTTTCCTTATTAGGTTCACTAATAGCTAGACAATTTCTAAGAAATAGTTAATAAATTATTAATAGAAATTTAGAAATTCTAGAAACCCTTAAATATCTTATATATTACTAGGGCTTTCCCAGTTTATAATTATAGTAACTTTCTTAGGGTCTATCTTAATTCCGTTATAGGATATAATCAAGCCTAGGTATATAACCTTAGATATATAGAACTTACATTTTTTAATATTGCATTATAGGCCCATATCTTATAGGTATTTAAGGACCATTCTAAGATGTTTTTAATATTCTAAAAGCAAGAACTAGTAGATTAAGATATTATTAATATACGCGGTAATAAATACATTAAGGAATTCACAAAGTATATTATTAATATATTGCTAAAACGTACTAGGACCGTTCTTTACGCTAAATAGCACTATTAGGCATCTAAAGAGCCCCTACCATATATAAAAAGCTATATACTTCTTATCTCCTTTATATATACAGATTTTATTAAAGGCGGCAACTATATTAAGCTTTATAAAGTACTATACCTTTACTAAATAGTTAAGTGTCTCTTAAATTAAAGGAATTGGATATTAGTTTTAAATTATAATTATATTTAAAGCTTAATAATTAATATAGAATCTTAAGCCTCCTCTTAGCTTTTTAATAAATAGTATAGGTAAGATAAATGGAGATTAACTAGGGCAAATAAATCCTTTTTCCAGATGCTTATTAAGGTATTATTATATTATAAGCAGTTCTTTTTATAATATACTATATAGTAGACTAAACTTTGGTATTATACTAGGCTTAAGTTCTATTTTAAAATTATATTTCTCTTAGTGCGGGGCTAGTTAGTTTATAAATTATTTTTTAAACTCGTTAATTATATTATAGTACTCTTTAGGTATAAAAGGTTAAGAATTAGAATATTATTTTAGTTCTAGTGCTTTCTTAATATCTTCTATAGTTATAGCAAAGTTTTTATAATCTTATCTTTTTGCTAATAAGATAAAAGGCACGGCCTATATTATACGAATTTTAAGAGGCTTTATTAAAACATCTTTACATTCTTTACTATAATTAGGAGTTATAGATTTATTATATTAGCTTAAGGTTTATAGTAAGGGCAATTTATATTATATTAGGCCGTCGAAATCGGACTCTGCACCTGTACGTGGTGACGGCTACGAACCTGGGTCTTCGAAGATCGGATCCAGAGCCAACGCAGAGACGTCGCACAGCGTGCGGACAGGACCTGGTGGTGGTTGT
>Ga0307507_10003935_pt1 | contig 27425 bp, 20 predicted proteins | sample 7_EM_MG_FD_207223 | JGI IMG/M metagenome (GOLD analysis project Ga0307507, IMG submission 207223) | Populus trichocarpa ectomycorrhiza microbial communities from riparian zone in the Pacific Northwest, United States - 7_EM | ecosystem: Host-associated > Plants > Roots > Unclassified | place...
GTTTGCGCATGATTGTTGAGGCTCAGGTTTTGTGGATCATGGAGGATCATGAGATATCAGGATGGTTCTAGAGTGCTGGAGATTGGGTTTGTCAGCAGCATTTGTTTCCTTAGTGTTCGTTTAGTTTCGGGGGTGTTTGATTGTTTAGATGGAGATATATGTTTCCTATCCTGTCCTTAGCTAGAGCGTACGAGAGTTAGAGAGTATCGATCCTTCATCTCCGCAGTTTTGCCCTTTAGTGCCTATCGTGATTGCACTTTTGTTCATTCCTTCTTTAGTGCTTTCGTTAGGCACGAACAGCTCTTTCCGACGTGTGACCTAGGGGAGTGCTGCTCGAGTGCCGATCGGCGAGCTACCGGTATGCCTTGCATGTAGTTGTGCCAGATGTTGCGGGGGGTACTTACGGTACCGGTACTCGAGTCCTGGTACCAAAACTCGAACACTGGTATTCTCGGCATGCCACCCATCTTTTCCCAACCTGTCAAAATCTTTCCTGCCCATGAAATGATAAGGGTTGGAACAACCTTATTTTCCTCCCGGTAAATGCCTCCTAGATATTAGCTTTCTTGCGTGCGAGTAGACCAGGATTAGTGGAATGGCTACGCTAGCACCCTCCATGTTTGCCAACACCATGGGATTGAGATCAATGCGAATAGTGAAGGGTCCGGCAAGAAGTCATGGAATACGGTAGTTATCCAACGTGAACCAGCTAAACATACCCTTGTCTGTTCTGGCTAATTGGTTCCTACCTTTGCACCCGCACGGCACACGGAACCTACCTCACTAGTTTCCCATTTGTCCAATCTGACCTATCTTTTGTTCGGTTGCTAATTTAGTCTTCAAGGTTGACTGTCACAGCTATCAGAATTTTTTCCGAAATCATGCGACCGCAAAAAGTTTCCCGCTTTTGATGAACGCAAGCCGGATACGGATCAGAGTGCACTCCAGTAGAGAGTCTGTATTAATTGAGACCAAGAAGTCTTATGCGAAAAATATAAACTACGAGAAGATAAAATTTAATTTTCTTAGTGAAAAATGGCAATCTCTCATATGCTTGAGCACAGGAGCTGTAGCTTGCAGAAGAAGCATTCCTGAAATTAAACAGGCAGGCCAGAATACACGGGTAGTGGGCAGTAAAATGGCAGGCTAATGTGAGCGCCTGGCACTGATCACCCGTCCTGCGGATCCTTTAGGTTGTGCCTGGAATTTGTGTATTGGCCATTGGTTTTGAGCCCTGCTGAGCTTTCTTTGGTGTGTGTGGAGGCGGTTGGATGGTGCCTGCCCCCCCATAACACATCATAAGACTCTCACTTCTCCCAGAGTAATCTGAACCTCACCAGTGCCATCAGTGCCCACCACCCATTACCACCACCCTCGATATTCTCCCCGCTTTTGTCAACTAGGCGAGCAACATGAATATCTTCGAATCTCAAGAACTAAACCCTTCCCAAAATATCGACTGTGGGAATGTGAGTGGCAGTTATAACAGCACCTGGAACAATTGTGACATACGGGCAACGGACGAGAGGCTCCGCATTCTCGAATGGTTGTCTCCATTAGCTCCTCGGTTACGACATTGCGATGTTAGAAAATCTCACATGGAAGGTGTAGGCGATTGGCTTTTGGGAATAGAAGAGTTTATAAATTAGAATACGGGGGTTAGCCAAGTCCTATTTGCTACGGGGATCCCGGGGTAGGGAAAACACACACACTAGGTAACTTATGCCCCAACAGTCTCTTGAGGAAACGAGGGTGACTAAACAGTAGTATCTTTACCTAGCCGCTTAGTCATTGAAACACTGCCATCAGAATATTGGGAAACAGGCCGCCGTCGCCATGTCTATACTGCGACTTCAATGCCCACAAGCAGCAGTCCATTGCCCACATGTTAGGAGCGATCCTCAAGCAAGTCGTAAGCGGCTGGGAGCACGTTCCGCCGGATATCGAGACAGCATTTCAGAAGTCCAAGAACAATCTTGGCGGTTGAGAGCTCGGATCAGCTGAAATCCTCAAGTTACTAATCTCAACCCTGCGAACCCTGGAACGAAGCTATATTTGCATCGACGCATTGAACGAGTTTCCACAAGATCATCGACGAGAGCTTTTCAAATCATTAGAGCAGATCACTCGGGAATTACTGGACACTCGTCTATTCGCGACCGGTCGGCCACACATTCGTGAGGAGGTGGAGACATATTTTACCAGAAAGGTAGATATCCGAATCATACCCAGTGAGGAAGATATAAAGAAATATCTTATCATGAGATTGAGCGACGATACGCAACCTACAGCAGTGAATCAAGATTTAAGACAAAAGATCCTTACGACTATTCCGGAAAAGATTTCGGGAATGTGTGTGGCAGATATCCGGGCAGTATGTACATTATTAAAAGGTCATTTACTGACACGTTTCCAGATTTCTACTCGTTTCGTTAAGCATGAACGAAATATTGGCGCGGTTAACTATCCGTGGGCGGAGGGAAACACTTAGATAGATGACTAGTAGCGTGGGAATGGTTGGCGCTTATGGCGCGACCCTGGAGCGGATTAAGGAGCAGGGCGGAGACAAGGCGAAACTGGGGATGGAAGTTCTAATGTGGGTCTCACGATGCGAGCGGCCACTGGGCCCAGAGGAATTATGTCACGCGTTAGGAATCGAAGAAAATACGACAGAGTTGGATCCCGAGAATATTCCTGCAGCAGAAATATTGATAAGCTGCTGCCTTGGGTTAGTTGCCGTTGAAGAGGAAGGGTCAAGATTTCGGTTGATACATTTGACACTCCAGGAGTACCTAGTCGGACGTCCCAATCTTTTCGGTAGTGCCCACTCGAAAATGGCAGATATATGTCTCACGTACCTGAACTTTCAGAGCATTAAGGACCTACTACCTAACCTCCAGAAGCCCCCGATCACGGCACCCTTTCTCGACTATGCCTCTTGTTACTGGGGAGCGCATGCCAGAAAGGAATTGACTGAACATACAAAATCACTTGCACTCAAAATTCTTGACCTGTTTGGTCACCATGTCACAGCCAGGATGATTCTACTGAACCAGGGGGTCTCCACCTATTATTTTCCCACCCGCTCCGGAGATAGCGGGACCAGTGGGTTTCACGTTGTCGCATACTTTGCGATCGCAGAAATTGCTAAGGCCATGATCAAGTCGGGTGGTTGCGAGGTGAACAGGTGGGACCGTCGGGGTTATACGCCACTTATCTGGGCTGCCGGAAACAACAACCCCGAGGTTTGTGAGGCCCTAATTGAATTCCCGGGGCGGATTCCGACATGGCCGACAGTGAAGGAAGCTTGAGACCCCTCTTCGCAGCGTCACAGGCGGGGCATGAGGGTATAGTGAAGCTACTCCTCAAACGCAAGGAAGTCAATCCCGACTCAGGTAACCTTCGAGGTGAAACACCACTATTTGGGGCGGCTTCGCGTGGGCACGAGGGTATAGTGAAGGTACTCCTCGAACGCAAGGAAGTCAATCCTGATTCTTGTATGGACGGCCGAACCCGACTGTGGGAGGCAACTAGGAATGGGAAGGAAGGCGCGGTGAGGCTACTCCTCGAACGCAAGGAAGTCAATCCCGATTCATCTAGTAACTACGTCAAACCGCCATCGTCTGAGGATTGGGATACCGACGAGTACTAGTATACCGACGAGGATAGAGACGAGGATACAGACGAGGATGGCGATAGGAATAGCTACGCGGATAGAGTCAGGCCACTCCGCGAATGCGAGGATGTCTATCCCGATTCATCTAATATCAAGGGGGAAACCCCGCTCTCGTTAGCAACCAAGAAGGGGTACAAGGGACAGTGAAGCTGCTCCAAGAACGGCTTAGCGCCAACTCTAACCCCCCAGCGGCCCGCGATGGAGGAACCCACTCCCCTGCTCCCTATGTTTTAGACAACACTCCCGCACATAGACCCACTCCCGGTCCACTCGGTGACAGTGGCCTAGGGTTATAACTGTATCCTTAGGAAGATGTTTTTGCTGATTCCTTAATCATATCCCAGAATGACCACGATGATGGGATAAGTGCTCCCGAGGTTAACAGTAATTACCATAGACCCACTACCAGTTTTTTAGACAAAGCTCCCGCACCAGAACTCATTCCTGGTTCACCCCCCCCCGACGAGCTCAAGCCACCGCCGCATCCTCAGGAAGATATCTCCATCGATCCCCTAAACATCTCCCAGAACAACCAAGATACTAGGGTGTATGCCCCCGACGTTAGCCTCAATTGCCTCCGACTAGTCAGAGGCTCACTTCTACTTCTTCTCCGGTTCATTCATCCGTTGGCCCTCAATACCTGCTTGATTCTGGGACTTTTTGTATTCCTCCTCGCATCCTAGTTTATAACCCCGTTTTCCTTTATTTATTCTTTAGCCTCATAGTAGTCCATTTATCGCACCTAGTTCCTCCTTTCCTTTTAGCGTTTTGTTTTTTCCCATTCCTTCTCCATTTCTCCCCGCTCAGATTGGGCTGTCAGAGCGGCAGTATGGTGATGTGGTATGGTAGAATACGAAGGGATTAGTTAGTCAAAGGAATAGTAGTGCTTGACAAATCAATAAATTTCGACTACCACTACTTGGAACACTCAACTATGCCTATGGCACATAGTAAACCTACTGGCATCCGGCTACTCGCCCTTCGCCCAGTACTTCTTATTCTATTTTGCTCATCATTTCCTCCGCTCTTCCTCCCTGTTCCTCTACAAGTACCGTGAAGTTATCATACAGTACGGGGGTTGACCTATAGAAAGTAATTCCGGGACGGGGGCTAGGAACCCTGCTGGGCCACCTGCCGCTTTGACAGCTGTAACCAGCGTTCAAAGATCCCTAATGGAAGATCTCTGTTTATCAACAGAGGAAGTTGATATTCTCGACCATGCGCACAACAACTTGAACTACTTGAGTGGGAACTGATACTATCTGCTGGACTATTTTCTACCAACCAAACCCACCAAGAAGCAATACCTGATGCAATTGTCGCCAGGCCACTCCTAATCAGTAAGGCGTTTTACGAGTATGGTTGTACATTAAGCTACTGGTCTACCAGTAATGCTGCGACATTGCCATGAAAAGTCCAATGGATTTCCCCCGTGCAGTCTGTCCTTTGTGGTGGAGAGGCGGTTCCCTCGATACCGTTTACACACTACACGTGCCAGTATTAAATTGGAGCTCGAGCACAAGTGCACTGTGGGTGGCAGGAACAGCTGCATCAGGCTCTACTATCCTCGGGTACACAAGCGCAAACACACCAATCCCCTCCGAGCAGGTGAAAGCAGGGGATCTTTCTAGCCTCCTCTCCTCCCCCTATCTTATCCTACCGAGGTTCAGGTGAACGTGGGCAACTAAGTGTTAATTTGGCTCATGTTTTCTTATCTCATAGGCGTAGCGGATCCCTCTTCTACGAGATGGAACCTAACTGGCCCCCACCCTGTATGATACTGCTGGGGGCTTAAAAAGAATAAGGTTTTACAGACCGCCGTGCTTAATATATTGGCCATAGGCTGGCTGTTCTTTGGAGGGTTCTGGCACCCCCTTTTTATTATGATATATTGGTTTTGGTTGGCATTACTAGTGGAAGTGCGACATGTGGGTGATGGTGTGGAGAGCGAAGATCACCATAGGGCGTTGCTAGCCACTAGGACTATTTCAAATGCCGGTAGGATACCCGTGAGCAGAATGCAGTAACTTGGGTGCTGAGGCGTTTATTGGAGATTAAAATTGGGGAAAACAAGAGAGCTCTTGGCTGTAAGATATAGTGTTCTCCGATACGAAGAGTCCGGAGCCATCCTATGGAGGAACACCATTGTTTTACAGCGGTGCGTGGTTGAGATGTTGGTGGAGCTAGGCTACAGGCAGTGAGTTTTGTATTATGGGGAACCAGATAGTTCTTGGGAAGGCTGCCCAAACCCTCGGTTAAAGCTCAAGACTAGTACAATACGACATTGTGGTGATGCAGAACTTTTAAACGCAGCGTGGGGAAAGAATAAAAATATTTGGCAATAGCAAGGGCCTAAGAGAGCAAGAGCCTTACGCCAGGTCATAACTGTCGCCTTGCGTCTGGGGCTTGTCTATAAGATTAGAGAGAGCAGTGCCTGTAGTGCCTGTAGTGTCTGCGGCAGCCTGAGTGCTATTTGCGAGCCAGTAAGAACAAGCTATCGGGGGGGCTGCGCTTGAGTGCCTGACCAAATTGGTGGAATGAACAAAAGCACTAAACATATATTTGAAACAACCCGGCCCCCGCAAGTAATCTAGGGGTAGAGCTAGCAGGAGTGTGTTCCTTCAACGGCTACCCCTCCCTCAGGAAGTCATCTTCAAGAGGGGATTGTGAGTTACCTAAAGTCTAAAGCTGCCCTATAGCGGAGGATTTCTGAGAAGATTATTCCTGGTGCTAGCATCGAATTTTAGTCTCCTAGCGGCGCGGACCCGGGGCTATCAGTTAGAATGGCGCATAGTGAGAGTTTTGGCGGCCACGAGTTGTCCTCTAGCAGTCGCACCCATGCATATACATCAGTAGACACTTTTGAATCTCAAAGTAAGGACTAACTAACCCCTTTTACACATTTTACTAATAAGTTTCTAGCCCTACCCAAACTCGAGGCCAACCTTGTGATAGGCCTAAACGACCAGAATTGGAACAAGCCATGGAAACCATTTACTTTAAGAGCGCCGACTATCATAGCTTCGCTCCTCATTACCGTTGCTCTAATCGCACTTATAGAATATATCAATAAAATCAGTATTGAACAGAAGGCAGTATTCTTTGCAGAAGAAGCCGGGGACTTTCCAGTGGGTGTAGTATTTTGTTACCGCTATCTACCTCAGATGATAGTTGTGGTGCTGGGGGTAGGGTGGGCTGCAGTGGATCTAGATGTAAAGCGACTGGAGCCGTACTTTCAATTATCGAAGCCCGAGGGAGCAACTGCTAGCAACTCGATATTCCTTCACTACCCTTTTGAATTCATTGGTTTTGTGCCGATCAATGCTGCTAGAAAAGGGTGTGTTTTTGGTGCATGTCCACTCCGTCTGAGATATTCATAACTAAAAATGTATAGGCACTGGAACGTCTTCTGGGCAGGATTGGCCCTGTGCGTGATTTTCTGGGGTATTGCGCCATTGAACAGCTCTCTCTTGACTACCCAGCATGTGACACGAGATATAGAGACATCGTTCAAGCCGCTCAAGAAGCTCATCCCATTCGATGACCAAAGAGAAGCTATGAGGCCTTCTTTCCTGTATACTAGCTATGGTGTAACCTGGCTAGGAGAGAAGGTGCATTCATTCATGACCAAGGAACTCATCGCCATACCTTTCAAACCAGCAAGCTACGGGGAAGATCGAGATCATTTAACACGGGGCAACGAATCTTGGACTACCCAGACAAGTGTATACCAAACGGAGCTTGCATGCACTCCATCTGAGATAAAGGCTTCGGAGGGAACTAAATACACGTTTAGCACGGACAAATGTAGATACGACATCGACCCTCTCAGTAAGCCCAACAGAAATCGGACCATGATATATATCTGGTTTCCTAGCTTCGGTGCGTCCTTCGATCCAAATTATGGGCATATAGGGTGCAGGGGGGCCAACTTGTTCCTTGCTATCTGGGCCAAATCACACAATGCTCATAATAGAAGCGATGAACTTGACGTAAGCGCCCTCTACTGCAAACCAAGTTACTACTACCAAACCCATGAAGTCACAGTAGACGGGGCCAATGGCTCCATTCTGAAGGCCGAACCTGTTGGGAAGCGAAGGAATTTCACACGGGAAGATAAAATTATCGACATCGACATCTTCGAGGAGAGTGTGGGTACAGCCTCCACACCCCTCGATGTAAATACAAAGTATTTCTCATCCACAGCTCCGAACTCTACATCGAGGTTTGAGGATTGGGGCCTCGATAGCCCGACTGGACAGATCACGTACGTTATTGGATTGTCACTGGGGAAGAAATTCGACGACTTTAAAGACCCCATTACCTTCAGGAACGGGCTGGACAGGATGCACAAGTTGCTTTTTAATAACGCCTTAGAGACACTACTTATCGATGATTCCGATGGAGAGGAGGTTGTGGGGAAAAGGGTTGTTGCAAGTATAGGGATTGTCGTCGTCCCTCTAATTGCTCACATTCTTGCCGGGTTTCTGGGGTTGGTTGTTGTTTGTCTTAGTGGAGTGTTTCTCGTCTCCTACAATCGACAGAATAATCTAGCTAGTGACCCAGATAGCCTGGGAACGAATATGGCCTTGGTTGCCCATAGCGAGACGCTTCTGAGAGATTTTAACGGCGCAGATGAGTGCCCGGCTCCTCATTTGTGCATAGAACCTAGGAAATATAAACTTGGGGCCTGGGGAGGTGGAGGTGGATACCGACTGGATGCTATAGGGGGTAGAGATGATCCACTGGTTCAAAATCCACATGCTTCTTGCGCTATCCCCCACAGTCGCAAATCGGTCAGCCCGGTTGCACTGAGCTTCCGGACGGGGCTTGCAGTAACACTTACAAACATCGTCTTATTGACGCTGCTCATTGTCCTGTATAAGTCGGCATTACGGTAGAATGGTAGAACTCGATCAAAGTCATCCAAGATTACTCGACATTGCTAACATGGTTGTTAGGTCTGCCAACGCTTTCCGACACACAATTAGTGACCCAGATTGTCTTCTCTTTCATTCCAACCGTTATCGCTACACTTCTAGAGCCATTCTGGGTCTTGGTTGGGCGCTACCTGGCATTGTATCAGCCATACAACGAGCTTCACAGAGGGAATGCCTCACCAGCTTTCTCGCTGGGCCTTAAATACACAAATATTCCCCCTGTGCTCATCGCCCCACGTGCACTTCGCCACGGCCATATCTTCCTCTTCCTAGCGTCAATGATGGTCATCACGGCAAACTTCCTCGCCGTAGCATTGGGTGGAATCTTCGACCGGAGTTCGCAACCACTCACATCTGACATAATAGTAACCTACCCGTTCACCACTAGCATCAACACAGAAATCCAGAGGGCTATGTTATTGGAGGTGATTCCTGTGGAGTCATTCGCGAAAGATATGGAGGAACATTGGTTGGTTGTCAACACCAACGTCATTGAGGGCACAGATTTTCCAGCATGGGTCACGGATGAATTCTACTTCCTCCCGTTCAAGTGGGAGGGAGGGAACAAAGCTGACTTGAGGACTTCGGTGACACAGGGATATGGTGGGAGTCTGACAGGCCAGTTACTTGCTGGCAATACTTTCCAACAGATCAGCAAGATAAGAGACGGAAAAGTGGGTAAATGGCCTATGTTAGAAATCAACGTCACCATGCCAATATCGGATGGAGGCTCCGTGTGCTGCGGGAATAATAAAACGATGAATATCCAGTATTTGAAGGGAGGAACACACCCCATCGCAGTGGAATGGCTCTGGGGCCTCGAAACCTCTGATGGAAGTGACCAAAAAGCCGTGCAAGCTTGCGGCAGCCTAATCCTCGCTGGCTGGGGCCGTGGGGAGGCGAATATGGAAGCTACCCCCTTTATTGGCCAAACTTCCACAACTATACAGTCCAACACTACAATAATCTGCAGCCAGCAAATCTCCACCGGCGAGTTCAGGGTCACAGTAGATAGCGAAGGCCGCGTGAAAAGATCCAAGCTTATCGGAGAGCTCAAATACGATGACCCTAGGGTATTCAACCACACTACCTCAGTCAGGAACTTCACAGCCCAGCTGGCGATGCTCCTCCGTGCGCCTCCAGTGAGAGGATTAGACTTTGGCATAATGCACAGCGACAACTCATCCCATAGCTTCTCGCAGTTCATCGGTGAGTACCTGATCAATAAGAACCTCTCTGACCCCTCAACCCCATCACCGAGCTTTGAGGATGCACAGCAGGCACTATCAAAGTTCTACAAACGTTTCTTCACGATCCTACTCGCCCAGAATCAGGACAGGATATTTGTCCCCACTGGTGACGTGCGCAGATCCGAAATTGGCCAACTCGAGTCCTTTCAGTCGCGGATGTCGATGGACCCAGTGATGTTCTACATCGCCGTGGGCATGCTTGGATTCCAGCTAATCGCCGGAACTATAATGTTCGCGTGGACGCCAAGACGCTTCCTGTCGAGGTTCCCGTATGATCTCGCTTCTGAGATTAGCTTCTTCCATGCAAGTAGTGCTCTGTCCGACGTTGCTGGAACGGCAAGCATGAGCTCTGCTATGCGCAGCAGACATTTGAAGAGATTGGGGTGGACGTATGGCTATGGGAGTTTTAGGGGGTCGGATGGGGAGATGCATGTTGGTATTGAGAGGATGAGCTTGATTAAGGGTTACAAGGAGGCAGTGGTGGCTACGAGCGCAAGCTCTACAATTCCAGAAACGACGACGATGGTGAGGACGGTAGCGGCAGTTACGAGTAGAAGTCCTTCACCCCCTGCGGAGGGGGTGGTTTCTGTGGAGGGGGCGGTCTCCGCAGCCGGGAACGTGGTTGTGCCGGTTTTGGCGGTGGAGCAGATTGGGACCCAGGCGGTGAGCGCGGTAACCGTGGCGGCAGCGGCAGGAGAGAATGACCTTGAGCTTGTAGTCTAGATGGAACCCCGTTCGTTGTGTTTGGATTGCTACTTGTAGTATAGAGGCCGGGGGATGTGTTTCTCATCTATCTTATGGTTAATGGTGACCCACTGCCTTTCTGCTTTCTTGTTTGGCTCTGACTATCTCTCTGTTTTTGTAGGGGGAAAGTTTCTCTTTGTCTACTTCCCCTTTCATGTATTCTTTCATTTCTCCTCTTCTGATATTCCATATTTTTCTTGTTCTCTGTCCTCTTTTTTTGGACCAGCCCGCACCAGGTCTCCGCGCGTCCTCCTGTACGGAAAGGAACTCTACTCATGTTGTATTATATAAATGGAAGATATGGAGGAGCTGGGAGAGGTAGAGGTGGATTTGTCAAGTTCCTTGCTTTCCCCTTCCTTCTCGGATGGGGGGCTGAAAATGTTGGCATTTACATCTGTCCATCTGCGCTTCATTTTTTCGTGAAACTGGAGCGGAATGAGATCTTCCCGCGGTACCATATGTGTGTTCGCTGAGTTGACTGTGGGTAGGACCGGAAATATCGTGGAGCTAAGGTCATAATGTATCACTCGTGAAAATTTGGGTGGGAGATATTAATAGTGCTAATCGTAATGATGGCATTTACATATGTTGAAACCTACTATGGCTGGCCTAGTGTTTCGCACTCTCACTGGAACCACCCACTGTTTGGAAAAACCTTTTTCTGTGTTTGACCTATATAGCGGAAACACTTGTTATTGGAGATGGAACAAGACTAGCACTAGCTACCTACCATAGCACTCTTTATGTATCAGTGTAGTTTGACATGCGAGACAGTGGAGGATTCCCTGCTTTTCATTCGCTTCTTTCCTTTTCTGTCTCAATCATTTTTGGCCGACTCAGTCTCTATAAGAGACCCCTTTGTTTGCGTTTCTTTTATAAAAACTATCATTCATATCGTCTACTTCTTCGTTCACTCTTTAGGTACAATATATTCTATCTCTCCCGCTCGCATAGTTGCTCCTGTACGGAAGCGAATACCACGGCAGTCACCCATTCGCCGTAAAAAACTTCACAACATAATGCTAAAGAGCACAAGGGCCTTCATCCTTACTTCCTTCCTTCAAATTAGGTATAAAAGCATTTTATTGCCCTCAAGCTTCGGGGCTCTCCAGCTTGGTGATTGCATTCTGTAACATAAGCTAGTGCCTAGCCAGCGTCTTCTATATTCCGTCTCGGTGGTCCTCCCATTTTAGCCTAGACAGCCCCAGGAGTTACCGCCCTTGAAGCCCACACTCTTCCATTCAACCTTTCCGTCAGAAATAACCCTTCCCTGCCTTTTTCTCAGTTCTGATCAGTAAAAGAAAACCATGACCGACTATATTTTCTCGCACAGTGGATCGTATCACAACGACGTTCCGCTTGGCTATAGATTTGTTAAACTTGGGCTTAATGTAGACGGCCGTCTATAGGTAAACGGGCCCTAAATGGTACGACCGGATACACTATCGTACTGTTGGATTGCTGGGTGTGCTATGGGTACTCGAGTACCGGTATTAGACGAGGAAACCGTGTAATGTTGTTGTGTTTTTCCTGTAGGCAGAAGACGTCTTCGTTAAGCAGTAGATTTATGGTATAAAGAAGCTCATGAGAGACCCGCACGGATGGAGAGAACGACGAGCGGAATTATCGAGAACCATTGAGCTTTGAGTGCTGCTTTTCCTTTCGTCTTTCTCTTGTTTTCCGAGCAGGGTTTTGATCCTACGAAATTCCCTTGTCAATACCCACAAAAGAGCGCCAGTCTCGGAAGAGATCCGACAGCACTGTGTTTAATTTAGCCCTTGGGTAGTAGCTAAAGGAGTACCGTAATTTAAAAAAATACAGTAGATTGTCAGCCGCGATCTATTCAACCCTAGACTAATTTTCCAAAGCCAAATCAATAGCTTGAGATAGTAACCAATACGAAACATAGTGAAAATCCCATAAATACAGAGAAGTCAGAAAACGAAAAAAAAAATCCTACCTATCCAACCCTTCTATCCCTCCTCTTGCGTAAGTCTACTGTCGGAAGCATTGGTGGATGTGTCACTGCCCTTGTCGCTGGAAATCGTTGCCACCGATATACCGTAAGAACTCGAATAATCGGACCATGTGCTAGGACGTTGGACTTGCCTCTCCTAGTAAGGTCTGGTGTTTTTTTCTTTTTCCCCCGTCCCGTGGGGGCAGATTTTTGGTGTGTTTTTCGCCCCCTTTTCCAGAGGAGGAAATTTCGGACTACATAGCACATGGTCCGATTATTCGAGTTCTTACGGTATCCCTATATGACAATAAGAGCGCAGTAGAAAAGTTAGGGGTGGCGGGAGGGAGAACAAAGAACGCGAGCTGTAGCGATCTTGGAGATGAGAACGCGAGTTATAGCGAGCCCCGAGATCTCCAATCGCGGGGGACTTGCTGGGACTATGCGTGCTGGGAGTTCCCGGGCCCGTGGGTAGCAAGCACCTGGCCTCCAATTTTGCTACCCCGTTTTTCGTCTTCCTAATTAAGATAAATACGAAGCAACACACCATAATCTTATTTCGAAGATCTCACGGTCCTATCCGCAGCTGAACTTCGGAGCTTCAGAGGCTTTGGTTAAACAAGAAAAATATCCCAATAGACCGGTATTCCCAGCCTGACCCCCATTACCAACGAAGAAAGGTTTCTTATCCTTTAAAAACAAGGAAATGGGTCTACCCTCTTTCCCTCACAACCCGACTGGGACAGTAGAAAATGGGGAGAGGGTGTGACATTTGGTGTCTACTGGTGGTGTTTTTCCTTTTCTACCTCCCTTTCTTATTTTGGGGGAGGATGTGTGGTTGGTCCCAAACCAGAGCGATAGTAGATTTGGAGGGCATTGAACAGGGGTGGGTTTCTTCTGTTGAACTGGGGTCCTCAGGCAGTTCCTCAAGGTGAATGCCATGGCTTTCCTATCTCCTGGACTGCTGAAATCGTGGAAAATGTTGTGCCGCCCCTGTCAGTGTCTGGGGCAGAGATGACTAAGGTGCCATCACAGTATTCTTCAGTGATGGTGTGGGTAGATATGATCATATAACTAAAATTGATTATGGTCTGAAGTTCGCATGTCTGCGAGTTTGTAGTAACTAACAAAATTTGCTATTAAGTTAACCTATGACAGGGGCGGCACAAACACTTTCCACGGTTTTAGCAGCCTAGGAGATAGCTAGCTACGAATAAACTGCGGATTTTACAAAAGAAATACAGTACTAGGCCCGTAGGTAGTGAGCTATAACTCCCGGAAGTAAAAGTGTCTTGGAAAGTTCACGGGATGCATGGTAGGAAATGTTTCCGCTACCAGTTCTCGATGTTCAATGAGAATCCTGGTTAGCTCCCTAGGCCACGGGAATTTCTAGGTTCCTAGCACAAGGTCGGTAAAGAGGCTGTGGGACAGTTATCTAAGGTTAACCAGACAGTACCGTATCCTTGTCTGACTCGGATAGCCAAGTACACTGATGTGGGGGGAGAGCGGTGACTCCGGTGAGTTGTGAAATAAGCTTTTGTGGGTACCGGTACTGTGGTTTCGGTAAGCCTAAACACCTTAAGCGGGGAACTAGATAGTTCTTGGCGGGGCTGCCTGGACCCTCGGTTAGAGTTCAAAACCGGCATTCACTGGTAAGGACTGGCAGACACCTTGACGTTGAAATGGGAAGCGAGTGAGGAGAGACTTGCAATTGTGTCAAATTAGAGCCTCGAAAGGCCTAGTCCTAGCCATTAAGAGTTAGCCTACGGCGTCCTATCGCGATCTCGTGACAAGACTAGGGGAAAAATCTTATTTGAACGTATACACGGGGGTCATAATAACGCGACCGTAGCAACGGTGGCCAGCCTTGTAGCACATGTGCCTCAACTCACGACAGTATCTGAAATGAGAACAACAATACTGACAAAAAAAAAAAAAAAATCAAGAGAAGTTAATACCTGGTACCCCACTCGCCAGCCTACATCACAGCATTTATCCCTTCATGGTGAGAGTTCTGGTAGTCATGAATTAGCTAATCGAGTATGTGGAATTAGGTAGAGGTACATGTGTTACAACGCTGGGCATCGTTGCTACGGTCGCGTTATTATGACCCCGTGGATACTAGCGCCTCCAGTTAATACGGTAGTACCACATGGTGGCGACGCAGCGTGGGGAAACGAGAAAAATATCTGGCATAACAAGAGCCTAAGAGAGGAAGAGCTTTACGCCCGGGCGCAACTGTCGACTTGCGTCTGGGACTTGTTTATATTTAGAGATTGCAGTGACTGTAGTGCGTGTAGTGTCGGCGGTAATGCTACTTGTGAGCCAGGAAGAAAAAGCCACTGGAGGGCTGTGCTTGAGTGCCTGATCAAATTGGTGGAACTAACAAAAGTGCCAAACATATATTTGAAACAACCCGGCACCCGCAAGCGCTCTCGGGGTGGAGCTAGCAGAAATGTGATCCTTTAAGGCTACCCCTCCCTTAGCAAGTCATCTTCAACAGCGGTATCGCGAGTTGCTTAAAGTCTAAAGCTGCCCTATAGCGTACGATTGCCGAGAAGATTATTCCTAACGTTAGCGACGAATTTTAGTGTCTCCTAGTGGCGCGGACCCGGAGCTATCGGTTAGAATGGTGCCTAGTCAGGGTTTTGGCAGCCAGGAGTTGTCCTCTAGCAGTCGCACCCAGTTAAGCCAATCCAACCACGCATATACTTCAGTAGACACTTCCGAACCCCAAAGTAAGGACCAACTAACCCCTTTTACAAATTTTATCATACTAATAAGTTTCTAGTTTTACCTAAACCCGAGGCCAACCTTGTTCTAGGCCTAAACGACCAGAATTGGAACGAACCATGGAAACCATTTACTTTAAGAGCGCCGACCCTCATGGTTTCCCTCCTGATTACGGTTGCTCTAATCGCACTTATAGAATATATCAATAAAATCAGTATTGAACAGAAGGCATTATTCTTTGCAGAAGAAGCCGGGGACTTTCCAGTGGGTGTAGTATTTTGTTACCGGTATCTACCTCAGATGATAGCTGTGGTGCTGGGGGTAGGGTGGGCTGCAGTGGATCTAGATGTAAAGCGACTGGAGCCGTACTTTCAATTATCGAAGCCTGAGGGAGCAACTGCTAGCAACTCGATATTTCTTCACTATCCTTTTGACTTCATTGGTTTTGTGCCGATCAATGCTGCTAGAAAAGGGTGCGTTTTTGGTTCATATCCACTCCGTTTGAGATATTCATAACTAACAATGTATAGGCACTGGAACGTCTTCTGGGCGGGATTGGCCCTGTGCGTGATTTTCTGGGGAATTGCGCCGTTGAACAGCTCTCTCTTGACTACACAGCCTGTAACACGAGATATAGAGACATCGTTCAAGCCGGTCAAAAAGCTCATCCCGTTCGATGACCAACAGGAAGCTATGAGCGCTTCTTTTCTGTACACTAGCTATGGTATAACCTGGCTAGGAGAGAAGGTGCATTCATTCATGACCAAGGAACTCATCGCCATACCTTTCAAACCAGCAAGCTATGGCCAAGGTCAAGATTATTTAACACAGGGCAACGAATCATGGACTGCCCAGGCAAGAGTATACCAGACGGAGCTTGCATGCACTCCTTGTGAAACAAAAGAGACAAAATCCCCGAACGGAACTACATACACATTTAGCACGGACAAATGTGATTACTCCATGGACCCTCTCGCTAACCTCAATGCAACTCGGAACATGATGTATATCTGGTTAGCTACCGATGCTGGATGCAGCGAGCCGAACTTATTCCTTGCTATCTGGGCCAAATCACGCGATGCTCATAATAGAAGCGATGAACTCGACCTAAACACCCTCTTCTGCAAACCAAGTTACCACTACCAAACCCATGAAGTCACAGTGGACGGGGCCGATGGCTCCATTCTGAGGGCGGTTCCAGTTGGGGGGCGAACGAATTTCTCCCAGGAAGACAAAATTATCGACATCTCCGAGTTTGAAAGGAATGTTGGCTTAGTTGCCACATCCTCAGGGGGAAATCCAAAGTATTTCTCAAACCAAGCTCCGAAGTCTGTGTCGAGCTTTGAGGATTGGGACCTCGATAACCCGACGCCGCAGATCCCGTACGTTATTGGATTGTCACCGGAGAAGAAATTCGACGACTTTAAAGACCCCACGACCTTTAGGGACGGGCTAGATAGGATGCACAAGTTGTTTTTTAATAACGCTTTAGAGACAGTGCTTGTGTTCGGTTCCGGTGGAGAGGTTGTGGGAAAAAGGGGAGTTACAAGTATAGGGATTGTAGTCGTCCCTCAATTTGCTCACATTCTAGCTGGGTTTCTGGGGCTGGTTGTTATCTGTCTTGGGGGAGTGTTCCTGGTCTCCTACAATCGACAGAATAATCTAGCCAGTGACCCGGATAGTCTGGGAACGAAGATGGCCTTGGTTGCCCACAGCGAGACGCTTCTGAGAGATTTTCGCGGCGCAGATGAGTGCCCGGCTCCTGATTTGTGCATGGAACCCAGGAAATATAAACTTGGGACGTGGGGAGGTGGAGGTGGATACCGACTGGATGTTGTAATGGGTAGAGATAATGCACTAGTTCAAACCCCACACGCTTCCTGCACTGTCCCTCACAGTGGCAAATTGGTCGGCCCGATTGAACTAAGTATCTGGACTGGGCTCGCAGCAACATTTGTGAACATCGCGTTATTGACGCTGCTGATTGTCCTATATAAATCCGCTTTGCGATGGAATGGTAGAACTCGATCAAACTCATCCAAGATTACTCGACATTGCTAACATCCCCATTAGGTCTGCCAACGCTTTCCGACTCCCAACTCGTGTCCCAGATTATCTTCTCTTTCATTCCAACCGTCATCGCTACGCTTCTAGAGCCGTTCTGGGCCTTGGTTGGGCGTTACCTCGCACTATATCAGCCATACACGGAGCTTCTCAGAGGAAATGCTTCATCAGCTTCCTTTCTAGGCCTCAAATACACAAATATTCCCCCTGTGCTCATCGCCCCACGTGCCCTTCGCCGCGGCCATATCTCCCTTTTCCTAGCGTCTATGATAGTCATCACGGCAAACCTCCTCGCTGTTGCCTTGGGTGGAATCTTCGACCAGAGTTCGCGATCACTCACATTTGACGTAATGGTAACCTACCCGCTCACCACTAGCATCAACACAGAAATGCAGAGGGTGAACTCAAGGGAGGGGGTTCTGGTGGAGACATTCGCAAAAGATCTGGAGGAACATTGGCTGGTTGTCAACACCAATGTCGTTGAGGGCACAGATTTGCCGGCATGGGTCACGGATGAATTCTACTTCCTCCCATTCGAGTGGGAGCCAGGGAACAAGGCTGACTTGAGGACTTCGATAACACAAGGATATGGTGGGAACCTGACATGCCGGTTAGTTGCTGGTGATGCTTTCCAACAGATCTTCAACCTAGGAGCAGAGGTGAGTAATATGGCCGCGTTTGGAGTAAACGTCACAGTGCCAATATCAGATGGAGACTCCGTGCTTTGCTCGAATAATCAAACGATGAATGCCGATTCGTTGAAGCAAGGAACCCACCCCTTCGCAGTGGAATGGGACTGGGGCCTCGAAGCCTCCAATGGAAGTGACCAAAAAGCCGTGCAAGCCTGCGGCAACCTAATCCTCGCTGGCTGGGGCCGTGGCGAGGCGAATCACGACGCCAGCAGCGCCTTGGGAACAACTTCCGTAACTATGCAGTCTAACACTACACTAATTTGCAGCCAGCAAATTTCCACCGGCGAGTTCATGGTGACAGTAGATGGGGAAGGCAGCGTGAAAAGATCCAAGCTCATTGGAGAGCTCAAATACGATGACCCTAGAATATTCAACCGCTCTACCTCAGTCGGGAACTTCACGGCGCAGCTGGCAATGCTCCTGCGTGTGCCCGCAAAGCAAGGATTTGACGTTGGCATAATGCATAACGACAACACATCCCATTGCTTCGCGCAGTTCCTCGGCGAGTACCTGATCAACAAGACACTCTCTGACCCCTCAACCCCATCACCGAACTTCGAGGATGCCCAGCACGCGCTCTCAAAGTTCTACAAGCGTTTCTTCACCATCGTGCTCGCCCTGAACCAGAACACGATATTTGTCCCCGCTGGCAAAGTGCCCAGATCCGAAGTTGGCCAACTCGGATCCATTCAGCCACGGATGTCCATGGACCCAGTGATGTTCTACATCGCCGTAGCCATAGTCGGATTCCAGCTAATTGCCGGAACAATAATCTTCGTGACGCCTAGGCGCTTCCTGCCGAGGTTCCCGTATAATCTCGCTTCGGAGATTAGCTTCTTCCATGCGAGTAGTGCTCTGTCCGACGTTGCTGGAACGGCAAATATGAACTCTGCTATGCGCAGCCGACATTTGAAGAGATTAGGGGGGACGTATGGCTATGGCAGGTTTAAGGGGTCGGACGGGGAGAGGCATGTTGGTATTGAGAGGATGAGCTTGATCAAGGGTTATAAGGAGGCAGTGGTGACTACGAGTGCAAGCCCTACAATTCCAAAAACGACGACGATGGTGAGGACGGCAGCGGCAGGAGAGGATAACCTTGAGCTTGTAGTGTAGATGCAGCCCCATATGTTGTGTTAAAATTAATAGTATAGTGGCGAGGGGATATGTTTCTCATCTATCTTATGATTAATGGTGATCGACTGCCTTTCTGTTTTCTTGTTTGGCTTTGACTATCTCCCCGTTTTTGTAGGGGAAAATTTTCTCTTTTGTCTACTTCTTTCTCTTTCATCAATTCCTCCATTTCTCCATTTCTAATATTTCATATTTCCCTTGTTCTCTATCCTCTTTTTTTTAACCTGCCTGCATCAGGTCTCCGCGGGTCCTCCTATACGGAAAGGAACTCTAATAATGTTGTATTATGTATATGGATGATATGGGGGAGCTGGGAGAGGCGGAGGTGGATTTTTCAAGTTCCTTCCCCTCCCCTTCCTTACCCGATGGGTGACCGGAAAAGTTGGCATTTACGTCTGTCTGTCTGCACTTCCGTTTTTTCGTGAAAACTAGGGGCGGAATGGGACTATCTTGCGGCATTATGTGTGTGTTTGCTACGTCGATTGTGGGAAGGATGGGAAACATCCTGGTGTTGCGGTCATAAGGTATCACTCGTGAAGATTTGTGTGGTAGATACTAATGGTGTTAATCGTAATGAGGGCATTTACATAATGCTAAAGAGCACAAGCACCTCCATCCTTACTTGTTTCCCTCAAATTAGGTATAAAGTGATTGTATAATTCCAGTAGTAGCACATTGTATAGGAGCAGAGAGCAGCGCAGGTAACAGGAAGCGCACATGTGTGGTAGGAGAACACCGAAGTGTGGACGGTGAACATCCTAGGGCATTAAGGGATGTATAGGGTTACGCATGTAGAGTTTTCACTACTTAAGGTGAACCGTACTCGAGTAGCTAGCAATCTCCATAGAGAATACAACTAACAACATCCTTCTCCTATCATCACGCCTATAGATCATGCCACCACCTACATCATAAAGGCGTTTTATTACCCTCAAGCTTCGGGGCTCTCAAGCTTGGAAATTGCATTCTGTGACAAAAGCTAGTGTCTGAACATAGCATCTTCTATAGTCTGTCTCGGTGGTCCTCTTATTTTAACCTAGACAGCCCCGGGAGTTACCGCCTTTCAAGCCCACACTCTTCCATTCAACCATTCCGTCCGAAGCATCCTTTCCCTGCCGTATTCTCAGTTCTGATCAGTATAAAAAACCATGGCGGATTATCCTTTCTCACAGAAGTTTCCTTTGTAACGTTTGTTCTTTCCTTGGTTAGCATAATAGTTTTGCGGAAGGGAAAGGGGGACATGCGTGGAAGAGAATGGATATATGTTGCGATCGATAGACAGATGGAAGAAATGGTCTGGAAGGCTTTATCATTGTGATTGATATATGCTCCTGTTAATCGTCGCTAGCCAGGGCATCAGAGCAAGTGAGTATCGAGCATCGTGGAGTCGTGAGCATTGGCGAGCAGAATAATAGAAGTGAAGTACCCCTCTCTAAATTGTGTGTTGGCGAGCGAACTCTTTAGTGTAGTTTCGATCATGGCGTTTCGTTTCATAGCGGTAGTTCCATAGTATCGTCATCCGTCATTCGCCATTTGCCATCGCCATTTTCAACAGGATACCTGGGGAGTGGCTGGGTGCCGCCGCTGTCACCACCTAATGTATATTAATTTCCGAAAAATCATCGTATAGTGGGACGTCGGGGTGCAATGGGTCATGGGAATTTCTAGGTTCCTAGGGTGATGTCCGGAGAGAGACTATGAAGCAGCTGTCTAAGGTTAACTAGCCAAATATATCCGTTGGACTCGGATAGCCGGGTGCACTCATGTGAGGTCAGTCACCAAACGAATAACTTAGTGGCAAACTCGATACTGTCGGGTCAAGGACTTACGCCTTTTCCACATTGGCACAAAAGCCACGCCGCTCAACTCTCATTAATACTCAGCTACACTTTTAAATCTCAATACTAATTAGCATTAACCATTACCAAAGTACATTAAAAGGCACCACGCCCATGCTAACATTATTATCTATCACCATGATCCCAAAAGCCCCACAAGCGACCCAAGCAGCACGACAGCAACTATGCTCCCGCTATTCCTAGCTGCAACACCAGTAGATCCACCGGGAGCGGTGGTAGTAGCAGCGGGAGCAACCGTACCACCAGAACTACCTCCAGAGCCACTGCCAGAGCTGGAGCCACTTTTCGACGAGCCGGTTGGCATGGTCATAGTGATTTTAGTCCCCCTGATGGGAGCAGGAGTGCCCGTGAACTGAATCAATTGATTAATCAGCAAATAAACTCTCACAGCCTAGATACTCGGGAAAATTGACTTACGGTAGGGGGGATGGTAGTCGTGCAAGAAGGGCAGGAAGTTGTCGGAAGATTGATTGTCTATCCACCCCGTTAGTGACGAATGCTAGGGAAGAGGAGAAGAGAGGGATAGGTTAGCATACAGTTCCCCTAAGATCCTCAGGCCTACACTGCCCGCTAGCCGTACATGTCGTTGGAATCACACCAGTATCAGTATTGGGAAACGCCGTTGAGCTCGTCGAAGGGCTCCCGACGATTGAAGCGAGGGTAATTAATTTTGCGAGAATACTCAAAAAGCGCATCTTTATCTCTTATCTTCTTTTTATTCTCCTTTTTATAGTGAACATAGAAGAATCTCAATCGATCAATTCTGCAGTCGGGAAGGGAAAAGGAAAAAATGTAAGAAAAAAGAAGCGAGAGTAGCAAGAGCGAGGAGGGGTAGCAGTGGGAGTGCACCATAAGTTAGAAGGAGGAGAGGGTTTTTATGTTGTTTTCCTTTGCTCGCTCACATAGAAGAGACTGAAATTTTCGCCTTCTTTTTGTTTTTGCCTTTGATATTCAGCCCGTGGTTGGTCTCTTGTTATTGGCTTCTTTGTGGGAGCGTAGCGGGGAAAGGGTGGAGCTTAGCCAGTGCCAATAGAGAGTTTGCGCAAGGAAACCTACGGAGGTACTCGAGTACAGTATGTTCCACAGGGGGTAATGCAGCAAACCTCGGTTGTGGAACATATATACAAAACTTAGGCGCTGTACTCGGGTGTAAGTTAAGGGTATTTGGACCGGTAACACAGCACGCGAACGTTGCAAAAGTGCTTGTGTCACCGCTCCCGACTTGACGGAGAAACCCTTTTAAATACAAGTACCATGCATTCTTGCGCATACCTTTCCGATACTATCCTTAGCCGAGACATACCATCCAAAAAGTTTCACATGCAACAAAAAGCAAACTATTCTCAGAGTGTTAGTAGCTTCTTTAATTTTTAAATAACCCAAATAATTTTTGAAAAAATCCAAAAAAATCCAAAAAAATATTACATATCCAACCCTTCTATCCCTCTTCTTGCGTAAGTCCACTGTCGGAAGCATTGGTGGAGGTGTCACTGCCATTGTCGCTGGATATCGTTGCCACCGATATATCGCAAAATGATAATGAGGGCGCAGTCGAAAATTAGACGTAGCGGGAAGGGGAAGGAAAAACGCGAGCTATAGCGAGCTTGGAGATGAGAACGCGAGTTGTAGCGAGCTTGGAGATCTCACGATACTATCCCCAAGCCAAACTTTCGAGCTTCAGAGGCACAGGTTAAACAAGAAAAACATCCCCATAGGCCAGTGTTCTCAGCCTGGCTTCGGTTACCAACAAAGAAAGGTTTCTTGTGCCTTTAAAAACAAGGAAAAGGGTCTGCATTATTTCCCTCACGACCTGACTGGGACAGTGGAAAATGGGGAGGGACTCGGAGTGTAACATTTTGTGTCTACTGGTGGTGTTTTCCCTTTTTGCCTGCCTTTCTTATTTTGGGGGAGGATGTGCGGTTGGTCCCAAACCAGAGCTACAGCAGATTTGGAGGGCATTGGACAGGGGTAGATTTCTTTTGTTAAACTAGGATTTTCAGGCCGTACCTCAGGGTGAATGTCATGGCTTCCCTGTAGCTAGCTACGAATAAACCGCGGATTTTACAAAGAAATACTAGGCCTGTAGGTAATGAGCTATGATTCCTGGAGGTGCACTTGACCGGCTAAACCTTTTTCCCCTCCACCCCCGAAGCAACGCTGTGTCTTCGAGTGATACTCGGAAACGGCTTGCCTAATTGGTAATGGGTTGTTTCAACCCGCTATTAAGCGAACTTGGGAAGCGTTTGTTTCCGTGTGACTAGCCTTGTAGTAAAAGTATCTTAGAAAGTTCACGGGATGCATGATAGGAAATGTTTCCGCCACCAATTCTCGAGTACTTGAATAGTAGCTTATAAAAAATTATTGTACATGGTAGTGGAGCGTCGATGTTCAATGAGAATCCTAGGTGCTTTATCCTAGCTCCCTGGGTCATGGGAATTTCTAGGTTCCTAGCACAAGGTTAGAAAAGAGGCTATGGGACAGTTATCTAAGGTTAACCAGCCAAATATCTCGTTGTCTGACTCGGATAGCCAAGTACCCTGATGTGGGGGGATAGTGGTGAGTTGTAAAATATACTTTTGTGAGTCTTGGTATTGGTCTATGCTATAAGGCTGAGACTACCCTGCCGGATGAAGGAAGGCGGCGAGGCAATAGCGATCTCCAAAGCCGTATCAAACTGGGATGCAGAACAGGAATTCAGTGCGCCTTCGTACCTGTATTTAGGATGCATAGAAGTATGTCTAGCTATTGGTGTCGTGCCTGGAGTAAGAGCTGTTCCCCGAGCACCCAAGAGGGCACCGGAGCCAATCGGAGGAAGTTCAGCAGACTTTTTATTTTATTTTTACGGCCTTATTGTATGTCAAGAGATTAGAGAGGTTCTTGGGGTTGGTAATAATTTGCAAGTGATTTGGTTTCTTGAATTCCTTGTCAATAATCGCGAGGTAATCCCTTACCACCAAACGAATAGTGACAAACTCGATACTGTCGGGTCAAGGACTTACGCCTTTTACACATTGGCACAAGAGCCACGCCGCTCAATACTCATTAATACGCGGCTACACTTTTAAATCTCAATACTAATCAACATTAACCATTACCAAAGTACATTACAAGGCACCACGCCCATGCTAACATTATTATCCATCACCATAATCCCAAAAGCCCCACAAGCGACCCAAGCAGCACGACAACAATTATGCTCCCGTCATTCCTAGCTGCAACACCAGTAGATCCACCGGGAGCGGTGGTAGTAGCAGCGGGAGCAACCGTACCACCAGAACTACCTCCAGAGCCACTACCAGAGCCAGAGCCATTACCAGAGCCGGAGCCACGACCAGAGCCAGAGCCACTACCAGCGCCAGAGCCACTAACAGAGCCAGAGCCGGTACCGCCAGTAGGTGTACTACCAGATTTCGTGGTAGTACCTGTACCGCCAGTAGGTGTACTACCAGATTTCGTAGTAGCACCGGTACCGCGATTAGGTATACTACTAGAACTACCTCCAGAGCCACTACCAGAGCCAGAGCCACTACCGGAGCCAGAGCCGGTACCGCCAATAGGTGTACTATCAGATTTCGTAGTAGCACCGGTACCGCGAGTAGGTATACTACCAGAACTACCTCCAGAGCCACTAACAGAGCCAGAGCCAGTACGGCCAGTAGGTGTACTATCAGATTTCGTAGTAGTGCCGGTACCGCCAGTAGGCGTACTACCAGACTTCGTAGTAGTACCGGTACCGCCAGTAGGTGTATTACCAGAACTACCTCCAGAGCCACTACCAGAGCCAGAGCCACTACCAGAGCCAGAGCCACTACCGGAGCCAGAGCCACTACCAGCGCCAGAGCCACTAACAGAGCCAGAGCCGGTACCGCCTGTAGGTGTACTACCAGAACTACCTCCAGAGCGACTACCAGAGCCAGAGCCACTACCGGAGCCAGAGCCACTACCAGCGCCAGAGCCACTAACAGAGCCAGAGCCGGTACCGCCAGTAGGTGTACTACCAGAACTACCTCCAGAGCCACTACCAGAGCCGGAGCCACTACCGGCGCCGGAGCCACTACCAGAGCCAGAGCCGGTACCGCCAGTAGGTGTACTACCAGATTTCGTAGTAGCACCACCTCCGGAAGCATCCGTGCTGGTAGGATTCCCACCAATCGGCGGGGAAGAGGTGACACTTTTCGACGAGCCGGTTGGCCTGTTCATGGTGGTGCTACTCTCTCTTATAGGAACCATAGTGCTCATGATCTGAGTTAATTGATTAATCAGCAAATGAACTCTCAGAGCCTAGATACCCGGGAAAATTGACTTACGGTAGGGGGGATGGTAGTCGTGCAAGAAGGGCAGGAAGTTGTCGGAAGAGTGGTTGTCTATCCACTCCGTTAGTGACGAATGCTAGGGAAGAGAGGAGAGGAGAGGGATAGGTTAGCATACAGTTCCCCCAAGATCCTCAGGCCTACACTGCCCGCTAGCCGTACATGTCGTTGGAATCACACCCGTATCAGTAATGGGAAACGCCGTCGAGCTCGTCGAAGGGCTCCCGACGATTGAAGCGAGCGTAATTAATTTTGCGAGAATGCTCGAGGAGCGCATCTTTATCTCTTATCTTCTTTTTATTCTCCTTTTTATAGTGAACGTGGAGGGATCTCAATCGATCAATTCTGCAGTCGGGAAGGGAAAAGGAAAAAATGCAAGAAAAGAGAGCGAGGAGGGGTGGCAGTGGGAGTGCACCACAAGTTGGAAGGAGGAGAGGGCTTTTATGTTGTTTTCCTTTGCTCGCTCACACAGAAGCGACTGAAATTTTCGACTTTTTTTTTTTGTCTTAGAAGCTGTACTTGTACCTCCGTAGGTCTCCTTGCGCAAACTCTCTATTGGCACTGGTTAAGTTCCACTATTTCCCCGCCATGCTCCCACAAAGAAGCCAATCACAAGAGACTAACCACGGGCTGAATATCAAAGTTTTGTGCTATATGTTCCACAGAGGGTAAGGGCAGCAAACCTCGCTTGTGAAACATACAAAACTTACGGAGGTACAGGGCCTAAGTCTTGCACGTTCCACAAGCGAGGTTTGCTGCCCTTACCCTCTGTGGAATATGCAAAACTTAGGAGCTATACTCGAGTACCTCCGTAGGCGCTATACTTCCGTAGGTGGGGAGGCCTGGAAGAAGCGTAACATAGGGCTTTTCAGACCTGAAGAAATCCGATCGCTGCAGAACAACAAATCAGCAGCAACACAGTGCTCTTTTTACATTTTATTAAAAGATTTTACCATGGTAATATTAAGCATTCAGTAGTAAATTATCACCTGTTCTATGGCAGTCAGTATGATTAGTATCATACCAAACTTGTGTAGCCGGGAATCCTTGTGTAGCCGGGGACCCTAATTTGAGCAGGGAACAAATTTGAGGGCAATGCGATATTACCCTACTCAATCCCCATCTTGCAGCTACCGTAGAAACTTGAATACGGTAATTGAACCGTGTGCTATGTCGTTGAACTTTCCTCTCTCAGTAAGGTCAGGAAATTTTAGTTTTTTTTCTGTCCCAGCAGGGGAAAGGGGCTGTGTTTTGTTGTGTTTTTTGCCCCTATTCCCGAGAAGGGAATTTCGGACTTCATAGCACACGGTTCAATTATTCAAGTTTTTAGGGTATAATATTATCCTATAGACTATAACACAATTCGCACCGCTCAAGGTGCGAATTTTTTAACCTTCTAACTCTATGGAAATAAAGTTTAGAAATTAGAGTAAAATGACTACCATATCTCCAGATCCTACAGTATATACAGTACTAGGGCAAAAGTATTCGTCCGATGCCCATCTTCACCACCCTCTCTCATTGCGCAATGTCTATGAGAATCAGCGAAAATTTGTCCTTGAATTAGCAAACATGTAGATAACATGAAGAAGGTTACAGAATCCTTAAATGTTACCAAGTGATGGAGAAAAGGTTTTTTAAGTATCTGGTATCGGTTGCCATGTACTTTTTTGTATGGAGCTCCTTACAAAAATCTAAGTCACTTTCATACTAGTTGACACAATCATGAACAATGAAGGCAGCTTTGATTCCTTACACTTTTACTTGTAGATGTTTGAATATATAGTGATTCCCTAGCTGATGGAAAAATTTCAAGTGTTTTTATATAAGCAGTGTTGAGAATTGTTTATTTAAAAATGTTCATTTTTGGTGTAAAAAGGGCATCGGACGAGAACTTTTGCACCCGTACTTTAACATATCCCCAAACTCACAGGGACTTGATCTATCAAATGGTTGTTGAGCTAACATGTGTTATGTTCTGGCTTGGCAGTATTTTTTCATCTTTCTTTCTCATAGTGGAATCCTATATTCTCCATAAAACTCAAAATTCAAAAACTAACACCACTATAGTA
>Ga0307507_10003936_pt1 | contig 27423 bp, 10 predicted proteins | sample 7_EM_MG_FD_207223 | JGI IMG/M metagenome (GOLD analysis project Ga0307507, IMG submission 207223) | Populus trichocarpa ectomycorrhiza microbial communities from riparian zone in the Pacific Northwest, United States - 7_EM | ecosystem: Host-associated > Plants > Roots > Unclassified | place...
AGGAAATAGCAATAAAAGGCAAAGGGGCGAGTAATAGGCGCCCCCTAATAACTCTATAGGAGTAGAGTATAGTGTGTAATACTAGCGCGTCCGTAGGTTTGTTACGGCAGCAGTAGTTCCTAAAGAGGTCAAAAAGTAAGGTAGTAGAGCACCACTGGTAACTCGTAGGCGACTTATAAGCGAGCCCCAAAAGGCGGGGAGATGGATTACGGGGTTTTCTTAAATAGAGTTTTCTCCCTATATGTATATAAGGAGTAGTCCGCGTAGGCCCAATAGGGATCCGAATCGGACGTTAAGCAATAAATAATAATAATAATTCTAGTATATATATACTAATAATAAGGGAGCTATATGTTTATTTAGTGTCTTCCTAGTAAGTCTCTAGCAACCCTTATATCCTCTTGTTGTTCTTATTATATGCTTAGTTTACATTTTCCTATTAAAGCTATTAGATTTAGGTGGTTTTAAGTCCTAAAATAAGGCGTTCTGTTTATTTTACTATTTCCTATATAATTGCTATATTATCCACCTGGCGTCCCTTTTCTACCCTAAGGCTTATAGGAACCGCTAGGACTTTAACTAGGTAATCCTTATAAAGTACTTTTATGCTAATATATTTACCTAGCCTATCCCCTACCTTTACGGCTTGTTCCTTTACCTATTAGTTCTTTAGGGTAACTCTAATATCTCCACTCCTAAGGTGTTAGACTATAACAGCGTTATAGACCTCTTTATAAATCTCTATAAGGACTTCTATTTCTGATTATCCCCTAAGCCCCTCTACTTTTTCTATATTTGGTTATATTATGATTATATACCCAGTTATTATTTTATAGGGGGTAGGTTCCCTATGCTATAGAAGTATAACTATGGCGGCCTAGATGCGGTTCGCTAGTAAAGGGGGGTTTTGTTTATTTTCAATTTTGCTTAGCCGTTGGAGGTAGGTAGTTATATAGTAAAGTTTAATATGCCTGCTTATCTAGGCCTCTACCCTAGTTTTTTAGTATTTAGTCCTAGTTACCTAGGCCTAAAAGCCTAGGGGGCTTTCTATAAGCAGTTAGCTGCCACTACTAATTAATAGGGGTTTTTACTATTCTTTTAGATATTTTATAATAGGGTTAACCTAAGTACTAGACCGCCCCCTAGTGGTCTATATAAGAATCTCCTCCTAAAGTTAGTATGCTTTTATACGGCTTAGGAGCCTTCTATAGCCTCTAGTTTTACGCCTTTTTTTATTATTTTTACTGGTATAGGTATAAGCTGCCGTTTTTAGGGATTATAACTCCCTTCTTATATACCTACTATCGTAATCCTATAAGGGCGTTGTAGCTGCATCCTATAATATAAAAGCCTTAGGTACCTTTTATAGTTAAGGCCTAGACTAAAAGCCTTCTCTATTTAAGTAACTTCTATTTGCTTCTTAAGTATACCTTATTAGCGTACTGCCTTAGAGGCGAATAGTTCTGTCTATTAGTATACTATTACGCATATTTATTTTCTTAAGCTATATAGTAGTCTTTCTAGCTAGGACATAATCCTACCTACCTACTAGGTATACTAAGGGTTAGGGCCTAGCTAAAGGGTAAGGTCCTTAGAGCTAGCAGTAGCTACTATATACTACGCCCTATAGGAGGCTAGTAGTAATATAGGGGCGTAACACCCTATACTGCTACTAGTTCCCGTTTTATATTACCTATAAAAGTCTTCTTATAATAGGCCAACTGTGTCTTATAGGAGAGGGGCTATAGAGATACTAGGTTCTATACTAGATAACCTACTTTCCCCTCTTCTACTAACTAAGCTTATGCCCCCCCCTTTTATAAGCTAGCCTATGTCTTTAACTATTAAGTCCTTATCTAACTGGCCTATATTTCCCCTATAGCCTCCCCTATATATATATATTAGGTTGCAAGCACTACGCCTATTAAGACCCTCCTATAAGTCGCCTTATATATATGCGCATTAGGTTGCGTGTACTATACCTATTAAGACCCTCCTATAAGTCGCCTATAAGTTAACTATAGGTCGACTATAAAGACCTTTACCGCACATGCAACCTTACTAAAAGGTAGCGCCGCACTTCTAAACTTACGTATACCTATCTTACCATTAAAAACTATTAATTTTCTAACTTTTAAGACCTAATTCCTACTGCCTAGTAAGCTAGAGGTGGATTTGTTTGTTATCTTACCCCCTTTCCCCTAACAGAAAATTCTTCTTAGGGGTAGTCCTAGCTTGTAAGCGAGGTATAGATAGGAACATTAAAACTAAATACCAAAACTATAAAATATAGAGGCTAGATCTTCTACTACCTTTTAGCTTAATCTCCCCAGAAATCTTCTAGTAGGATTAGTAAGGAGAAAGGGTATAAGGATAGTAAAAAGAAACCCCCCTATAAGATATAAAATGCCAAGGCCTAATAGGTCCAAAAAAAACCCTCCTAAAGATATAAGTGATGAAAAGTCTATATCTACTTTTTCTCCCCCTTTTCCTTCTCCTGGCCTGTCTAAGACAGGAGAAAAAAGAGGATATCCTTAGTCTTCTCCTAAAAAAGAAAACCAAAAACCTGTAAAAAAGATAACAAAACCAATAACTATTAATGATAGTACGCCTTTTTACTTCTTTTCTCCAGAAGAACATCTAAGCTTTGCTTTAAATAGCCTAAATAAGGCCTATAACAAGCTAGAAGAAGAAGAAGAAGAAGAAGAAGAAGAAGAAGATAGAGAATAATTAAAAGAACAAGTTAAACAGCTAGTGTACTATACACGAAGTATCCTATTAGGAGAAAGTCCTTTTACACAAGAAGAAGAAAAAGAAAAAGAAAAAGAAGAGGCAAAAAATATCCTAAAAGGATTAATAGAAGAAGTAAGAGCTCTCTATAAGGAGGTAGCTCCTACTGGAAACCTACGCAGAGAGGCTAAAAAAGGACCTCCCTTCTTTATTCTCTTTTTTACCCTTCTTACTACTACTACCTTCTACCCCTTCTCCTTCTAATAGGAGTTCTACTTCTACTAGAAGCAAGAAAAAGCAGCTATAAGAAAGAAAGCTAGTCTTAATTATAGATAAAAAGGACCAACCTCTAGATACCTTCTCTATACGAAACAAAGTCAATCAACTATTTGCATCAAAACTGCAAGTAAAAAAGCCAGTGCTAGCATCCATAGCTAGAACTAAAGGAAAACAAAATATTCTCCTTATAACTATAGAAGAGTATAATGCAGATTTCCTAGTCAAATATAAGGATATCTGGCATAACTGCTTTACCTTTTAAAGAGAACAAAAACTAGAACTATAGGCTTAAGTTATAGCCTATAGGGTTCCTACCCTACCGTTTCTAGGAGATAGAGGCTCTAAGCTTCTAAAACAAGAAATTGAGACCTTTAATCCTATAAGGATATAAGGACTACCTAGATGGATCTTATCTAGTGTAAAAAGACACAATCTACAAACTAGATTTGGCTCTATAGTCTTTACTATAGAAAATGAAGAGAAAAGATAAGAAATTTTTAAGTAGAAAGAGATTCTAATTACAGGTACAGCTACTAAGGTAGTAAAATACCTAGAAGTCTCTCCTACTACGCAGTGTACCAGCTGTTAAAAATTTGGCCATATAGGAGATAGATGCTCTACTAGAGCCTATAGATATTATATAGCTGTATATCTATCTAAAGACCACTCCTATTCTACCTGTATAATAATAGGCAAGCCTTATCAACATACAACCCCTCTTTACATTAATTGTAAAGAAAATCACTTTGTTAATAGTAAAGACTGTAAGATACTCAAAGCAGCTAAACTAGTACGTAGTACTAGCTTAGACAATTCTATAGAAGAATAGATAAAGTATAGGATCCTAGAAGGAGGCAACTCCTATTAGGCTCTTAAAAAGATATTAAAGAGTAAAAGGATAGAAACAAATTGCAAAAGGATAGGGATAGGTATTAGGATTTTTCCTATTATTTTCTCGTTCTCTAGTAGTTGTAGCAACTTAGTGTTTTACTAAGGAGCTGTAAACCCTTAAGGGTTTATAAACTATTAGGGTATAGCTACTAGTACATATTAAGCTGCCTAGAGAGGATTTATATATATAGAACTATAGCGCCATAGCCTAGAGGCTGCATGCGCAGTATTGTACGTAGTATAATACAATGGATTAAAAAAAAAAAAAAAAAAAAAAGGTCGACTATAAGTTGACTGTAAATTAAATGCTATAGGGCTATTAAAGCTAGCCTATGTTTCTGCTGCCTAGAGCTTTGCCTGTATTTCTATTTTATTAAGCTATCTAGTTGCTGTCGCGTTACTATTACGTTGCTATTACTGTATTAGGTTGCGTGTACTATGCCTATTAAGACCCTCTTTTAAGTTACCTAAGTGTACCGGATACCAGATAGGCCCTTATAGAGGGGCCTTAATAAGTTCTTATAAAAGGAGGATCCCTATGCCCTTATCACGTATACTTCGCGATTTTAGAGCTAGTACAAGCCTAAGGGTGTTCTATTATATGCTTAGGACATATCTATAATAATAACTGGCTAGATAAGGCTAGTTTTGGGCCTAGCTGTAAGCTAGGTAGTTATATATTAGATGGTTTTTATATCCTAGTTTCCCTTACTAGGCCCCCCTAGATAGTAGAATAAGAGCTCTAAACGGAGGCAGTAAGGCTCCTGGTGTTATTAAGGGCGATGCTTTATACGCGTCGCGGGCCCATTACCATAGAGTTAAACAACAGCGCTATACGCGCTGTAATAGCTCTCTACTATCGCCTCTACACTTGGCTATTAATAGGAATAGGATTCCAGATAATATTTCCACCCGCGGCAACATAGACGCGTATAGTAGGGCTTTGCGGGCATAAGAGATAAATAGATAAATAAATAAATTAAATAAAATTAATCTATTAAACAAAATTAAAATTAAACTAGATAAAATTAAATATTAAGAATAAATTAACCTAGTAAATTAGAGTATAATAATATAGATAAACTAGCTTTAATAGAAACCAATTAAAATGAACTAAGGTCCTATAAAGAAGCTATAAAATTGCCTAATTGGCCGAATTGGCAATTGGTAATAGGTATAGAAATTAATTAACTTGAAAAATAAAAGACCTAAAATATTATTAATCTACTACCTAATAGAAAGGCTCTAAAAACTCGATGGGTGTATATAATTAAAATAGATTAAAATAACTAAAAGGCTTTAGTTAGTAATACGGCATAGATTATAAAGAAATATTTGTAAATACTTGCCGCCCAGAGGTATATAAAATGCTACTATATTTAGCAGCTTACTATAACTAGTAAATAGTTTAATAGGCAACCTATACTACACATACAACCTTACCAAAAGGTAGCGCTATACTTTAAAACTTACGCATACCTATCTTACCATTAAAAATAATTGATTTTCTAATTTTTAAGACTTAATTCCCACTGTCTAGCGAGCTAGAGGGGGATTTATTTATCGTTTTACCCTCTTTCCCCTAATAGAAAATTCTTCTTATAGGTGGTCCTAGCTTATAAGCGAGGCACGGATAGGAATACCAAAACTATAAAATATAGAGGCTAGATTTTCTACTACCTTTTAGCCTAATCTATTGAGGATAAACTAGAAGATGTTGCTTATATAAGCATTATAATGCTTATATAAGAACACCCTAGAAGAACCCTATTAGACTATATATTAGACTTTATATTAGACGTATATTAGGTAACATATTAGGTAATATATTAGGTAACATATTAGGTAATATATTAGGTAACATATTAGGTAATATATTAGGTAACATTGAAATATAAGCTAGAATATAGATATTCCGGAATAGGGTCTTCTAAGTATATAGAGACTTGATCCCCTGTAGATAGACATTATTAATCGCATTAAGTTTATCTACTTCACTTAGTTTACTATATCGTTTACCATATTGTCCTCCTACCTCCGCTTGCCTATATTAATATAATCTCCCCAGAAATCTTCTGGTGGGATTAGTAAGGAGAAAGGGCATAAGGATAGTAAAAACTAGAAAAAAACCCTATAAGACATATAATGCCAAGGCCTAATAGGTATAAAAAAACCTCCTATAGAAATAAGTAATAAAGAGTCTATATTTACTTTTTCTCCCCCTTCTCCCCCTCCTGGCCTATTTAGGGTAGGAGAAAAAAGAGGACATCCTTAGTCTTCTGCTAAAAAAGATAACCAAAAACCTATAAAAAAGACAATAAAACCAACAACTATAATAGATAGTACGGCTAGTATGCCTTTCTATTCCCCTTCTCCTAGAGAACATCTAAGCTTCGCTTTAAATAGCCTAACCCGGGCCTATAAAGGGCTAGAAGAAGAAGAAGAAGAAAAAGAAAAAGAAATAAAAGAATAAGTTAAACGGCTAATGTTCTATACATAAAGTATTCTATTAGGAGAAAATCCCTTTATATAAGAAAAAGAAGAAAAAGAAAAAGAAAAGGTAAATGATGTCCTAAAAGAACTAGTAGAAGAAGTAAGAGCTCTCCATAAGGAGGTAGCTCCTATTAAGGAAACTTATATAGAGAGGCTAAAAAAGGACTTCCCTTCTTTGTCCTTACTACTCTCTTTACTACTACTACCTTCTATACCTTCTCCTTCTAGTAGAAGTTCTACGCCTACTAAGAGCAAGAAAAAGCAGCTATAAGAAAGAAAGCTAGTTTTAATTATAGACAAAAAGGACTAACCTCTAGATACCTTCTCTGTACGGAACAAAGTTAACCAACTATTTATATTAAAACTGTAAGTAGAAAAACCAGTACTAGCGTCTATAGCTAGAACCAAAGGAAAACAAAATATTCTCCTTATAACTATAGAAGAGTATAATGCAGATTTCCTAGTTAAATATAAGGATATTTGGTATAACTGCTTTACCTTCTAAAGAGAACAAAAACTAGAACCTTGGGTTTAAGTTATAGCCTATAGGGTTCCTACCCTACCCTTTTTAAAAAAGGGAGGCTCTAAGCTTCTAAAAGAAGAAATTAAGACCTTTAATCCTATAAGGATATAAGGACTACCTAGATGGATCTTATTTAGTGTAAAAAGATACAATCTACAAACCAGATTTGGCTCTATAGTTTTTACTATAGAGAGCGAAGAGAAAAGACAAGAAATCCTTAAGTAAAAAGAAATATCAATCGCGGGTACAGCTACTAAGGTAGTAAAATACCTAGATATCTCTTCTACTACATAGTGTACTAGCTGTTAAAAATTTGGCTATATAGGAGATAGATGCTCTACTAGAGCCTATATATACTATGCGGCTGTATATCTATCTAAAGACTACTCCTGTTCTACCTGTATAATAACAGGCAAGCCTTATTAACATACTACCCCTTTTTGTATTAATTGTAAAGGAAATTACTGTGCTAATAGTAAAGACTATAAGACTCTTAAAGCAGCTAAACTAGTATATAAATAAACAAAACATATGAGTTTAGAAGGAGGTAACTCCTACTAGGTTTTTAAAAAGATATTAGAGAGCAAAAGGACAGAAATAAATTGTAAAAGGATAGGGATAGGTGTTAGGATTTCTTATGGTTTTTCCTACCGTTTTCTCATTCCCTAGTAGTTGTAGTAACTTAGTGTTTTACTAATGAACTATAAACCTCTAGTTTAGGGGTTTATAAACCACTAGGACATAGCTACTAGTACATATTAAGCTGCCTAGAAAGGATTCATGTATATAGAACTATAGCGCCATAGCCTGAGGCTGCATGCGCAGTATTGTACGTAGTATAATACAACGGATATAAAAAAAAAAGAAAGAAAAAAGAGATATTAAGGTGCGATTTTTCCAATTTTTGGTGAGTTTTGAGGTGGGCCGCTCGCTTGGGTGGGCCGCTCGCTTATGGTGTACGTTATATGATTTAAACATTTTTATATACAGCTTTGTTCACGACTAGCTTCTACCCCCCCTCTAGGGGAGCAGCGATTTTTGTACGCCATTTAATTTCGCTTGATCGCCACTAACTGTACATAGTAATTGTAGCGAACGCCTATGGCTGAACGCAAGGGCCATTTTGGTTGTCTGGGAGAACTGTCGACTCCTCCCTTTCAACGACTTGTTGAAGTTTCTTTCCTTCCCCTTTTGCCTACGCCTACGCCTACGTTGTGGACTTACAACAGCTGCCAAAACGCGAATACAGCGCTCAAATTTGTTTTTATTGTAGGGGTGGAAACCTCACGATATTTGACAAAGATGACGATAGTTACTGTGGAGCGTAAACAGCTTACAGTTGGTGGCGATCAAGCGAAATTAAATGGCGTATAAAATCGCAGCTCCCCTGGAGGGGGGTGGAAGCTGGTCGTGAACAAAGCTGTATGTGCACTTGCAAGAAAGGTAAAGTCTCTAATTTTTAAGCTTAATTGTAAGAGTTAAACTTGAAATTCTCTAGCGTGGAAGAAGCGAAATTAGGTGTGTTACGAGCGCAGGCAGGGGGAGAAGCCAGAGCTCGTACAAGCCGTGTCTAATCATTTCAAACTTATCACTTGTTGCTAATCATCTCGAGTGATAATCTCCTCAGCCAGCCTTGCTGTGATCTTTGCGCGCGCGAGGGCTTGAGAAGGGTGCGGTGGCTGTGGGCTGAACTTTGCGGCAAGTGGGCGTAGCTATGCCTAAATTGTGGTAGGCGTCTACACGGAAGCATTATCTTGTCTACGCTATTCGCTTCCTCAATTGGCGTTGTATCATATTCTGCAGGGTCTGTCATGCGGCTGTGTTTACTACAATCACCCAACGACCGCCTTATTGTATACAATCGCTTTACGAACCACTTACGATCTAGCCATGTGTCAGCCTGTTGAGGTCTTTTACCCCTATTACAACGACCTGGCTACAGGGCTTTTGGCGATCTGGAGTTAGAAACTTATTAATCTAAGAACAAAACATAGCTCCCCAGGCGAATTTTTGAACCCACCAATCTTATCTCAGTGTTCATCGGACCAATGCTATCCAAACCGAGAGTAACTAACGTTACTCGTTTCATCCTCTGGGAGTAAATGGCTGTGGAGGCGGCTCCAGAAAGAGCCAGGTTGAGTTGGGATCTGCATAGCACAGGGCCTGGCTTTTTTTCATCAGCTTGACCTGCAGCCTATCATGGGCGAGGTATTATTCTCTTGAGGCAGAGGGGAAGTATATATTCTCAGAGAGCTTCAGCAGCTTACGCGTCAAGCAGCCAAGCCAAGCTTCAATTGTCTGTTTCCTGTCCTTTCCTTCTCATATCTGCTCAAGCTAAGCATTATGACGCGGCTTTTAGCTCTTTTAGCTCTTTCAACACTCATTCCTTCATCCTTAGCTAAAACTGTTACTTTCAACTGGGATATTGGCTGGGTGAACGCGGCTCCTGATGGTTTTAATCGGCCGGTGATTGGAATCAATGGCCAGTGGCCATTACCAAAGCTAGAGGCGGACCTGGGCGACACTATTGTCGTTAATGTCCACAATTCCTTAGGCAATGAGACGACAGGCCTTCATTGGCATGGCCAATTCCAGCATGGGACAAACAACATGGATGGCCCCTCCGGAGTCACTCAATGTCCGATTCCGCCAGGGAGCTCGTTCACATATTCCTTCACTGCGGAACCGGCTGGTTCATACTGGTATCACAGCCACGCTCCCGGGCAGTATCCAGATGGTCTCCGCGGTCCTCTTATCATCCATGACAGAGAAGCGGAGAAGTTGGGTTTCGATCAGGAATTTACCCTTACGGTATCCGATTGGTAAGGTTTACCATACCTAGTATTGCGATTCTCTAGTTAATGTCTTCTAGGTACCATGACCAAATGCCTGGTCTTATCCACTACTACCTCAGTCCGCAGAACACTGTCGACCATGATGGAGCAGAACCGATCCCCGTATCTAGTCTTATCAACGATAAACTTACGGAAACTTTCAATATCCAACCTAATAAGAAGTACTTGATCCGCATAATCAGCATGTCAGCTCTTGCTGCCCACTATGTCAAATTTGATGGTCACAATATGTGCGTTGTTGCTATCGACGGTGTCCAAAGTAAGATCAAAACAATCCTGAGTAGTGTGATTTGTAGTACTAATGTCGATTATAGTTCAACCGGTCAGCGCCGATACTATCGAGGTCTCTGCTGGTCAGCGTATTGATGTTATCATTACCGGGATGAAGAATCCCAAGAAAAATTATGCCTTCGTTGCGAGCATGAACCCGGACATGTTCGACGAGGTACCATCTACGTTGAATCTCAACAGTGATGGTATACTCGAATATGATCTGAAGTTCGCGGCTCCAGCTCCAATTCGGCAGGACAAATTTACTCCCCTTGATGACTTTAGCCTTGTACCACTGGATGGCCAGCATGTTTACAGAGATCCGGATCAGACCGTCACATTGGCAGTCAATTTCTCTGAATACTCTGTTGGTGCTCGGTAAGCTTCCTCACATTTTTCTCCGCGAACAATGACTGATCAGTTACTTAGTGCTGCCCTTGGCCCTACTCCTTACATTGCTCCGAAAGTGCCTACCCTCTTTACCGCTCTGACAACGGGTCACGATGCGTTGAATCCCAAGGTCTACGGTGATGGAGTCAATCCATTCGTCTTAAAAGCTGGGCAGATCGTTCAAGTCGTAGTTAACAATCTTGATACTGGCGCGCATCCATTCCATCTTCATGGCCACGTATTTCAGGTGGTTGCAAGAACCGACACCCAACCATGGGACGGCAATACTAAGCATCTTCCTATGGTCCCTATGAAGCGCGATACTATGAAGGTGGCTGCTGGAGGTGCCATTGTACTACGATTCCAAGCAAACAACCCCGGCGTGTTCCTGTTCCACTGCCACATCGAATGGCATGTGCAATCCGGGCTTTCAGTTACTTTTATCGAATCACCCATCAGTCTCCAGCAACAATTCCCCAACGGTATCCCATGGGCACAGAAGGACATCTGCAAAAAACAAGGCATCCCGACTGACGGCAACTGCGCAGGCCAGACCCGCAATGTTCTCGACAACAGCAAGTGCAATAAAGATCTCGATGCCAACCCATATGGCGCGCTCATTAACCCTCCTAAGTCAAGGAAGGCGAGGGGCCTGTTGAGGGACATTGCTGCTGCTAGAGCAAGAATATAAGAAAACGACACTGATAATGTATTGTTGGTAGTATCTATTTCTATCGTTTACCACTTCGGACAACGTCTGTCGGGCATTTTCAGGTGCATGAGTTGGTGTCATATTTCGGTCCGTGCTGGATGGCGGATCTTAAAAGGGCGGACTTAGATGGTTTTTTCGAATCGGCGTTTTCTATACCACACGCATGTGTGTGTAGAAGTATTTAATGTCCGTAGCAGGACGTAACTTTTAATGGTTAATTAATTATCATGATCTTCAATTCAACGTCTCTACCTCACCGCCCTGATAACTACAGCTCAACTGCACTGATTGCTCCCAGTCGGGACTTTCCAGCGCATCCCTCCCCATGAAATCACCATGCCTTCACCACTCCCCGATCACCCACTCTCATCTCCCGCGATCAACACTGCAACCTTATAAGTACAATAATCCTCGCACCACATCTCGTCCTACACATTCGCCAGTGCCTATCGCCTGATAGCGAGCTCTCGCGTGAAATTCACCGCGTCGCGTGCCCAGTCGTTTCGCAGCACCCCCCTTCGCTTGTGCATGCGGGTGCGTGCGGGTGCATGCAGGTGCATAATGAGCATGTCGCAGCGCATTGCACCACACATCGTCAAATAAGTGACGATGCTCAGCGACTTATCTCGGGCGCGCATTTATCGTCCTGCAGTGGAGATTTCAGGACTCGTGCAGGAAGGAGAGGGAGAGTGACAAAAAAAGGGTTCAGCTGAGGCTTGCGGCTTTATCGCTGGCTGTCTGGGCAGAGAAGGTCTAGGAATGAGAGTGTGCCAAGATAATCAATTGTGTCGGCGTAGCGGCGGATTGTGCGAGCTACTACTGTAATGTTGAGGTAAGCTGGCCAATCGCGGCGGCAGCTTTGTAATTAGAACTCCCGCGCGAGAGCGAGAAACGGATTCCGTATCTGTGAGCTGCGGAACATGTTCCGTGCTTTTAATTAGGAGGCCAGGGGTGGAAGAAATATCAATTACATCGTCTTAATGGGAAGTTCATTAAAAAGTATGGCTTTAGATCACACCCACGGTGAGTAGCAGATACTATTTAGCAGCAGCTTCATTGTAAGCTTTGCAGTGTGTGAGAATTAAACGAGCGACTTGATTTTGAATGTAGCTCTAGATCCTCTATCCCTTAGCACGTTGAAATTGGTCCTGAGCTTACCGATAAGAAGTAGCCACTTAGGTAACGTGGGACCCCAGGAAGCGAGACACCCCCCCAAGCGAGTCACTTACCCAGATGCATTTGTATTAATAATAAAATCAACAACGCCTTTATATTAAATCTAAATAGCCCAAATTAAAGCGATTACGCTTCTTATTATAAAAGAAAACGGCTTGGAAGTTTCTAAGTACATTATGGGCGTAATTTTGCCCCCGACGTTAACCAATTAGATAGCTTACCACTACACTCTTCTAAGCCTCCCTTCTAGATTAACTTACTACCAAATTCCTTTGTAGACTAAGGATTACACTGAAAAACGTATATAAAGGTTGCCCAGCCTTGACTATATTCGCTAGGGTTTAATACAGCTCTAGTATATAAAGCAACGTTAAGCTCTAGCAGAGAGGTTCCTTCTTTATACTCCTTTTAAGCTAACTTTTAGGCAGCAAGCTCCTGTTTTTATAGATCCTCCAATTTTAATTAATTAACGTCCTCCTGGGTAAGGACTCTGCCCTTACTTAGGAGTCTTCTACTGCTTTTCTTATCTATCTTATACTTCTAAAATCGCTTATTATTATCTCTCTATATTTATGCATTAGCAGTAAAGCCAATAGCAGCTTTAAATAGCCTTTTAACGCGTCGCTGAATAGGGGTTTAAAGCATACCGTCTGGTCGCTTAGTGGTTAATTTAGTGATCTAATTTCGTAGAGACTTAAGGTCCTCTACCGTCCTAGGGGTCTTTGGGGTTCAACAGTCTATAATTACAATTAACTGGCTTATTTAAGGGCTTGCGGAGGCCTCTATGCATAGTAGAGTCTTTAAGACAGCGGTAGGATTATATAGTAGAAGACCTATAGCTTTCCAGGCGCTATAAATCGTCTTATAAGTAAACGCCTTAGCGCGTGCTATAGGGTAGAGCTTTATAAAATACTCTTTATTAATTCCTACATGGCTAGAACAACAGAAGTTATCTACCTCTACGCTGTAGTAGTATTAAAGAGGTCTAAAATAGCTTATATCTAGTGGCTAAAGCTTATATATTAAATAAGGTGGGAGAGCAACTAGAACGATTTTATGTAATAGCGCATACTTAATAAACTGCCAGGTAACGTGGCTTAAGTAATTATCCATTATAAGCATGTAATAGCTTTAAATGTCGCCCTTATTGTCTTCCATAAGATATTATATATATATATCATAGTATTTAATATAGTGTAGGCCTAGCAAGTTATCCGTTTAGCCTTTTATTAAGGTTATATAGGTATACCCGTAAAGACGTTTATCCTGCTTAGTAATTTAATACTAAGTCTTCTAGTATTGCTGCCCTTTCCAAATTATAAACGGAGGTAGGTAAGAGCCGTTAGCGCCAATTGTCTTAATTATAGAGACTAGCTCTTATATTCCTAGTTATTAAACAGTCCAATTCTTTAACTTTTCCTTACTAGTCTTGCTATCTATAATTACTTAGGCCAATGCTGCAAGGCCTATCATTACCCCTTTTTTATTAAAGTTATGTATAAATTTAGAGTGCTTAATCAAGTATTTATCCTATACGCTTTAAAAGAACTTAAACTAGTCACGAATAATAACTGGATTATTATTCTAGGCTCTCTACGGAGGTGCGTTGCAAAAGTCTTCGCCGGCCCTCCCTAGGTTGAGCCTAAAGAGCCCGCATGTAGCCGAAAATTGGGCGCATTCTAAGCCGGTTCTGGGGGACCTTAAAGGCGCCATCGGGCGGCTTCTAGCCCGTTGCCCTACCAACCTTAGGAAGTCACCGCCCATAAGACCGCCTAATAAGGGGCGGCGAAGACTTTTGCAACGCACCTCCGTAGCAATCCAGCTAATGACTTATAATACTATAGAGCCCGTGTCGTTGCATAAATCTCTCCCCCCAATATTTACCTACAACTTGGCCTTCTGCTAAGAACGAGTTCACAATTATAGGAAGCATATTAACTCTTATTGGAAAGCCTTAGAACTGATATTCGTGTATCTATTTAACAATTTAATCCTCCTAATAAGTATACAGTAGGGTTTTATGGGCTAGGTGTCGAGGGAGACACCTAGTAAGACGATGGGCAACGGTAGAGGGTGGTAATACGCGAAAGTTAGAGGCTTTGCGAATTAACGGCTTAACGCCTAATTTAACGTCTTGTATAGCTTTTTGTATAGAAGATTCGGTTTCGCGAGAACTGAATTTAGGAAGGGACATGGTGATTTATGCTAGAAATTTTTAATTTAGATGTAATTTGGCAGGGAAGAAGAAGGGGAGGCATAGGCGCGAATGTCTCACTTCCTGGGATCCCACGTTATATGATGGTGTAGACTCCATAAGGTAGAGTTATTATAAAGAACAAATCTATATACTTGGCTCAGCATGCTCAGACTAAGAAACCAATAAATATCCGCAAGCTAACCTATTCGATTGATCCATCTGTTTTCTTAGTCTAAGCCACTTTAGCAAGCTTTTAGAAGCTGAGCCGCTCTGTTTGTATAAGGGCCTATCTAGTTCGTCAGTTGGAGGCGAGATAGAGGCGTCATCTCAATAGGCTGGTATGCGAGGCCTGGCTGATCCTCGGTCAGCCGGAAAATTATGTGTTCAGCCAGCAACCTGGGGCAGATTCGACGATCTCCACAGCGCCACGAGCGCCAAGCTAAGAAAATACGCGTATTAAGGACCACCTGCTGATCGAGCCGCTGATGGACGCCAACCACACGGTAATTAGGGCCATTAGGGCCCTAAGTATATATAAAAAAGTCCTCCCTACCTAATCCTCGATCGCGGCAGCACGTCTACTATTATACCTGCTATATAAGATGGCGCTAACTAACCGCGTAGAGATTAATGTCGCCAATAATACCAAATTACACGCTAACGCGTAGTATATCCTCGCCCTTACGCGTGCCACTAGGCCTAAGAATATATCTTTAACGTACAAACTAAAGCAGAGAGAATTTAAGGTAAGAAGGATATAATACCCCTATCGCGCCCTACGGCTAACGCATTATCCAGCTCTAGGCCTTCTATAAATAAAAGCAGTACTATAATAGCGATACCATTATAGAGGATAGGCTACTTCTCTTTCTTATTAAGGAGGTTATAGCCTAGCCCTTAAAAGGGAAGAGCTGTAAAGCTAATAGTAACGTACCCTAAGAGGAAACACGTCTCTTATAGCGATTAGTTTATAGCTATATTACTGCTCTAATAGACCTCTATTAGATATAGAAAATTATAAGAATAAATAACCACCTATTTCTGTGAGAGGATAGCATTAAGGAGTACCTAAAGACGCTATAGTGGAGGGACGCGCAGTATAAGAAAGAGCAGTTCGCTAATAAGGGTAGAGATACCCTCCTTAACGGCTATACTAAGGAGGAGTTTTAAAGCGTCTGCCGCGAGCTCTAGACTAAGGGCGCCGCCTTGTCCCAAGAGTGCTACTTCTATACACTTATTAATATCCTACTAGGCTACTATATACTTACCTACGGCGGCAATAGACGCTTTACTAAAATCTTAGATCTATTTATATATAAGTTTAAGGGTAAAGGCCCTATATACTATATACCCTTAATATTTACTATACGCGTAGGTAAGTAGAACTAGTATAGCCGCCTTAAGACTATTAGGGCCCTATAGAATAGAAAGCCGCTTATTTATATATTTAGCGGGCTAGCTTTCTATCTCTTATACCACTAGGATTTTAGTACTAAGCTATTTCTAGACTTTAGTAGGCGCTTAATATGGTATAATATACGCCTAATTAAGAGTAGTACGAGGGACCGTAAGGTGGCCCTCTTATATAACTCGCAGCAAGATTAGGTTGTAAAGGCCTTCTAGTAGATTAGCGTCTTCTTAGAGAAGAAGATATATATTAGGCGGAGCGCCGGCGCTAAGATAGCGGAGCTAAAGGGGGTTAGTAACGTCAGGAAAAAATTTACCAGCATTTTTACAGCATTTGGCGGCATTTGGCAGCTAAATACGCATTTCGCGCATTGTAACGTGTAGTGTATGGTATCGACTAATGTAACGGGACTAGCCCAGTTACAGTAGGAATGTCTTAGTGAAACACTCGATAGATAAATTTCGACGCTTTAATTAAATTCTGCCAAATTCCGCTAATTTAATTAATTTCTACTAGTTTCCACCAAATTCCACTAATATAATGGAATTTGGTCGAAACCTATTAAAATCCGCGTGGGCTTATACCTACGCGTCTACTGCCAAGACCCTAAATATTTAGTTATACGTTTCCTATATTCCTTTCTCTTCTTTACGTAACGTCTTATACTCTATAAGAGCTATATACCCTTAGATTTAGATAGAATTTATATTATTTCTTTAAATCTTCCCTAAAGCCTCTTTGCGCCCTTATATTACGTTATGTTAAAATAATTATTATTAAAATGGCAAACGAACCCGAATCCGCTTTAATAACTATAAGTATTATAACCCTAGTTAGGAAACAGTTAACTATAATATAATAGTCCTTTATGGACGCCTTAGCTTAGCAGCGGGCTATACTAGAAGCCTAGTATTAGCGATTAATAGAAGCACTCCGCGAAGAACTTCGTAATATTAAGGCACTTATATTAGAGACCCTAATAACAACACCTATAAACAAGATTGAAATAATTATATCTAAACCTAGCCCCTTAAACGCGAACTCTAAACTAGTAATAGTAACTTAACCTATAGCTATAATAAATTTAATACCTGCTATAAAATCTAAAAAGCTCCCTAATCCTCTAATATTTAATAGAAATTAAAATAACCTATATCCCTTTATAACCAAGCTCCGTCTTAAACTTTTAATAAACTATAACTAATACCCTACTAAAGCCAGTAAGGTTAGCTACAAAATATCTTATTTAAGTAAAGATGCTATATATACCATAGATCCATTCTTTTGTAATAGCACCTTTATTAATTTTAAAATATTTATCTCTCTACTAGAACGAATATATAATAACGCCAGCCGCGAATATACAGCTGTTACTAAACTTAAAAACTTATAATAATGAAACCAAGACTTTACCAGCTTCTTTTTAGAATTTTTAGGCCTTATTAGCGAACTAGATTAGAATAAAGCCGCTAGAGTTGCTGCCCTTTAATAAGCTATCTTAAATAAGATTAGAGCCTAGCTAGTAGATAGAAAACTGCTAAAAAACCTATCTAAATTTGCTATAATATATTAACGAATTAATAAGGACCTTTAATATAACAAACAGACTTATTTCCTAAAGTTAACTATACCTTATATTTAAAATTCTATGAAACTAGTATATATCCTAAATCGCAATCCGTCTCTAAAACCTAAAAGCCCTATGTATAATCCTATAGACCTTAATGCCGCTTAATCCTATATACCCTTAGGAACTAATAAATAAAGAACCTAAGCTATAAATAGAGAATGCTTTAAATGCGGTAAAAAAGGATATATTTAAAAGCATTGCCGAACTTACCCTTTTAAAAAGGTCCGCCATAGTTCCTCTTAATCCTTAAGTTGTACTTATTCCTCAAATTACACCCGCTCTATAAATTATATTCGGTCGCTATAAAGCATCTTGCCTTTATTTAACTTAGAAAACGAATTATCCTAAGGCCAAGTCATGCCTTAAGATAAAAAGTAGAAGAGTATAAGTGTCTATGCTCTTCTAGCGCTGATATACGGCACAACTCCCTTAATATACTTGGCAAAATTTAAATACTTAAAAAATGGAAGGAGGTACGAATCCTAATAGACAGCGGAGCCACTAGTATAGGCTTTATTAATATAAACTATGTGAAAACTTAACGCCTAAAATTAAAGAAACTTAATAAGCCCTAAGGCCCATAAGGCTTTAATAGCAAACCCTTAATATATGGTAAAATAACGTACTACGCCCTAATAAAAATAAGGATAGGTAAATACCTTAAATATATTTTTCTATTTATAATATCCTTAAAGTAATATAAAGTAATACTTAAATATAGATAGCTAAAGTAACACAACCCCTTAATTAGTTAGGTTAAAGAAACGCTAAAGTTCTATATAACTTACTACTAAAGTTATTGCTTAAAAAACCATATACCCTATAAATATGTATATAACTATTTAAATTTAATATAATACGAATTACCCTTACCACAAACCTTAAAATAAAATAATAAAGCTACAACTACTAATTATAGCAAAGAATATAAAGAAATTTCGTTAAAACCTTTTAAAATTTATATAATATAGGCCGTACCTTTTATTTTATTAGCAAAAAGATAAGATTATAAAATCTTTACTATAACTGTAGAAGATATTAAGAAAGTACTAGAACCGAAATAATATATTAATCCTTAACCTTTTATACCTAAAAAGTACTATAATTTAATTAACAAGTTTAAAAAATAATTTATAAACTAACTAGCCCCACACTAAGATAAGTATAATTTTAAAATTAAACTTAAGCCTAGTATAATACTAAAGTTTGGTCCGCTATATGGTATATTATAAGAAGAACTACTTATAATGCGATAATACCTTAACAAGCATTTAGAAAAAGTATTTATTTACCCTAGTTAATCTCTATTTACCTTATTTATACTATTTATTAAAAAGCTAAGAGGAGGCTTAAGATTTTATATTAATTATTAAGCTCTAAATATAATTATGATTTAAAACTAATATCCAATTCCCCTAATTTAAGAGATGCTTAACTGCTTAGTAAAAGCACAGTACTTTATAAAGCTTAATATAGTTACCACCTTTAATAAAATCTGTATATATAAAGGAGATAAGAAGTATATAGCTTTTTGTATATAATAGGGACTCTTTAAATACCTAGTAATGCTATTTAGTATAAAGAACGGTCCTAGTACGTTTTAGCAATATGTTAATAATACACTTTATAAATTCCTTAATATATTTATTACCGCGTATATTAATAATATCTTAATCTACTTATCTTTACTTTCTAAATATTAGAAATATGTTAAAATGGTCCTTAAACGCCTATAATATAATATTAAGAAATATAAGTTCTACGCGTTTAAGGTTATATACTTAGGCTTAATAATATCCTGTAATAGAATTAAAATGGACCCTAAGAAAGTTGCCATAATTATAAACTAGGAAAGCCCTAGCAATATATAAGATATTTAAGGATTTCTAGAATTCGTAAATTTCTATTAATAATTTATTAACTACTTCTTAGGAATTGCCTAGCTATTAGTAAACCTAATAAGGAAGAATATAAAATTTAAATAGACCGCTAGATGCAAACGAGCTTTTAATAATTTAAAACGTTACTTTATAACTACTCTAATTCTTACTTACTTTAACTCTAACCTTAAATATACTATTAAAACTAACTTGTCTAATTATGCGCTAGGGGGAGTATTATTATAATATAATAAGAATGGCGAACTATGTCTAGTAGCCTTTCTTTTCTAAAAACTCGCCCCTACTAAATTAAACTATAAGGTATATAATAAGGAACTACTTATAATTATTAGATACTTTAAATAATAGTATCCTAAGCTAAAAGGATTATTGTTTCTAATATACGTGTTAACGGACTATAAGAACCTATAATTCTTTATAACTATAAAACAACTAACGTAGCGCCAAATTTATTAGGCTAAATACCTCTTATAATTTAACTTTAAGATTATATATTAACCAGGCAAACTTAATTAAAAGCTTAACGTATTAACATAACAATTATAGGACTTACCTATAAACACTTTAGATAAACGGATTATAAATTAATTATAGATCTTACTGCCCCCTAAGTGTTTTAAAAAACTATATCCTATATTTCTAGATATAGAACTTAATAGAAATAAATTAGAAGTTAATAAATAGAAAATAGAAATTAATAAGCTAATAGAATATAAATATAAGAATAATATATGGATAGTAAATATAATAAAGGCAATCTAAACTGGAAAATAATAGTATAAGGATATTATACTTACTAAATACGAAATTTAAAATAATTAATTATACTATTAACAGAAGATGGTAGTTCTAAATTCTAAACCCTTATAATTTAAAATACTTAAATTTATACATAACTCCCTTGTAGTAGGACATCCTAGCTATATAAAAACTTATAAGATCATTTAATAAGTATATTACTAGCCTATAATACACAACTATATATAAAAATACGTTCGAGTATATAGAATGTGTATATATAAAAAGACCTTTTATATAAAGAAGTAAGGAGTACTTTAACCGCTACTAATCCCAATATAAAAATAGCGTAATATCTTAATTAACTTTATAGTTAACTTGCCTAGCAGTACAGTCAAACCCCCTTATAACGATATCTTCTATATTACAATCTACACCCTTAATCAAGCCTTTTTTGGTATAATATTACGATATTCTAGCTTTTGGTGATATCGTTAAGGTGTCTTACCAATATTGGTATAAGCAGATTTTAATTTGTTGGATTTAACGCTTGCTCACCGCATATTTAGCCATTAATAACCACTACACAACTATTTAAATATATTTAAATAACCCTTAGATCTTACTCTCTGTACTTAATTCTACCTTATTTATTATAGCAAGACATTAAAATCCTAAAAGGCAACGCTATTATGGGTTTTCTAACTTCGAACACCAAAAAATACGCGCCCACTACTAAAATCACCCCCACCTATTACAAAACCAGCTTGCTTAATAGGCTACCAACTTCTTCCGTTGTAGAATTAATTAATCCTTAATATTAGAAATACTTAGTAATAAGTTTAAGCACCTTAATATAGCCAAATTGCCACGCGGATAAGGCAGGCGAGAGCGTAAAAGGGACGCTGAATAACCTCTTTTGGAAGAAGCTCTCTTTAAGTGGCACCAACGCCTATAGAACTCTTGCATTCCTATTTCTGGCGAGCTTATACATATTGCCGCCGCTTAGTTATGGCAACGGATACCTGCATTAGCTAAGATAGCAAAGCCAAAGTGGTCTACTAGCTGGTTGGAAGGCTTTAAATCTCGCAACAATATTTGCAAGAGAAAGCAGCACGGTAAGGCTGCCTTAGTTAATATGGAGGGAGCAGAGGATCGCATAATAGAGCTTTGGGCAATTATTGCGCCTTATCTAAAAAAGGATGTTTATAATATAGATAAGACAGGGCAATTCTGGAAGGCTATACCGGATACTATATTAGCTACTAAGGCTTAATTAGGAATAAAGAAGCAGAAGGCACGAATCTCTCTAGGCAATTACTTAAATGCAGATGGCTCTAACAAGCTTCCTCTTCTTATAATTAGCTTAACATAACGGCCACGTTGCTTTGCGGCCAATAAAGTTAATATAACCTTATTGGATATTATCTAGAGGTATAATAAGAAGGCTTGGATAACAACAGTTATTATACTTAATTGGCTTACCTGGTTTAACAAAAGGATATCCGGCAGGAAGGTACTCCTCTTAATTAACGGCTTTAGCGCCCACAAAGCAGCTATTCAAATAACCTCCAAGAACGGCTCTCTTAAGAATACGCGCGTCAAGTTCCTTCCCCTAAATTACACCTCCGTATACTAGCCTCTTAACCAAGGGATAATTACAAACTTTAAGCTCATCTACCGAAGATATTGGATGCGGTTTATAGTAGAGCAGTCACTTAAAAACCAAGATCCAATTAAGCAGATGCATGTCCTATGAGTAATTCAATGGGTAATTGCAGCTTAGTAGGAAGTTACACCGCAAACAATTAAGAACTGCTTTATCAAATCTATACTATTTGGCTCTCGTATAGGCCCACGGCCTCACCCCTAGGGTTATATAGATCCTCTAATTGTTAATAAGCTACGGGTAATGGCAGAAGAGCTATAAGCAGCAGGAAGAATCCGTGCCGTAATAAATATTTAGGATTTTATTAAGCTACCAGGTAAGGAAGTAGAGGATTTAACAGAGGATCTTATTAAGCACGTGGCGGAGCTCTACGCAGGACCCAATCACGATGCGGAGACAGATAAGGAAGTCGTTAAGCAACCTCAAATTAAGCTTAATAAGGCGCTTGACGCCTTAAAAAAGCTTTATCTTTATAAGGAACAGCAGGAAGATTATAATAGAGACGTAATTACAACTCTATTGAGGCACGAGCAACGACTCCAAAATCGACGAAGTCAGAACACCAAACAGCAATCAATTACGACATATTTTAGTGTAGCTAATCGCTTAATTGCGACTTTATAGGCGTAGATATATAATATTATTACCTAATTTTAATTTTTTGTGCCTTTTATATACAAATACGGAATATAACGATACCCTTGGTATTATGATACGGTCGGCTAAATAAGTCGTATCGTTATAAGGGGGTTTGACTGTAATAGGTTTATAAATATTATAGGAGTAGTTAACCGTCTTATAAAAATGCGATATATAATCCCTATAGACTTAATTAATGCAATATTAGTAGCTAAATGTTTTATTAGGCACGTCTTTAAGCTATACGGACTTCCTAACTTAACAATATCTAACTATAGAAGCTAGTTCGTTTTAGACTTCTAGTAAGCTCTATATAAACAGTTAAGCATTTAAATATAACTTTTCACTATATTTTACCTAGAAATAGATAGTTAAACTAAAATCATAAACGCGATTATAGAATAATATTTATAAATATACTACTCCTACCTATAAAACGACTAGAAAAAATGGCTACCCTTGGCTAAGTTTACTGTAAATAATATAATAAACATATTAACGGGTATAACGCTATTTTACGCAACCTATAGACAAAACCCTTAACTTGGATTTAAACTATAACCTAAAATTAATATAATAGAACCCATAATTAAACAGATCCAGTTAATTAACATATATAACTTTACTAATTAAATAAAGTAGTTAACGGAACTATTACAAAGTAAATTAATATACGCTTAAATATTATAGGAATGGCATATAAATAAAAAACAAGCCCCCGCATAGGACTTTAAGAAAGGTAATATAGTTTACCTAAATATACAAAACCTAAAGACTTAACGGCCCTTAAAGAAACTTAATTAGAAGTTTATAGGCCTATACTAAATTAAGAAGAAACTAAGCCTGTATACCTATAAGCTTAAACTACTAACTAAAATAAAAATACACCCAATGTTTTATGTAAGTTTACTATAACCCTTAAAAGATAATCCTATAACTTATAAAGTGCCACTACTACCTCCTATAATTATTAATAACGGCAACGGTTCTTACTTTATTAACTTAATTAATAATATATAATGGAAAATATAATTTAAATAATTTAAACTTCTTATTAAGTGGGAAGGATATAAAACACAAACCTAAAAAAACCTATAAATAGATTAAGGCTAATGCGCCTTCCCTAGTAAAAGAATTCCATAAAGACCATCCTTTGCGGCCTACTCTAGCTAGATGGATATAATATAAAGGCAAACAACTACTACCTAACACAAATATACGAAACATAATAGCAGGAAACTCGAATTTAAAAAGAACTTAAAAAGTATTATAACATTTATAATATAGTTACATAATACGCAAGATATTAAGGATATTACGGACAGCTTAAGTACAATATTACGACTACTTGGGGAAGAGTCGGAAGAAGCTAGTTAGTTAATATAGGCACAGTCTAGGATAGAACCAGTAAAGCTATATAACGAGGAATGGTAACCAAGGTCACGTGGTGTTAAACACGTTAACTATGTTAAATAAAGGGGACGCTACGTTTAATATAGACAACACATACCTCACATATAAGAGAGGATTTCTTAGGCGTATAGTTATGTATTTAAAGGACCTCAGTCCCTACTATAGATAGTTCTCTCCTTGTAGTAAATCTTAGAATATAATTAGAGTTAATCTATTAGGCAACCACTCTACCAGTTATTATTATATTGTTAACCTGTTTATATCTATATACCTAGCCTAATAATAGGACCTACTGTAGTTCTTGCTATAAGGTTCTGTTATACATTCACTACTAAGGTTATAGTATTAAATAAAGTTAAACAACATGCCACCCAAAGCACCAGTTGTAATACTATTAATGGCAATAACTACCTTAGGATTAGGAGATACTAGTATAGTAGATACGGACTTATAAGTGGTTATAAGAGGTTAGTTACAGGAAATGGTTAATCGCTTATTAGATAATAGTAGGATACTTAAGGAACGCATTAACGGAATTAGCGTAGTAAAGGTTAAGTTACCGTTAATTAAATAATTCTTAGGAGAAAGGTTAAAACTTAAAGGATTCCTTACGTAAATGCACTTTAAGGTTATATAGGAAGGAGTAAAGTTGGTAACACCTACAGATTAAGTGGCGTATATAGGGTTGTTCTTAATAGAAAGAGTATTAAAATAGTTTAAACCTTACCTTACAGAAATACAAGTTAGCGGTATAACAACTACTAACCAAGATATACAATTTATGTTTACTAGTTAAAATGGGTTCGTGGAAAGACTAATATAGATATTTAGAGACCTAAAAGCGTTAACTACAGCGGAACGGAAGCTTTAAAACTTAGTATAACGTTCTTTAGCAATTAAGTATATAACACAGTTTTAAACACTTACAACGTAGGTTAAGTAGAACGATAAGGCGCTTATAGCACAGTATAAACAGGGACTTAAGGCTAAAGTTTAGGACGTAATTATCCTAATGGAAAATGCGGAAAGTTTATAAGACTTAATAGATTAGTTAATAAAGATTAATAATAGAATCTATTAAAGGGAACAAGCTAAAAAAGGGCAAGATAGAGTTCTATAGTTATATAAGGCGTAAAGTACGCATTAGTAGATATAGAGCCAAAAACTATAGAATGGCGTAGAGCTAATAGACCTAAGCGGTACCAAAGAATTTAAAAGATGGATAAAAAAAACCATAGAAACCTAGAGATTAAGGATTAAGTAATTATAGAACTAAGGAGCAGAGGCCAAACTAGGGATCTTAGCAGTAGAAGATATTTAGGCGGACTCTATAATAAGAAAAATGGTTTAAAGATAGAGCTTATATAAATTACGGAAAACAAGGTTATTTTACTAAAGACTATAGAGGTAGTTAGAGTAACCACGCAGTAAAGGGCACTAGGTTGTTAGAGTATAATAACGCGGATATAGGGATGTTGCGCGGGACCAAGGAGTGTTCAATTAAATACTTTACGTTTTATTATAATAACGTATGCTAAGTTTATAAAGACGATAAGTATAGCGTAAGCTATTAGCCGCAAGAGCTAGAGTTAAGAGGACTTAAAGGAACTAGAGAGTTAGATAAAGAATAAAATCAACTCTATAAGCTAGATTAAGATGTTAAAGTAATATACAGACAAAGATTAGTAACAATAATAATAGAGTTAGAGTACTTATTAATTAGTAGCAATAAGGAAGAAAAGGAGGCTAATTAGGAGCACTTATACCTTAGTAACGCAATAGAAGTAGAGACTAAAACCACTATAGAACATGGATTAGTAATGGGTATTATAACACCATTAGATACGGCATCCATTACTTTATAAGATAGAAGGAGTAATATCTAAAGACGATTAAGTAAGTAGACGACTGCTAGTGCTAGCTTACTACTTATAAAAGGTAAAAGGCTATAGGTGTAAGATTCTCACGAAGAGATAAGGAAAGCTCTAGACTTGTAGGACGCGATAAGGATAGCTTAAGAATCCATAACAAATAAAAACCAATGGGAAAGAGTAGTAACTTAGTTTAGTAATAAATAAACAAGTATAGGACGTAAGTTCAAGAACTACAAGTTTAGGGAACGAATAAAAACGTTAGTAGGAAGCTAAGATTTTAAGAAATAAATAAGGACTATAGTAATTCTAGGTAAATATAATGTTCAGACTAAAGATTAAAAAGTTAATACTAAAATTAAGAAGTAAGACGACTTTAAGGATCTAGCTATAAGATATAGAAAACAGGAAACTATAGATAAGTTTAGGCAAAGAATTATTATATAGTAAGAGTAAAAGCTAGACAAGAGGTTAGCTATACTAGGTTATATAAGAGACAGAGCACCCATATAAAGAGTTACTAATAGGCCTAGTGCAGGGACGCCTAGAGTAAAGTAGTTAGATAAACTAGAATAAGAAGAGGATCTAGATATTTTAGTTAAATTTAAAGAAAGATATACTAAAGGATGTCACAACGCAGCAATAATAAGGTACTTTCTTATAGATAAACCATATATACTAAACCAGTTATATAAAAAGTGGTATAGGTAATGACATAATAATAAATAGGAAGACTTTTATATATAGCTAGACAAAAAAGTTGTCTAAAATTAACCTATTACAGAAAAACGCATAAGTTACATTAAAGGAGCATTAATTATAATGTTAAGGAACCTAGAAGAGGGATCTAGGGACTAAAAAGGAGAATAATAAATCTTAGTACCCGTAGCAGAAATACTAGTGGTTAGGTTAACTAGGTATAGGTTTAAACTTAAGGATAAAAACAAGCTAAGAGTTAACCTAAATTACCTAGCGCATTATATATTATTATAGATAGCTTATATAGATAACGTGTGCAATATATATAGGGCACTAAAAGATAAGAACCAGAAATACTTAGTAAGGATATATTAGGCACCAGAGGAAAAACGGTTTAGGGACGCTAAGTATATACATAGATAGCACCTAGTAGAAGTATAGAGTTAAGGGGACCTAATACTTTAACCTAGAAGATTCCTTACGGAAGAATGCCTAGATAGATAATAGTGGTGGAACTGCCTAGAAAACACTTGTCTATGGTATGTAGAGGAAAAGAAATAAACTAAGTATTGGCTAAAAGTAGACCAAGTATAGACAGGATCTAGTAGCTAATAGTTAGGAAAAGGGGAGGCCTACGGAACTAAAGGGAACTAGTGGTAGAGCCTTAGACCCTTAAAGGAATTTAAGGATAATACCTAAACTTATAAGTTAAGTGGCAAGATTAATAGTTTAAAGCACTAGTAAATAGTGGAGCAATAAGAAACCATATATTACCTATAGTAGTAGAAAGGATGGGGTTACCATATAGATAAAAGGAACACCTATATCTACTTATAATAATTTTAGAAGATTAGATAGCCTATAGAGGAGGTATTATTAATCTTAAAATAGGACCTATTTAGTTAACTATTAAAGGGAGACCAGTTAGAATGTCTTTTA